>Ga0126369_10001929_pt1 | contig 14653 bp, 19 predicted proteins | sample PanSoiMetaPlot_1_FD_109646 | JGI IMG/M metagenome (GOLD analysis project Ga0126369, IMG submission 109646) | Tropical forest soil microbial communities from Panama - MetaG Plot_1 | ecosystem: Environmental > Terrestrial > Soil > Tropical forest > Bulk soil | place: Panama | collected 2016-02-17 | reverse complement strand
GATCGAACTCGCGGCCCCAATTTCCCCGGCGGTTTTAGCATTGCTCGCGGCGTATTGATCAAGCTGAGATTGAGCCGTGTCTTCGAAGGCCTGGATCTCTTGACCGTAAGCTCTCCGAGACGCATTATTCCGGATCATTGCCTCATCAAACTGTCCGACCTGAAGCTCGGACTCTCGAACCTTGACGTTAGTCCCAGAGTTCACATCAAGGCCTCCGGCGCCCTGGGTCGCTCGGGTCTGGGAGATAACCGCTCTGGTCTTCATCCCGGACATCTGGGCCTGGGTCTCGCCAAGGGCAAGCTCATAAGCCGCGTTCTGCTTCGCAATCTGCGCGTTAACCAAGGCCAGGTTGGCTTGGTAATTATACATCGCGGCGTTTGCATTGCCTTGAGTAACCGACCCGATCGCTCCGGTTATGCCTCCGGCGATCGAAGATCCAAGGCCAATGGCGGTGATAGGATCAGCCATGAGTTATCTCGAAAGAGTTATGGTTGTTATAAGTCCCCTTGAACTTCGCCCCAAGCCATTCAAGCCATTGCCTTCCGGACTCGTTATCAGGGTGACAGAGGCCGATTATAGTAGGGTAAAGCTTCAAGGCCTCGGCTACGACCTTACGGGACCAACGGATGAATAAGAGAGGATGCTGTTCGCAAAGCCTTGAATGGGTCATCCAGAGATAGGCCTTGGAAGAGAAGACCGTGATCGGAATAAGGCCGACGATGCAGGCCTCGACTCCATCCGCCCGACCTACCCAAAAAGCCGTGGATTGATCGATGAACCTCTGATGGGTCTCGAGAACCTGAGGCGAGCAATCGTAACCCAAGAGATTCCTCAGATCGAACACCCCGCCTCGTTCAATCGTTACTTTCATTTCGGAGTATCCCCTACAACGATCTCTGGAATAATCCCCAGAACCGTCGCTGGGACCGGATCGTCGACCTGGAACCAGCACTGACCCGGAACGTCCCAAAGCGGATCGGGAATAATATGAACATCGCCGGTGATAAGGTTAATCGGATTGTTGAGCGGAACCGAAATAGTCAGGTCCTTCATCGGGACGAGGGTATTAAGCGTCCTTCCGATCTTCAAGCCTCGGCTCTGAGAGAGCTTGAAGTTCAAGGCCGGGATTTTCTTTCTCTTTCCTTGGATAGTCGGCTCACCAACGTCGATCGGCATCGTCTGGCCTTGGCACTGGAACCCAAGCCCTGCGGTGACCTTGGTCGCAGGTGAGGCAAGGGTAATGCTCCCATCGAAAGCCACGACCTGCGGTGTCACCGCGCCTCCATCCGCATTGATCGAAACCGTCTGTCCGATCAGATAATCCAGGCCAAAGAACTTCGTCGCCGGAATTGCAATAGACCAAGTCCCAGGCGAGAACGGAACCGGAACCCCATTCGGAAGAAGCTGGGTGATCGGTTCGGAGATCAATCCGGTTACTTGCGTTGGAGAGGTATACGAAGTAACCGTTAAAATTCCTCCTCCGGCCCTAAGGACTTGGTTGACGCTAGAAGGACTGAACACCGCAAGGTCGGTGGTAATCGTAACAATGCCTGAAGATCCAGTGATTTGTGCGGTAGCATTTGGAGTCGGTAGGCCAGATCTTGTTCCAGCGTCCACGGCCCAGGCGTCTTCTGCTCCATAAGTAAGAGTCCTTTCCATCATCCGCTCGATCCACTGGATCAAGGTCCCATTCGGCAGAGCCCGCTGAGCTATAAAGTAAGGCGCATCAACGGTGCCTTCTTGGATCGAGCTAACGCTCTTATAAAGCCCCAGGGTATCATGTCGAGCCCAGCCGGAAAGCTGTTGTTCTTTCATAAAGGTCAACGAAAGCAGAACGCCATCGTCTCGAATTACCCAAACAAGCTTAAAGGGCTCCTCGGCGTAGCTCCATTGAACGACCGAGTGCTGGAAAAAGAGATGGTTCGATCTAACGGAGATATCCGAGCCGGTGTAGATCGCGGCGTAGATGTTGTAAGAAAGGTCTCGGACAATCGAGCCCTTGGATTGAATATAAAGAATATCCTCGTTGATAACAAGTGGGGTAACGTCCGAAGACCCATTGTAGGCCTGAGGCATCAAAGTCGCATTGATTGGCGTAACCGCCAACGTCGAGTTAGCTCCTTGGCCGGTGGTCAAAGAATAAGCGCTCGCCCCGGTCAGAAGGATCAACCCACCCGGCATCGGAAGCATATGCCTGATCTGATTGAGCCGGTTCGAAACGATTGTCCCGGAGATAAAGTCCGAGGCCTGGAGTGGATTGGAAAAGTTAAAGTTCTGGAAGGCCCCAGGCTGAGATGCCCAGAACGTTGCCGGAAGAGAAGTACTCCCTCCGTAGTAAACCCTTTGCTGGAAGAAGCTCACCGCTCCTGGGTTATTTCCCGCGGCGAACGGGTTATTATTCGAACTCGGCGGGGACGTGGTGAAGTCCGGATTAAGGGCTGAGATAACCGTCGAGGTTCCAGTGACCGAGTTAAGGAACCCAAAGGCCGCGCCGGAAGGAACCGCTCCACTAAAGCTAACTTCCGCGGCATAGATGTTATAACTAACTGCCCCGGTCACCGCCGCCCAACTCAAGGCCACAGTTCCCGCATTGACGGTTATGCTCCCCGTCACAGGGCCCAGGTTGAACGGAGTCGAAGGAAGACTTTCCTGCCCTGTGGCATCGACGGCCGTGACGATGAAGGAATAGTTCGTATTGGTCGGATTAGCCGGAGCCGGAGTCGCCATGGTCTGCACGGCAGAGAGCCCGGTCGGAGCGCTAACCGTCGTTCCAAAAGACAACGTCGTGAAGAACCAATTGGTCGGGGCGGCGAAGGTCAAGGTCCGAGGAGCATAGTTCGGATGGGTTATATAGAGAACCGAAACGCTTTGAGCGATCTTGATCCCGGGACCGGAGCCCGACGGGAATAAATCCGCTGCCGCATAAGGCGAGGTAATCGTATAGACCCTTGACGCGGTTCCTCCGGAAGTATAAACCCCGAAAGAACTCGTATCGATAAAGTTCCCTTGAAGATCAGCAAAGGTAACTATATTCCCAAGAACGTTAACAACCGAGACAAACCTTCCGTTCATCTGCGGCATGCCGTTGGTATTGTTTAAAAAGATCCAATCTCCAATAGCGAAGTTATTACCCGGGATATTCCCTGACGAAGTCGGGTTATTCGTAATCGAGGAGATCGAGAACGGGTTCTCTAGAACCGGAGCCCCGTTGGAATAAAACCTACAATACCCATCTCCAAACTCGATCATGTAAGTGACCGAAGTCGTGACGGAGAATGGGATCAGCTTCGAGCCGAGCTTCTTACATTGAAGAACGTACTTCGTCCCGGACCTTGTGCTAACGCCGGAACGGTAATCAACGAACATATTCCGACAGGTTGCCAGGCCTTGACGATAAGCGGCAAGATCCGTCCGAGCGAAGATACTCGGAGCAAGCTCGCCTGCGGCAAACGAAGTTTGGATTACGTTCTCGGACATCTCTTACCCGTAGATCGTAACCGACTCTGCACCCGCGGCCGGGTCGTTGATTTGGATTTTAAAGAGCCTGGAGGTAGTAGCATTCATAACAAAGTTCCCGCCTGACAATATCCCAGAGAAAGTCACGCCAGTACCGGCGAGAATAGTTGCTGTTCCGTTTGTTGCGTTCGCAACAAACCAATCGATCTGAAGACTAGTACAAGGGTTCTGAAGGGCCGCAACAATTGCCGCGGCAGTAGGGGTGGTGAGGTTAAAGGCCCCGGGGGTTCCACCCAGGATCAATAGCCCCCCAACCAACTTGGCTCCCGTCTCGGTATAGCTCCCCACGACCGTGGTTGCGTTTGCTACACCGAGAGAAGCAGGATTTCGAGAAAGAGTCTGAGAAGAGGTATTCCCAGAAATAAGCGATTGGCTATCAGTAGAATTACACTGTACTTCCTTTGTTGCAGCAAAGCCGAAGTTGTTATCCTTAGCAATAAACCTTACGCATCCAGAGTCAACAAGCAGACTATTCTTCCACGAAACCGGAGCACCCCATTCAAACGTCTGGCAACCAACAATAGTTATATCCTGTGCTGGAGAGACCAAATGAATTGCCGCTTGGGTATTGTTAGTTTGGGTTGCTCCGTTCTCAATGAACAACCCCTGAAGGATAACATTCCTTCCTGCAATCGAAAACGCATCGCCCTTACAGAGCCCACAACGGCCTCCGATAAAGCTAATAGTGTTCGTAAAACTCCCACTGGTATCAGCCAAAATCTTAACAGCGTTAGTATCCGCCGAGCCTTGCCCAGGAGACCCGGATGTGTTTTGGATACTGGCGTTGACGAATTCAAGGATCGACCCGCCTTCTATAAACAGCCCGATGGAGCTTGCCCCGTCCACAGCAAAGTTGTGCATCGCAGCGAACTGCGGGAATGCTGAAGCGGCAAGGGCGGTGTTAAGGATATGCATGCCAAATACACCACCCAAGGCCGTGAGTTGGTCCGCGTTCCAAGTCGTAGCAAAGCCGTCCCAAACGAAGCAGTCGGCGCCGGAATATAGAGCGTTGACCGTGACGTTGTAGGTAGTAAGTTGGATCGATTGGTTTGTTCCGTCCCCCGGCGCATGCCACCATAGACCATAGCAAGCCCTTGGAGCTACGGTTCCGAACTTCGCCGAAGGAACAGAAGCACCACCAAGAACCCCTTGAACAAGAATATTCTCCATAAATACGTCATTGATAGAAAAGATCTCGATCCCTGTCCAGGCGTTGTTCAAAAGAACATCCCGCATCGTAAGCCTGGTGCAGAAGTTAATCGCGATCATTCTTCCACCAGTCTTCGACACGCCCTGGAGAAGAAGATTCTCGATCGAATTCCCGGCTATCATTGAGTTATAAGAAGGCCCGATGATCGTAATACAGTCGTTGGTTGTGTTGGCGAAATTAATCGTCGAGGCAAACCTAGCAGCGCCAACAAGCTTAACGCCAGAAGCGGTTATCGCTAAGGTCCCCGTGACCTTATAGGTCCCCGCTGGGAAGTAAACAATACCTCCACCTGCGGCTTGCGCAGCAGAGATTGCGGCCTGAATCGCGGTAGTGCTATCGGCCACGCCATTAGGATCAGCACCACCAGAGAAGTTGGTGTTAAGGACGTTGAAAACCGGAGCTATGCCAAGAAGCGCATCCGCCACAGAGATCGTCGCGGCATTAACAATCGGAATCATCGCGGAGGAAACGGTGGTGTTGGAGATCGTTGTCGTTGCGACAAGGTTCCCCGCGGAATCAAACCCGGCCTGCTTATTGGCTCGTTGTGAGGCCGCAGGGAGAACAGCCGGATTCGGATCCGAAACCGGCACCGAGAACTGCCTTCCGATCTGCTCCTCGATCTGTTGGATTTGCATTGAGAGATTATCCAAGGTCTGCTCCAACACTTGTTGGTAAAGGGTTCCTTGGTTAGCCAACGAAGTAGACTGGATCAAAGCCTCGGTTCTGATAACAGTAAGAGAAGTCCCTGACGGGATTGGAACCCCGGCCGGATTGTAGATAACATTCCCACCCACCGGCGTTGGGTTTGTTCCTGTCGTAGGGTTAATAGTTATGGTATAAACCGAAGGAGAAAGAAGCGTAACGTTACCATTAACGTCAGTGAAAAAGACCTGGATATCTGAGGCCTTGATGACCGCGAACGAGAAAGGAAAACTAGTCGTAGCGCCATTACCGAGGTAAGTGATCTTATTCAACGTCGAATTGACGGTCATCTTATCCCCCTAGAAAGTCGGTAACAACCCACCCCAATCAACCGTTCCCCACTGAGGGCTCCAGGCCCAATCCCAGGAGAAATCGATTCCTCTAGTCCGAATCCAATCCGGCGTGACGTCGTTAATCGTAAGGCCTTCATTAGCGTCACCGACCCGGGCTACCTGAATGATATCGTTCGCGTCCTTAATCCGAAGGTTCGCTAAGGCCTTATCTCCGGTCAGCGCAATAGCCAACCTCGAAGCTAGGAACATAGCCCAGGCTTCTTGAAGCTGATCGTCCATTATGTTCGGATCGGTAATGTCCTTGACATAGGCAAGGATCGCGAACTCTTGGTTGGTCCAGACGACCTTGGTATCAACTCCGCCCGCAGCCGGGACTCCGTTAAGGACTTGATCCACGCCTACGGCAAACTTAACCGGAGGGCCTTGCCAAAATGAAGGGGAGCCTCCAGTAACCGCGGTGGTGATAGGAACCCCTGGAGAAAACCCGGTGTTGAACTGAGGGACGATAAAAGCAGGTTTGACGCAATTAGAAGGATAGGCATATTCGTAACTCCAAGGCGGCGGAGGCAAGCCCTTGACCCACATCGTAGGACCCGCACTAGGGTTCTCCGGGGTCCCAGGAGCTGCGCTGAGAAGCGCTAAGGTATCAAAATTCTTCCCTGAGTTCCAGGGAGCAAGCCTCATGATCTGGCGCCGACAAGTATCGATGTAGATATTGGCTTGGATCGCCTCGTTGGATTGTTCACTCAACGAGGCGATCTGAGACCTCGTGCCTAGAGCAGCCATAGCCCGATTGGCAATATCCGTAGTCGAGGTCATAAGGCCTCCTTATCTGCGGCCTTGACTTCCGGCGGGCCGGATCGAATCTCCACCCAAACCCGGCCCGCCAGAGCTTTGACTACGAAGCGAGTCTTTTTCCTGAGACCCACAGTAGTCGAAGTTAACCCCGTGAAGTCCAGGGCCCTTCGGATCGTAAGGGGTCTTGACGCGAGTAGGCGGGGCGTAGTTCAAAACGTCCCGCTCGCCTCCGTCAATAACCCCCGAAGGAGCCCTAGGCATGGCCTTAAAGGACTCCTCAACAATCGGTCGTCTTGCCATATTATTCCTCCGCGTCTCCCAAGGGCTCGAGGTTGTCCTGATTGCCTGTGGGCAAATCATTCGGATCAATCGCGGTAAGAACCGCCATCGCCGCATCATGCAAGGCCTTGAGTTGCTGACCATAGGCCCTGGTCATGTCGGCAACCTTGAGTAGAGTCAAAACGTTATCCCAGTTCATTACCTTCTCCCTTGTGAGCCCTTTTGAAAGACAGAATGTTTAGTCTCAACCGGATTGGTCGTGGTTTGACCGTCGTCCTGAAGAAACTGGTTCTTCGCCGGGTCCCCATCGCTCGTCGATGCTTTCCCAAGCCTTGCCGCAAGCCATCCCGGAACGGAGGGACGACCCCCGATCACTTCCACCATTAGTACCTCCCTTGTCCCCCACTCTTCATGACCTCACGGTTGCCTCCCGGGCCTTGCTCCATCCCGTCAGTCGGGCCCATATGAGCCGCGCCCTGATCAGTTCCTCTGAAGCCTTTCCCGAGCCGCATCTTCTCCACCGCCATTGGATCAATAGCCGTCCCGATCTGCGACGGGAAGTTTTGATTAATCGCATAAGGCCTAGGCTCGCGCTTCCAGCCTTCGGCCACATCCCGAGTTGCTTGACCTTGTTTCATCATTCCCTCTTATGCGTTAGTTGCCTTGTGTGATCCCACTTGTTCTCTTCGTCCTGGGACATCTCCCTCCGGACCTTGTCAAAGACCCCTCCATCGGTATGGGCTTCCTTAAGCAACTGTCTATACCGATCGTCGACCCTCTCAAGCTCCCGGGCGATATACTGAGGGATCGGAAGGCCTCGTTCTTCGTACATGTAAGTGACGTCATGAACGTCATGCATGTACATCATGAACCGCCGCATCTTCTCAGTCACTTCCGCTTCGGCGTCTTTCATGTACTTGATGACCTCACGGAACATCAAGGTCATTTCCCGCATGTCCCGGGAGATCCGCTCGAGATAGACCTTCTGAGGATGCTCCGCCCCGGACTTAAGCTCGGCCAGGATCAAGAGTAGGATTTCATCCGTAGATAACTTCTCGCCCATTACCGACCGCCCACATCCACGTTTGTATTACCACTCTTTCGCCGAAGTATCCCGGCCTTACGAGATTTGCTCAAGGCAATCGCCACGGCCTGAGGCTGAGGCCGACCTTCCTTACGGAGCTTCTTGATATTCGACGAAATGGTCTTTTGACCAGAGCCTGATTTAAGCGGCATCGGTTAATCCTTTCTCAAACACCCGGACAGAAGTAGGTGAATTTATAGTTAGCAGCCGAAGCGAAGTTAACCGAAAAAGCAGCGTTATTAATAGTTGTTGTCCCGGTCAACGGTGTGGTAAGGCCAGTCACTACACAGTTCGGCGCTGCACCAAAGGCCGTTCCGAAGGTCAGCGTACAGGTCGTTGCCGCTGCTGTCTGGCCGGTAACAGTCCCAGAGACATCGGTTCCGCTAACACTCGACCCAGCTCCATTACACCCGGCCGTAAGGCTTGGCGTTGAGGAACTGGCAAAGCTTGTATGGCCTCCAGTTGCCGAGGCCGTCATCGTCATCGTTCCGCTGGTGGCACCGACAAAGACCTGGGAGTTATGATGGGAAGTAACGCTCTGAAGGTCCGACCACCTTGCCGCAGCGGAGCCGTTATTAACCGTGTTGTCGGAAGACGGAACTATCTGCGGCGTACTTTGAACGAAAACGCCAGCGGACGCTCCAGAGACCTGTAAAGTTACTGTCTGACCAGCCCCACTAATAACGTTCAGATTAGCGCCAGTTGGCCCTTGGAGCTGACCTGCATTGACCTGGCCAACACCAGAAGCACCTATAGTAAGCGGGGAGGTTAAGGTCCCGACTTGGGTAATGCCGGTATAAGCACCAGAAATTCTAGCTGTGTTTACGGTCCCCGAGGTGATATTGTTGGCGTTAGTCGTGTCGGTCGAACAACTCGGCTGGGAATTAGTAAGGTCCGCACAGACAGGGGAGACCTTAGTCGCCAAGGTCGCGAAGACCACCCCATTGGTTTTAGTGCAGGTAATCGCGCCTGATGATACGATCGTGCAATCGCCAGATAGCGGAACTCCTACGGCCAGGTTCCCCGCGGAGCCAACAAGGAGAAAATTCTGCGTTAGGGGAATCGTAGACCCACCCGCAAACGCGGCCTGAACGAAAGCCGTCGAAGCGATCCGGGTTGAGTTATCCCCATTCGGAGGAGTCGTAGTTGTTGTCGCGAACTGGGCTTGAGCCGGATAAGCCCAAAGCAGCGCGGCTAAGAGGAGCTTTTTCATCATCCCACCGATAAGTTATAGACGTAACTTTGAGGCAAACTCCCCGCGGCGTAAAGGTACTCAATAACCGTAACGTTCGCTCCAGCCCCCGACCCGATCCCATTCCATGCAGTGAGGCAAGCATCCCCAAACACGTCGTACTTCTCTCCCGGAAGCAAAGCTATCCCTTGCCCCACCACCGCCGCGGCTGGGACTTGGGAGACATAGATACTTTGCTGCCCTGCAAGGTTCGGGTTGTGAAACGTCAACTTCCGTCGCTGGGAGTTCTGCGAAGTGGCACCGATAACTTGCGTGCTAACGGTGCCGACCGTAGTCGTCGAGACGGCCATTAGACCCTCTTGGCATTGGCCAGTTGCGTAAGAAGCTGAGTGTTCTGCTGCATGACCTGGGCCATCATAGCCAACAGATCTTTCATCTGAGCCATAGCCTCGGCATTCTGCTGGGCCTGCTGGACCTGAGCACTCTCCATCACCGAGGCCTGTTTGATCAAATGATTAGCGAAGGTCGCGGTTGGGTCATCAGAGATTGAGAACGGATCGTAGTTCCAAACCGTGGCGTACTTCTCCGACTCGGCCTTGGCTTCATCGTCGATAGGCTCCATCCCTGGGGTTGGAGCGCCGAGGAAAACGATATCCTTCGGCTCGCCCTTGCCTTCCCAACAGACGATAATCGCCCCGTCTGAGAATTCTTTCCCTCCTTGAGAGACATGAGGCCCGCCGGACTTATAATTCCAGTCCGACGGGGACTTCGGATCAAGATGCAACGGGACCGGAATCTGAACCCTCTTCGATCGGCCGGTTTCCCGATCGGTCTGCATCTGCTCCCAGAAGGTTCCTGGGACGTTGATATAATGCGGTTCCATTAACATCCATCGGGCCATAAGGTCCTCCTAAACGATGCTGAAGAAAAGCACCCCGGTTACGGTGGTGACGGTTGCGTTGACGCAGACGTTGGCACCCGGAGCGGCACTGAAGTAAGCGTATTCGATATGATCCGCCGACGGTGCGGTTGAGGTAACCGACATAGTCGGGGTGACAGTGACGGTGGCGGTGCCGCAGGTAGCGGTAGTACCTGAGGAGATCGCGAAGTTCCCTGTGGCGGCGGTATTGGTGATGTGCCAACCACAGAAAAAGATCGTTTTCCCTGCTACGCCGGTGATGACGGTCGCCGAGGCCCCAGTCCCGGTGAACGGAGCGGTTTGGTTGCAAAGGACCGTATTAGGCGGTCCAAGCTGGGCCTTAGGGGCCGATGGCGTTAAGCAAAGCCCTAACGCCAGTAGGCCAAGAAAAAAGAGCTTTTTCATTACTGGATCCTATACCATGTGGCCTGGGATTGGTTCCATTGTTCCCGAGCGCAGGTGCCTGCGGCAAGGGTCGTAAGAGTCGCTGCCTGAGCCAAGGACTGGCCTGAGTTCGCTGCCAAAGTCACAGCGTTCGCCGCCCAGGCCGCGCCGGTGGTATTGCATACCCCGATGATTGCCCCGTCTGCAACCGGGTTCGGAGGCATGGTAATTGTCGCGGCAGAAGGCTGAGCGTTAACGAGTAGATGTCCTCCTCCCAAAACCGCGGTTTGGTTTGGAGTACCGGCCACGGTGAAGTTACCCGTGGTGGCTCCAATAGTGAAGCTCCCCGAGACTGCTGAAAGAACCGGAGAAGCTCGACCGCCCTGAGCGACGTTGATACAGAGAAAGTTTGATGGACCTCCCGGGCCTTGACCTACAGACCAACATTCGTTTCGCGAAAGCTGGTTCTGGGTAACCTGCGCCCAGGCAAGGCAGCCGAGGGCCACAAGGCCCCCAGCCACCAGGCCACCAAGCAGATGAGCAGATCGAATCCGCATGGTGAAATCTCCTTAGTTCGGGACCGTGACGCCAGGGACGTACCCCGACATGATGCCGGTGTTGCCCCAAGGCTGGTCAAAACGATCCAGCACGATCGTCGCCGCGAGCAGGGTGTTCGGGTTCCCCGTCCCGGTTCCGGTCGTGGTGATCTGGAGTTGGAGGTACCTCGGCATCGGCGTGCCCTGAGGTTGACGAGGGACATCGAGGTCACAGAGCCGACCACCCACGGCCCCTGCGGCTTGCTGGGCCGCACCGGACACGGTCGTGATCACCGGGCCTTGCGCGAAGGTCGTGAAAGCACCCAAGCCACCCGAGCCGTTGTCCGGTGCGCCCTGGATTAGGATCGTCGCGGTCGTGGTGCCCGCAGAGGTGAACCCGGTCGTGCCGATCACTTCCACAAGGAGCTTCATCGAGGGATCGTCACCGACACCGATGTCTCGAGCGCCACCGCCTGCGGCAACACCCGGGATAGCAAGACCGGTCGGGTTCGATGTGGTCTGAAGGCCCACGCCAAGGTCTACGACCTGGACGTTACCTGTCCCAGGACCCAAGGTCGTGGTCCCGGCCGCATTGGGCACCTGGAACCCATTGGTCGTCGGTGCGAAGGTTAGAAATGAGTCGAGAATCATGACTGCCTCTTAGGTCACGTTGGTTTCGTTGTTGAGGATCGCGTCGCAGGTCCGGATCGGGATTCCGCGGAACGTGGTGACCGGCTTCCCGTCGAACTCCTCGATTCGGAGAAGAACGTTGGTCTTGTTCATCGCCTGGAGATCGAGATAGGTCCGAACGAGTCGGTTGGCGTAGATCACCGTCCGGCCCATGTTGGCCCGGATCTGCGGGGTGTCGGAGGTCTGGATCGTGGTCGCGGACGCCGGAGCGGTCGGGAGACGATACAAGGCCCGAACGAGGAAGTTGATCAGGTTCGCTGCGCTAACACCGGTAAGAGCCGTGACGTCGATGTTCGCGATCCGGGCGGTGTAGCGCCAATCACGAAGGACGTACCCGATCTCCCACTTGAAGTGATCGCGATAGGCCTGGTAGGTGTTTCCGGCCGTGTCGAGAACCGGCCATTCGCCCATGTCTCGGTGCTGAAGCCCGGTGATCTTGCCCTTGGGGAAAGTCACGTGGGAGGTATCATTCCCCCAGACCGTGATCCAGATCGAGGTATTGGCGTTAGCCGAGCCTCCGGCGTTAAGGACGTTATTCGCGGTCTGAGAGTTCGTGGTATTGATCGTTGAGTACCGCGGCGCAAGGCCGGTAAAGCGTTCCGGGTTGACGCCTTGGTTGCCGTAGATCAACGTCGCAGCGACCTGCTGGGACATACCCTCGAGAAATGCCATGACTTCCGAGAGTCGGAACTCTTGGGTGTTCCCGTTCAGATCCGCGATGTCCTTGTCGATAACCGAGTAGGTCTCCAGATTCCCGCAGGTATCGGTGATCTGCGCGGTGGTGGACTTCGCGTTCGGAACGCCGGTGTTCAACAACCGCCAAGTGGCCTGAGGCAAGCCGGTCCGAACGGTCGTCTTATGGCCGGTAGGCAGGTTGCCCTCGATGACGTACATGTCCTCGAGGATTTCGTTCGTCTGAGATAGAAGTTCGATGATGGTCGCGATCTTGTACCCGTCGTCCAGGCGCTTCGCCCAGTCCGCATAGGTGATCGCAGTTGTACCGACAACAGTCGTTGCCATGGGTTAAGCCTTCTAGCTTGCCCTCCGGGAAGATTCCGAAGGAAGGTTTGGATACATCGCCGCACCGGCCGACGGACGAGAAGTAGAAGTCGTCGGCTCGCCACGAACGTACGAGGTACCTTCAGTAAGCTTAGAAGCCAAGGCATATAGGACCCTAACAAAGGCCGGGTTGTCACCCGCGCCGGTAGTTTCCATCGCTTCCTTGAAGCTGCTGACTAACTTCGGGTCTTGCAGGCCATCTAAGGCCCTATTAACGGTCACGATCAACGGAGAATCAGGACCGAAATTTCCATCCGGGCCGAGAAGCTTCCCGAGCTTTTCGTCGGCCTTGAGTTGATCTCGCCAACCTTGGCGCTCAGCATGCCAAGCGTCATTGGCGTCCTTGAAGGTCTTGATCGCGTGCTCGGAATAAAAGTCAACGAGCTTCTGCGCGGCCTCCTGAGGGAGATTGAGTTCTTTGAAAATCTTCCCTGCGGCATCCGAGACCCCGCTGTCGAGTTCGTAGCCCTGAGGAAGGGTCCAGGCGGAATAGGTCTCTGGCGCACCAGCAGGCTTCTCCTGGGTCTCAGTCTGGGTTCCCCCATCCTTCGGCGTCGTCTCTTGGGTCGTCGCCTTCGCCAATCCAGTTCCCAGCGCTGTCGTAGTTTCGGTCGTCGTCTGGGTCCCCTCGGTCGACTGCGTTTGGGTCTGCGTCTGCTCGTCCGCCATTGCTCTGCTCCTTCATCATCTCTATGTAAAGTTCCGGACAGGCTTGCATGAGAAGATTGAACAACTGCAAGCCAACGTTCCGTTGACCTTCGTTAAATGCGCTCGATAAGGCCTGCCCGGTAAAGGTAGTGGAGAAGATTCCACATTGCGCCAAAATATCGTGAAACCAAGCTCGCCCTGCAGGACCGGACATAACGGACTGAACCACGGAGATGTCCTGGGCAAGCCTGGCCTTGGCGGCCTTAAGAGCCTTGCGCTGGATTCGCTTTTCTTCCGGGGTCCGGAGGTCATACTCAGACACCCTTCGGCCTCTTAAAGAGAAGGCCCACGGCTCCGGCTCTCATAGGCATTTCGGCCACCAGGAGTTGAACAAGCTCCCACCCAGCCTCGCCCAAGGCATTGAGTTCCGACTCGATGTCATCCAGGCTATTATGCTCGACCGGAGCTACTCTATATTCCCATTTCATGCCGCTCGTCCTTGTTGCATCATCGCCTCGAAGGCGTTCTGACCGTTCCCCATCTGGATTTGCGAAGCATCAAGCCCGGCCTTGGCAAGCCCTGGGGCCGCCTCCATAGCCGCCTGCTTCTGCTGGGCCTGGGCCCTCTGGGCTTGGATTTGCTGGAACTCTTGCTCCGAACGAATAAGCCTTGGATCGTTGTTGATCAGGAAGTTATACCGCTCGACCGCATAAGGCACGTTGATCTTATCCAAGGCATCCGGGGTCAAGGGCGTAAGCGCCTCGACGAACTTCAGAACCCCTTCGATCCCTGCGGTCTGCGCTGCTTGCTGGGCAAGGCTAAGCATCGAGATATAACGAATGCTCAAGTCCTGCCCAGCAAGCTCCGGTGGGGCCGGAGGGAATAACCCGCCTCGAGCGCAGATTCCGAAGGTCCTATCGATTGCTTTCGCAAGAAGCTCAAGCTGAAGCCGGTGGATAACCGGGCCGAGCATGATCAGAGACTCGCTTCGGCGCATGTTCCACTCAACAGTCGTGATGTTCGACCTCGTTTCGTACTGAGAAGCGGTTTGGAATAGATCGTTGAAGAAGATCTGCTTGTTCCGGCCTCGAACCTCCATGAGGTTCTCATTCATGGCCTGGAGTTCGATTCGATGTTCGTAGATGCTCCTCATCCCGCCCCCGGTCGAGGACAGAAGCCCGGCGATGTAAGTCACCCCACCCGGGATCAAGGCCGCAGGTTGGTTCTTGAGTTGGAGGTCGGCTTGGAGCGGAGGGTTGACTTGCTTATCGATGCCTTGGGCTTGGCGGCGCACTTGAAGCTGAAGTTGTTTGTTATCCGGGAGGGCGTCCATAGCAGGACTT
>Ga0126369_10001928_pt1 | contig 14655 bp, 13 predicted proteins | sample PanSoiMetaPlot_1_FD_109646 | JGI IMG/M metagenome (GOLD analysis project Ga0126369, IMG submission 109646) | Tropical forest soil microbial communities from Panama - MetaG Plot_1 | ecosystem: Environmental > Terrestrial > Soil > Tropical forest > Bulk soil | place: Panama | collected 2016-02-17 | reverse complement strand
GTTTGAGTTCGATCAAAACGGTGTGTTTGTTCGCGAGATCGGGCAAGGCCTGTACGGATTCGAAATGGCGCACGGAGTCCGTGTTGATTCGCAGGACAATATCTGGACGGTCGATGAAGGCACCGACGTCATTGTGAAGTTCAGCCCCGAAGGCCGCGTTCTTATGGTTATGGGCAGACGGCGAGAAGCCGTCGAGGGTCTCGAAGCCTCACCGCCGCCCGGCACGCCTCCGCCGCCAGCGCAGCCATATCGCTTCGCCCGGCCAACCGATATTACGTGGGACCCCGCAGGGAACATTTTTGTCGCCGACGGCTATACCAACTCTCGCGTCGCGAAGTACGACAAGAATGGCCGCTTCGTTAAGGAGGTCGGAACCAGAGGAACCCAGCCTGGGCAATTGAACACACCGCACTCGATCACGTCGGATGCGAAAGGCAATATCTATGTAGCCGACCGTCAAAACAGACGTATTCAGGTTTTCGACAGCGATTTGAAACTTCTCAAAATCTACGACAACATCGGCGCTCCTTGGGCAGTCTGCATCTCGCCAGGGCCGCACCAATATCTCTACAGTTCGAACTCGAACCCTGACAACAACGACTCGCGTCAAGCAGCAGTCAGCGGCGAAATTTACAAGATGGAGTTGGATGGAACCGTTGTCGGCAAGTTTGGCAAGCCGGGAAAGCAATTGGGCGAATTCAGCACGGTGCATGCGATCGATTGCCGGAACGAAAATGAATTACTCGTCTCGGAAATCACGTCGTGGCGTGTTCAAAAACTCATCCTCAAACCTCGAACCCAGACGCAGGCGTCGTCGAAATAGGAGGATTGATCATGCAACTTGCATCAAAGCTCTGGTTGATTGCAGCGGTACTCCTGGCTGTCGGTTCCCTGAACGGGCAGAACGCAGTTCCGGAGATACCTTACGACTCCACGCCCAATTTTCTGAAGCTGCCGGACGGTCTTTATCTCGGCGAAGCCGTCGGTGTGGCAACGAACTCCAAAGGACACGTGTTTGTTTACACACGCACCGGCTCACCTCAAGTGACGATGGGCACCAATCGGGCGTTTGCGAGAAATGCCGCGCGGCTGTTCCAATTCGATCAGACGGGGAAATACGTCCGCGAAATTGGACAGGGTTTATACGGGTTTGTCTTCGCCCATGCGGTGCGAGTAGACCGGCAAGACAACATTTGGGTCATCGACGAAGGCTCGAACATGGTCCTCAAGTTCGATCCCGACGGACGGGTTCTAATGACGCTTGGCAGAAAGCCGGAGGCTTTGCCTGTTCCAGCACCTGCTGCAAATGCAGCCGGCGGAGCGCGTGGCGGAGGCGGCGGGCGTGGCGGGCCGGCGGGTGCAGGAATTCCCGGTGACAACTTCAATCGACCAACAGATGTCGCTTGGGATTCGGCCGGCAATATCTATGTTGCCGACGGATATGGCAATTCTCGAATTGCAAAGTTTGACAAGAACGGGCGATTCCTCAAGTCGTGGGGCTCACGCGGGACCGAGTCCGGGCAGTTCAATATTCCGCACACGATTGCAATCGACTCGCAGAACAATGTGTATGTCGGTGATCGCGAGAACAAGCGTATTCAAGTGTTCGATGGTGAGGGAAATTTCAAGACGCAGTACACGAACGTCGGCGCGCCGTACGCAATCTGTATTACGCCAGGACCGCGTCAATTTCTTTACACGTCGAACTCGAACCCCAGCACCGGCATGGATAACGGCGAAATTTACAAGATGACGCTGGACGGAAAAGTTTTAGGCAAGTTCGGAACTGCTGGAAAGCTCCTGAAAGAGTTCGGCACGGTTCACGAAATGGATTGCCGAAGCGAGAACGAATTGTACGTGGGCGAAATCACGAATTGGCGCGTGCAGAAACTGACATTAAAACCCGCGCAATCGAATGAATAGACACCGGCTGCAGATGGTGTGTGACCGACCCCCTGCCGCCTGCGGCGGCACTCCCCCTCACGAGGGGGAGAATATTTAATGTCCGAAGGCGGCACGGAGCCGCGGTGGGAGACGGAAATGACTATGCAGCGCCTTCGAATCTTTGCATTTGCCTTCATGTTTATCGCACAGCAGACGGCGTCTCGCCCGTTTACTGTCGAGCAAATTCTCAGCTTCCCGTCGCCTGAAAATCTCGTTGCATCCCCGGTTGGGTCGACGATCGCGTGGACTTTCAATGAGCGTGGTGTCCGCAACATCTATATTGCAAGCGGCCCGGCATTCGAGGCACGCAAACTGACGTCTTATACAGAAGATGACGGCCAGGAATTAACCCAACTCAGCTTTTCTCGCGACGGCAAGACCATCGTGTACGTGCGGGGCGGGGATCACGGTTCGAACCGTGGAGCGGACACACCGCCGAATCCTGCCGAATTGCCCGTGCAACCTCGCATTCAGATCTGGTCAGTAACTGTTCCTGGCGGCTCACCAAAACTGATCGGTGAAGGTGACGATCCTGCTGTATCGCCGGATACGGATCGCGTCGCTTTCGTCAGAAACCGGCAAATCTGGATTGCGCCAATCGATGGATCGAAGCAACCCCAGCAACTCTTTTACGCGCGCGGTACGAGCGACTCGCCTGCTTGGTCGGCGGATGGGAAGACGCTGGCATTCGTCTCGAACAGGGGAGACCATAGTTTCATCGGCCTTTATCTGCCCGAGCAGCCGATCCGCTTCATTGCGCCCTCGACCGGCCGCGATACGCAGCCGGCGTGGTCGCCGGACGGACGCAAGATCGCGTTCCTGCGACAACCCGGAAATGGCGGAACGCCCCGTTCGCCGCTCGCGCGCACGGAATCGCCATGGGAGGTGATGGTCGCTGAAATTCCCTCAGGGCTCGACGCGAACATTACAGCCGTCCCGGCGATCTGGAGCGGCAAAGCACCCGGCGACCCGATCCTGCAAAACCCAGGCGGCATCGGCCTGCGATGGGCGGCCGACGACTATCTCGTTTTCATGTCCTATCGCGACGGCTTTCCGCACTTGTACTCGGTCCAGCATCCCGGAGCCCAAAACAGCCGGCCGATGTTACTAACACCTGGTTCCTATATGGTGGAACAGGTGACGTTGACTCCCGATCGCCGCACCATCATTTTCAATTCAAACACGGGCCCCGATCGCAGCGATGTGGATCGCCGGCATTTGTTCAAGGTTCCCATCAACGCCGCGACGCCAACGTCACTCACAACCGGCACCGGGATCGAATGGAGTGCAACCGTTATGGCGGATGGCCAGAACATTGCGTATCTTGCGGCCGGAGCGCAGCGCCCGCCCGCTCCATCGGTCATTGCGATATCCGGCGGAACACCTCGAACGCTGGGCGACGATCGCCTGCCGGCAGATTTTCCAACTGCACAACTGGTCACACCGGAACTGGTTTCGTTTCGAGCAAGCGATGGGGTCGAGGCACACGGACAACTCTTCAAGCCTCCTAACGGCGTCGGCGGCGATGGACGAAAGCCCGCTGTCGTCTATATCCACGGAGGTGGGCCGCGTCAAATGCTGCTCGGCTGGCATTATCGCTGGGAGTACGCGAACGACTATGGAGCAAATCAGTATTTGGCGAGCAGGGGTTTCATTGTCCTGTCTGTGGATTACAGGCTGAGTGTGGGTTACGGACAGGCATTCCAGTTTCCCGATAACACGGGCGCTCGCGGCGCGACGGAATATCGCGACATTCTTGCGGCGGGCAAGTACCTACAGTCACGAGCGGATGTTGATCCCAATCGAATCGGGGTTTGGGGCGCGTCGCTGGGCGGTTATTTGACCGCACTAGCGCTTGGCCGCAATTCCGATGTCTTCGCGGCGGGTGTTGACATCCACGGCGTTCATGACCGGTTGGCGGTCGTCAACACGACGCAACTAGCCCATGCCCTGGTTGGAGACGGAATTGTCGAATCGGATTTGCGCCAAGCGTTAAAGGTGCAGTTCGACTCCTCGCCAATCGCGGCGGTACCGACGTGGAAATCACCGGTCCTGCTCATTCATGGCGATGACGATCGGACGGTGGATTTCCATCAGACTGTAGATTTAAAGCGGCGGTTGCTGGAACGAGGTGTCAAAGTCGAAGAGCTCGTTCTACCCGATGACGTTCACGACTCGTTGTTGTGGAGGAATTGGAAGACGTCCATTACAGCAATGGCGCAGTTTTTCGAACAGAATTTGCGAAAGAAGTAGGCGCCCTGAATTCGAGATGGTGTGTGAGCGACCCCCTCGCTCGCTTCGCTCGCGTCTCGGGGTCGCTCACACGCTATCTCGGAGTTGGGCCACTCTTTAGCCGAACACCTACACTTCATAAATCTCCATGGGAGAAACTGTCAACCGTTCGCACGCATCATCTGTGATGACGTAGGTGTTTTCCACACCCACTCCGCCCAGACCGGGATAAAAAACCTTTGGCTCAACGGCCAACACGACACCAGGCTCAAGAGGCGCGTCGAACTTTGGCGCGATCACCGGTATTTCGTCCAGCTCAAGACCGACGCTGTGCGCGACGAACCTGACCTGGTTCTCTGCTGCTCCCATGAAGTGGGCCGCGAACGACGTTTTCGCCACACGATTGAGAATATTTTGATAAATCTCGCTCGGAATGTTCCCAGGCCGGAGTTGATTTTCGATCCAGGCATTGAGCTCGAGGATGTAATGATGGGTATCGCGCATTTGCTGCGAAACCGGCCCGATGGAGTAGGTCCGCGACCCGTCCGCGATATACCCCGCATAGCCGCCACAGATATCGATCATTACTGGTTCGTTCCGCTGAAGCACTCTGCGGCTGCCCATCGTCGGTGCAGCCGGATACAGGCCGCGCACGCCGACGGGACCATCGAAAGCATGCGGATGTGCCGCGGTTTCAGCGAATGAGACCGCGCCATAGTGCATCTCCATGTTGAACCTGCGGACGCGAGTCAAGCCCTGATGCCCCGCCATTCTCAGTACGTACTCGATACGGGCTGCGAGTTCGAATTCGGCCAGACCCTCGTGAAGTTGTTGGGGAACATCGAGGAACATCGTATCGAGTTGTTTCGCAGCGCGGCGGATGCATTCGATCTCATAGGGCGTCTTTACAGATCGTGCGTTGCGTACCAACATGGAGCTATCGATAATTTTTGCCTTGGAAAAATATTTCGAAACCTGGTGATAAACAGTCACCGGAAGGACATCCAATTCAAAGCCGACGGTCTCACCGGGATTCGGAATCAATTCACGTAACTCGGCATACGTCTTTAGCGGAACAAGACGCTTAACCGCGGACTCCATCTTGGCACGCTCGAAACTCTTCCGCACGGCGAGGAGCGGTTCGCCTTCGCGAGGAAACCAGAGAACCCCGTTCTGTAGGGTTCCTGTCAGGTAGTACTGATCGACGTTTTGGAGAATGATGAGCGAGTCACAATCCATGAACCGCCGGATGCGGGCCCACCGTCGTTCCAATTCTTCTCTAGGGACGTACTCAGTCAATTCCATAACCCCACCCCACAAAATGTAGTTCGTCGACCTGATCGATTTGGAACCCATCGAGTCCCGCCGCACGTAATTGCTGCCGCACTTCTTCCACTGTGTATGCTGCGTGGAGGGAAGCGATGAAGTCGCGTCGGAGGACAGGCGGAGCATCCTTCGCGTGTTCGTTCACCAATCGAACAACCGTCTCATGATTGGCTGGGCGGAGCAGATCGACCATCAGAACGGGGCCGCCTGACTTCGCACAAAGCGCCGCGGTACGCCACAATGCCGTCGGGTCAGCAAAGTGATGAAGCAGGCTGTTGCAAATGACGGCATCAAAGACCCGCGTTTCGAGAGCCGCATCCGGCAGGTAATGATTCTCCAGGGTAATTCTCGATTCGAGTCCCGCCTCCCGAACACGACGCCGCCCGAATCCCAGCATGGCTTCGGAACCATCGACACCAAGTGCAGTGACTCCAGGCAAAGCCTTGACGAATCGAACCGTCACATCCGCCGGCCCGCATCCAAGGTCGATTACCCGCCCCCCCGCAAACTGCGGGAACCGCTCGCGAAAGTATCCCGGAATTTTCCCATGGGACTCGCTCCAATCGGCAGCCGCGTAGGCCTCGGCTTGCTCCTGTTCGTCCATCAATTCGGGTTCAGGTATGCGCTCCATTTGTCAGGTCATTCTGGGACGGTTGCCTTAATTCCTAAATTCTTTCAAGGATGTTCGATTGAATTTAGGTAATTAGGGCAACCGTCCCCAAATTTCGAATTTCGATTTCCAATTACGCTTAGTACCTCATCGACGGAGATGTCTTCAAGCTTCCTTTTCCAGATAAGGCGCGAGCGACGGCCAAGGGGGCCCCAAATTCGCGGGTCGGTCGGGCCGAACAGGGCGAGCGTCGGGCATCCGCCGTAGGCGGCCAGATGGGTAATGCCGGAATCATTGCCGACAAACGCGCGGACGCTTCGCAGGTACCGGAACACTTGAACAATTGAAAGATTTTGGGGCAGCCTACGGCTTCCCGGAAGACGATCCATGAGTTCTTCGAAGAACGGCCAATTCTTTTTTGAACTGCCGCTACCCGGATGGACAACGATGTCCGAATTCGTTGGTTTCCACAGGTCGGGCAGATCAGGACGACTCAGATTCAATGTCCGCAACAAATGGTCGGCGGCATGACCGAAGTCGGGGAATGCATTCGCGCGAATCACGTTCGGAATGCCGGAGGCGGAAAGATTGTTCGCGACGACGGGATCCTTCATCCATACTACGGCCGCGTCAAATTCGAGATCCGGCATCGGCTCGTAAAACAATCTCGCCCACGGTTGCGCATCTATGGAATGGATGCTTTCAACGGTTACTGAATCGACCGCAACTTCCAAACTCGCTAGGTTCCCGACAAGGACAAATCGCGCATCAGCATATCTTTTCTGAAGCGCGATGAGCGCCGGCAGATTTAATACGAAGTCACCAATAGCACACGTTCGAACAATCAGGATCTTCCTCATTCCAGTCAGACCAAAAGCGGAAATCCGCTACAGACGCGGGTTCAAGCCAATACGTCCTTGATTTTTGCGCAGCGTTCCCTCTAGAATATTTGGAGTCTCTAGTGGGGATTAATGGATACATTTGAGATAGGCGATAAGGTTGTTTATCCCAACCACGGTGTTGGCATCATCGAAAAGATCTCGAATCGTCTGGTTGCCGGTAAGTTTGAACGTTTTTACCTCCTACGGATCTGTTCCAATGACATCCTGGTCATGGTACCCACTGCGAACGCCAGTGATGTTGGACTTCGAAAAATCATAGATCGTCGTAACGTCGATCAACTCCTTTCATTTCTCAGCAGTAATCAATTTTTCACTCAAAAAGACTGGAAAGACCGCTTCAAGGAAAATTCGGAGAAAATGCGCTCTGGATCGATTTTCCATGTCTCGGAAGTCTTTAAGAATCTGGTATATCTCAGCAGAGTTAAACCACTCTCGTTTCGTGAAAAACGGATGTTGGATCGGGCTCGTTTTCTCCTTATTTCCGAGCTGTCGACCGTTATGAATATCACGGAAATGGAGATTGAAGACCGCATTGAGAAAGCTGTCACGAAAGCGTGCAGCAAGGTTCCTGTCGCCTGAAGAAAAAACCCCGTTCTTAAATGTTTACGATTTTAATTCTGCCTCTGCTTGCCTTTTTTGCATTATCTGCGTTTTTTTCGCTTTCCGAGACTGCCATCTTCGCCAGCAATAAATATAAGGTCCGCCATCTGGCGTCGCAGGGCAACAAACCGGCTCAGAAACTCATAGAATGGCTCGATGTTCCGGACAAGCTTCTGGCGACTCTGCTTTTAGGAAACAATTTTGCTAGCATCGGCGCCGCAACCGTATCGGCCGCTATCGTTTCCCGCATCGTTGTTAGTCCCCAAGCTTTAAACATCGCGCTCGCTATCGAAACGGTTGTTTTAACGATTGTTATCCTGTTGTTTTGCGAACTCGGACCAAAGGCACTTGCGACACGATACCCGGAGCGCATCAGCTTGCGGGTCGTCCTGCCGATTGAAGTCTTCATGAAGCTCTTTTATCCGGTGACCAAGTACGGATTGAAGGTCACGGGACTCTTATTTCGTAATGTTCAGCAAACCCCGGAAATGATGGCAGCGGAGGCCTCGGAAGCGGAATTACGAGCGCTGTTGAATAGCAACAAGGGCTCTGAACACTCTCAGATGCTGGAACGCGTTCTGGAGTTTTCCCAACGTCAGGTCAAGGATGTCATGGTCCCTCGGATCGAAGTTACAGCGATTGACATCAACACGTCGTTTGATGAGATTTTGCTGATCGTTGAGAGCACGCGGTATTCACGATTCCCGATCTATCAAGGAGTTCTAGACAACGTTGTCGGCATTTTGCATGGCAAGGACTTGATGCCGTACCTCCACTATCCGAAGACGTTCCGGCTGTCGCAATTGTTGCGAAAGCCGGTATTCATTCCGGATACCGCCCGGCTGAACAATGCAGTGCGTCTGCTTCAAAACGCTCAAACCCATCTCGGAATTGTCGTGGACGAGCATGGCGGAGTTGAAGGTATCGTCACTCTCGAGGATCTAATTGAACAAATCGTCGGGGAAATTCAAGACGAGCACGATGTTGAAGTAGATTCGGTCGGGCCTCACATCGATGGCACCATCGGCATCGACGCCAGTATCTCCGTTCGTGAATTGAATGAGCGGCTTTCGCTGAATATTCCAGAAACGGGCCAGTACGTCACGCTTGCCGGATTTCTGCTGGCAAAAGCCGGACACCTGATGAAAGAGGGTGAAGAAATTGAATTCGACGATTGTGTTTTCCGAGTCGAACAGATGATCGGACGCCGAATCATGCGGGTGCGACTGACTCGTGCGTTGCGCGAACCTGCGCAGAAACACGCAGGGTAATTCTGGAACGGTTGCGTAATTGCCTAAATTCTCTTGAACATCTGCGGCCGAATTTAGGTAATTACGCAACCGTTCCAGAATTACCCCGAATCCTCTGAAGCCTCTCGAAGAAGCCCGGAAACGATATTGCAACGCAGGCGGGATCCTTAATCATTACGGGCCCTTTACTAAACAATCCAGCCACGGCGAATGCCATGGCGATGCGATGGTCGCCAAAAGAATCCACGACACCACCGCGCAACTTCTGCTTGCCGGGAACGAATAATCCATCGGGATATTCTTCAACATCGGCTCCTAACGCGCGCAGGTTCGTCGTGACCGCATGAATGCGGTCACTCTCTTTCGATCTCAATTCGGCCGCATCCCGAATTCGAATTCCGTCCTGTGTGCAAGTACCTAAAACAGCCAGCATTGGAATCTCGTCAATGACATTTGGGACCCAATTACCCCCGATCTCGATACCTGCAATCTCCGAAGTCTCGGCGATAACATCTCCGGTGTGTTCGCCGCCGGCAATTGATCGTTCTTCGACGCTGATCTTGGCCTGCATGGCAGCCAATAGGGTAATGAAGCCGGCACGGGTTGGGTTCAGTCCGACATTCTTCAAACGAAGTCGTGAGTTTGGAACAGCCAGTGCCGCCGAAAGAAAAAATGCAGCCGAAGACAGATCTCCCGGTACCGAAAACTCCTTTCCCCGAAGAGGATGACCACCTTCAACCTCGATGATGTGTGCGCTGGTCTGGATTTGCGCGCCGAATTCCGCGAGTGCGATCTCGGTATGATTTCGCGACTGAACCGGCTCATGAATTCTCGTTAATCCACGCGCGTACAGGCCTGCAAGCAGCACGGCCGATTTCACCTGCGCGCTTGCCACGGGCATGGTGAATTCCAGTGGCGTGAGCCTTCCACCCTTAATTGTCAGAGGAAGAAAATTGTCCTCTCGTGCCTCGACAGTGGCGCCAAACTGCCGCAACGGATCGATCACGCGTTTCATCGGACGCCGTGAGAGTGATTCATCCCCAATAAACCTCGATTCGAATGGAGATCCTGCAACCAGGCCCGACATCAACCGCACCGTTGTTCCTGAGTTTCCTGCATCCAGGTCTTGCGATGGCGACATCAGTCCTTCAAGACCACGCCCTTCGATCGAAACAGTCGTCCCATCGCTGGCTATCGGAATGCCCAAACGGCGGAGGCATTCCAACGTGCTGCCGCAATCCACACTCTCGGCAAAGTTGCGAATAATAGTTTTACCCTCGGCGATCGCGGCCATCATCGCCAAACGATGGCTGATGGATTTGTCGCCGGGAACGGATATGGCTCCGCTCAGTCTCAACGCGGGCGCGATTTCCACACTGTTGGAATCAATCATATATATTGGCGTCAGGTTAGCATGGTCATTGACTTTGAAAAACCCCTCGTGTTACCTAAGGTCAATGACTTTTAAGGCGCCACGGAGCTTCGAGCTGACAATTCCCAGCCGGCTTGAAGAGATGCAGGCAGTCCATGAGCTGGTAGGGAAGGCGGTAAAGGAATACAAGCTCAGTGACGAACTAGCCCACTGGATCGAGCTCACAATCAGTGAGTCGATGATCAACGCAATTCAACACGGCAACCAAGCCGACCCCGCCAAGGAAGCCACTCTCAGAATTTCATCGACCGGAGACAGCATCGAAATCATCGTCGAAGATCAGGGTTGCGGATTCAAGCTCGACAAAGTGGCTGACCCAACGGATATCGCAAATTTGCTGAAGCCGAGCGGTCGCGGGATTTTGATCATTCGCTCGTTCATGGACGAAGTCGATCTCTCCCAACGAGAGGGCGGTGGCTGCCGGTTGCGCATGGTGAAAAAGATCCGGGGGGATCCGCAATGAGCATGGTCCTCAATGCGCGGCGTCTTGATGATGTCGTTATTCTGGATCTCAGCGGTCGAATCACAATGGGTGAAGGGACTCTCATCCTTCGCGAGCGTATCCAAAAGCTTCTGGGAGCGGGCGACCGTAAATTTCTGCTCAATTTGGCTGATGTCGATTACATCGACAGTTCCGGTCTGGGTGAACTCGTGTCGTCATTCACGACAGTCCGCAATCAAGGCGGTCAGCTCAAGCTTCTCAACTTGACGAAACGAGTTCAGGACCTCCTTCAGATCACGAAACTGCTTACAGTTTTCGCAGTCTTCAACAACGAAGCTGAAGCGCTGAAGACGATGAAGTGAACGGGCTCACGCGCTCCTGATCAGTTCTCCGGCAGTCTCGAGTCGGTCCAACTGAATCGGTGGATACGGTCGCAGCACCTCGACGAATTCCTCAACACGGTGACCGAAGGCTTCGAATGTGCGCTTGGCGCTCGCGATAGCAGCAGACTTCAAAAGATTCGCATCGCGGGTCATGCGCTCGATTTTCGGATCGGTGTCCTCCGGACAAATAGTGGCGATATTGACGCCATCCGGGACCAATTGCCGTCCCAGCGCGATGTCCCGAACTGTGTTTTCCCGCAAGTAGGTGCTGCAGTACGCACGCATCAATTCCGGATTTCCTCGCGCGCACAAGATATCGAACACTTGTTGTTCGATACGGCTGGGTGAGCATTCTCGAAAACTCGCAGGACGAGTCAGCAGGACCAATACATCCGTACAACCGGATTCGATTGCGTCGGGTATCGCAAGCGGATTAATCAGTCCGCCATCGAAACAATCACGTCCACCCACAGTTACCAGGCCGTTGTACAAAAGCGGCATTGCACTGCTCGCTTTTAATAGCGTGAGCAGGGGCGTCTCGCTTGATTGCGCCAGGCCAAGAAACGCCTGTCCCGTCGCGGCATCAGCTATTGTGATGAACAATCTCGACCGCGAGGCGAGTACTCTGTCGACGCGCAAAGGACGATCACGCGCTATGACGGAATCAAACAGATCATCAATATCGACGATCTTTCGATTCCAAAGGTGCCGAAGGATTCGGGTGTTGTTGATTTTTTGATAATAGATGCTGGTCGCGTACGCTGCTTGTCCGGCCAGGAAATACGCGGCGTTCACAGCGCCGGCCGAAGCGCCGTATACCTCATCGAAGACGTTCGTCATGCCCAGATCTTCCAGCGCCATCAGCGCTGCACACGAGACGACACCACGCATCGCGCCGCCTTCGACGATCAGGCAGGCTTTCCGCCCGTCCGCGGGTTCCCGCCCTTGCTTGAAGCAGTGCGCCCGCTCCTTCAGCAAATCGATTGTGCTAGCAGGATTTACTCCGTAAACGGTGCTACCCATCCCCGGTCCTCCACATGAACGGGTGCAGTTATGTTTCCGCAATCGACGTAGCATTTAGACCTGCTAGGCGAGTCTATCGTTATTTAGGTAACGCCTACGGCAAGCCTGGTTTGGTTTCATGGAGAATTTCCAGTATGGCCTGGCGATCTGTTGCAGAGAGATGCGCGAACTTGGGATTCGTGTCTCGACCGGATAGCACGTCGAGCAGTCGCTGGTACACGCGATCGCGAGCAACTGCGGGCATTGCATCGAACATTTGACTGTAGATCATGTAGGAAAGCGGATATCGAAAGAGCCGCTTATTCAGATCGAAGTCGCGTAACGATCGGCCTCGGTTGTCTCGTGGACCGCGGTGCGGAAATGTCGTCGTAAATGTCGAGACACCTTTGATCGGATAACCGAGCGGGGCCTCATCCACGAACAGCAGGTATTCCACCGTCTGGTCTACAGCGCGATCGAGATTCTTCTTCGAACTCTCCAGCGTACCGTTGCTCAGGGCGCGGCGAAATTGCTGGTTCAAGGCGGCAATCAGGTTCGTCATGTGCGCTTGATGCTCCAGTGTCATCAAGGCGACGATGTCGCTACTCGAAGATAGATATTTTGCCGTGTCGAATTTCGCGGCAAGGCTGACGAGATTCTGCGTATTCTCCTGCTCTAAGTCGAATGGGTGATCCGGATCGGGCGCAATGGCATTCCCCAGATGATGCGCGGGTCCGTGGGTTCCTGAGACATACCATCCTCCCCAGCGGTTTTCTAGCGGAGTGCGATGATCAATAGGTTCGAAAAATGTGCCGGTCACGAAAGGCGTGCCATCGGCAGACGGGTAAACAGAAGACACCACCAGGCCGTTTGCCGGACCGTGACAGTTCAAGCACTCGCCAAAACGCCGCTCGAATCGAGGCCTCTCGGACTTCACCGTATCCATTGTGTAGAAGACGAGACCTTGTGAAGGATCGAGGGAGACTATTTCGAATACACTTCCGTCTTGAACAGATCCTATGGCGACGCTGTCATTGAAGTAAATCGCGCGCGGCGTTTTCGGCCCAATTTTCGACAACTGAAAACTTGTTTTCGAAAACACCAGAACCTGAGAATCGATATTGATGTCGAGATGATTCAGCAGATCGGAAAGATATCCCCATCGATTCGAGTCGTAGCTCAGCTTCGCTTCTCCATTTTCGATTTGTTTAGCGAGAAGACTGACGGGATCCTTCAGGTCAGATACGTGAGAAGCCTGACCGAACAAAAAAGCAACGCTGGCACCGGCAGCAACAATGAGAAGAAAAACACGCATGAGCTTCACGTGCTGACAATTGTAGCGATGGCTGTAACACAAGCCCAGCGTGAATTCGAGCGACTTTAGCTTTTGACACCATGTCAGTCGCAGAAGTTCCAGATAAGGTATTTTGCATTTTTGACAATGCAGTAAAACGTGGGTCAGACCCCTCGGCACCTAATTCTGCAACTCGAGAATTCAAGTACCCAGGGTTTGCCCCTTTCATTCAATCCTGATCTCGCGTTCCTGCTTGTCCCTGAAGATTTTTAGGGTCGGCTTAGAGCCCACCCTCATCTCGCGGCTGAACTCGGCTGGTGTTTGCACGGTCTTCCCATCAATGGTAGTGATGACATCACCTGCTTTGAGTCCCGCCTTTTCTGCGGCCGAACCAGAATCCACGGATGTCACCAAGACGCCGTTGTTACCGTACACACCAAAAAAGTCGCGAAGCTGATCTGTCATTTGCTCTACACGGATCCCGGCCCTTACGTACACCGTGCTCACCTGCAGCTTCGGCATGTCGCGCAGGACAGAATCCGCGAGGATGTGTACGTTCGGGAGCTCCAGACCAAAGCTGCCGGAACGCAATTCCGGTCCACGTTCTGTCGTCACTTTAAACGTCTCTTCCCGATTGTCGCGTCGAACCTTCACGTCGACGACCCGGCCAATCGGGGTTTCGCGGACCAATCGCGTCAACTGCTGCACGCCGATGACTTGTTCGTTGTTGAATTCCACTATGACGTCGCCCAGCTTTAGCCCGGCCTTTTCCGCGGGACTGTTCGGCTCGACTCGTCGAATGATCGCACCCGGTTCTTTCTGATCTTCGATCGAAATTCCGAGCCAGCCTGAATCCTGACCCAGAGCCGGAATGGCCGCTGCCGCGACCAAGGTGATACCAAACAAAATGCCTTTCATCGTTCCCAATCCCTCCGTTGAACCTAAAACGTTTATATAGATCCATCCGAAAAAAATCGGTTGGCATTGTATTTTTCAAGTATCAGTCGCCCTATCCAGTTAGTTGATGGGAATCCCGTCCAACCGGCCACGTAAATCATTCAAAAACAATAACCAAAAAGGGCCTTCGAGTTGCCACGGTCACCTGGGAGGAAGCGCATGAACGAACGGTTTTGCAGTTTGATCGTTTTTGGGCCTGGTGCTCCGCGGATGTTTAAGCTGCATCTGTCGCGCGGCGCCATCGCAGTTCTGGTTGTCGCATTTCTGCTTTCCTTCCTTAT
>Ga0126369_10001927_pt1 | contig 14662 bp, 13 predicted proteins | sample PanSoiMetaPlot_1_FD_109646 | JGI IMG/M metagenome (GOLD analysis project Ga0126369, IMG submission 109646) | Tropical forest soil microbial communities from Panama - MetaG Plot_1 | ecosystem: Environmental > Terrestrial > Soil > Tropical forest > Bulk soil | place: Panama | collected 2016-02-17 | reverse complement strand
CGGGTCGGCGGGCGCGCTGCTCCCAATGCGCGCTGCACTTCGAGTGTGCGCAGGGGAGCCTGGTTGCCGCGGTGGTGCCTGTGGCGCTGGCGGCCAAGGGCGGCGCTCACGCCGTGCGACTGTGGCAGTACAAGTCCGGCCAGGTGCTGGCCCCGGACGCCGGGCCCGGGCCCGGCGAAGTGCTACGGGCACTGCTGCTGCGGTTCCTGCGGGATCACGGGCCGTGCGTGTGGCGCGCGGCAGGCTGGCCCGGCGGCTGCGCCCCGACCCATGTCGCGGTGGTCCCCACCGGCCGGGCGCGGCCTGGCACCCACCCGCTCCACGACCTGATCGCGCCGTACCTGTCGACGCCCTGGGCCCCGCTGTGGGCCCGCCCGGCGGCCGCACACGCACGGGACTTGGACCCCGAGCGGTTCCGCGCTCGCGAGGTCGGCGGCGCGAGGGTCTTGCTGCTCGACGACACGTGGACGACCGGGGCGAGCGCCCAGTCCGCGGCAATGGCGCTGCGCAGTGCGGGCGCGGTATCAGTTGCGACGGTGATGCTCGGCCGGCATATGGCCCGGCGGCATGCTGCTGGGGTGCCCTATGATCCCCGCTCCTGCGCCGTGCACGCGGCCGCGGTGCCCGTCAGCCCCCGGCCGCGGGCCGCGCACGCGGCCGCCCGTGACGGCCGTTGACCGTAGGCTGGACCCGTGGTGACTGCGCAGCCGACGCGCCTGGCCCTGGTCCGGCGGGCCCGGCGGATCAACAGGGAACTCGCTGGGCTGTACCCGGACGCGCATACCGAGCTCGATTTCCGGAACCCGCTTGAGCTGCTTGTGGCGACCATTCTGTCGGCCCAGTGCACCGACAAGCGGGTGAACCTGGTGACCCCGGTGCTCTTCGCGCGGTACCGAAGCGCCGCCGACTACGCTGCAGCGGACCGGGATGACATCGAGAAGATCATCATGTCGACCGGCTTCTTCCGGGCGAAGACGACCAGCATCATCGGCCTCGGCCAGGCGCTGTGCGACAGGTTCGGCGGCGAGGTCCCCGGCAGGCTCAAGGACCTCGTCACGCTTCCTGGCGTGGGCAGGAAGACCGCGAACGTCGTGCTCGGCAACGCGTTCGGTGTCCCCGGCATCACCGTCGACACCCACTTTGCCCGGCTCGCCAGGCGGTTCGGCTGGACCACCTCTGCCGATCCCGTCCAGATCGAGCGGGACGCCGGGGCGCTGATCCCGCGCTCGGAATGGACGATGCTCTCGCACCGGCTGATCTGGCATGGCCGGCGGGTATGCCATGCCCGGCGGCCCGCTTGCGGCGCCTGCGGCATCGCGGCGCTGTGCCCTGCGTACGGCGAGGGCCCCACTGACCCGGCCGTGGCGGCCCGGCTGGTCAAGGCTGGTCCCTTCTCGTGACCGAGCCCGGCCCCGCCCGGCCGGCCAGCGCGCCGTCGTGGCTCACCGAGCTGGCCGCCGCCGCCCGGCGACTCGAGGTTCCCGAGGTCATGCGACCGCCGCCGGACGGAGGCCGGCGCTCGGCCGTGCTCATCCTGTTCGGGAACGGAACGCGCGGGCCGGATCTGCTGCTCGTGCAGCGCAGCCCAGCGCTGCGCAGCCATCCGGGACAGGTGGCCTTCCCGGGCGGCGCGATCGACGAGACTGACGACGGGCCCGTCGGCGCCGCCCTGCGTGAGGCGGCCGAGGAGGCCGGCGTGGAGCCTTCCGGCGTTCAGGTCGTGACCACGCTGCCTGACCTATACATCTGGCGCAGCGGCTACCTGGTGTCGCCGGTCATCGCCTGGTGGCGGGAGCCGGTCCCGGCGCGGCCAGGCGACCCGGCCGAGGTTGTCGCCGTGACCCGGGTAGCGATGGCCGACCTCGCCGAGCCAGCGAACAGGTGGATGGTCGAGTACCCGGCGGGTGGCCTATTGCTCCGCCCGGGTGGCCCGGGCTTCCGCATCGGGCCAATGCTGATCTGGGGCTTTACCGCCTACCTGCTCGACAGGCTGCTCGCGCTCGGCGGGTGGGAGGTGCCGTGGGATGCCTCCCGGACAGTCGCCGCTCCGGTCCCGTCGCCTGACCTCGGCCGGGCGCGATCTTAGCCAGGCGGTAGCCCGCGAACAGCATCGATGCGCCGCTGATGCTGCTCTAACGACATCAGCGGCACATCGATGTCGTGAGGCACGCCGCCGGCCGAGGCAGGCTGGCGATGGTGTTGCGGTACGCGGCAAGCGGGGCTCCGCCGGCGGGCCGCGTTGCCGTGGTAGCTCAGCCTGTCGGGCGCATCTGGCTCGCGCGGACCGCTACGGTTGACGCTGTGCGCGGCGACTTGCTTGACCTGGTTCTGGTGGCGCTCGCGGCCGCCTTCGGGGTGGCCGGGTACCGCCAGGGATTCATCGTCGGCGCGCTGAGCTTCCTTGGCTTCGTCGGCGGCGCCGCGATCGGAGTCCATTACGCGCCAAGCATCGCCCGGGCGCTGACCACCAGCCAGGGCATGCGAGCCGTACTACCGATCGTCGCGGTGTTCGCCGCCGCGGTGATCGGCATGCTGCTTGCCTCCGCGCTGGGCACGGTGCTGCGGTCACGCCTGCGCAGCCGGCCCACGACCATGCTCGACTCGCTCGGCGGCGCCGCGATCAATGTGCTGGCTGTGCTACTGCTGGCGTGGCTGGTGGGCGCCCTCGTCCCGTTCCCCGCCCTATCCCGGCAGGTGGATGACTCGATACTGCTGGGGGGAGTGGAGCGGCTCGTCCCCGGGTCGGCCGAGCACGAGCTTGCCACCGTGCGTGGCCTGCTCAGCACGCCGCCGTACGCGCAGGTCTTCGGGGTGCTCGACCCTCAGCTGGCGGCGACCGTGCCCAGCCCCGACCCGCGGGTACTGGGAGCACCGGGACTTGTCAGGGACCGCCCGAGCATCGTCAAGATCCAGGGAGTCGCGCCATCCTGCTCGCGGACGATCGAGGGAAGCGGCTTCGTCATCGGCAGGGACCGGGTCGTCACCAACGCTCATGTGGTCGCCGGCATGAGCCAGGGTCCGGACGTCTACACCATTGGGCAGGCACGGATTCCGGCCCGTGTGGTGCTCTTCGACCCTAGGCGCGACATCGCCGTCCTCTACGTCCCTGGCCTCGGCTTGCCCGCGCTGCGGCTGGCAGGCCCCGCCCCTTATGCCGCCAGCGCGATCGTCGCGGGCTATCCGCTCGATGCCGGGTTCACCGCGGTGTCGGCGCGGGTGGCTCGGTCCGAACTCGCGAGCGGACCGGATATCTACGGCAATTCGACCGTGCTCCGCCATATTTACCCGATCAGGGCCCGCGTCCGGCCCGGCAACTCGGGCGGCCCGCTGATCGCGCCGGACGGCCAGGTATACGGGATGGTCTTCGCGGCTGCCGTGTCAAATCCTGGAACCGGGTACGCACTCACTTCCGGCGAGCTCCGCTCCGACGTCCGGGCAGGGCTGGACCGCCTGGCGGCAGTGCCGACCGGAGGGTGCGCCTAGCGGAGGCCCACCGCCACCGGGCGCCGTTGCTGCGCTGAGCGACGATCAGGCGGGCCCGCTCGATCCGTGGGTGAGGCTGAGCCGCAGGTCAGCCTCACCCACGTGGGCCAGGCCGGACTGCTCGATGCGATCGGCGAGGTCCGTTGCCGAACGGCTGATCGACGCCACGTCGGCGAGGCCCGGGACTGCCTGAGCCGAACTGCCGACCGCGTCAGCACCGCGCCGCAGCAGCGCCACGGCGCCCTTGGCGTTGCCTCGCATGGCGTGCGTCAGCCCCACGGCTAGCTGTGCGAGCCCTTTCCACAGCGCCCGCTGCGCGCCCGGCGCTGCCTTCCATGCGTCCTCGAGTACCTCGTGCGCGTGGAACGGCAGGCCGCCGTCGATCAATTGCTGCGCCAGTGGCAGCGCGTCGGCCAGCACCGACCCCCCGCCGAGCCGGCCTGGGGAAGCCATTAGCTGGCCGTCTACGGCGCCGGGGGCCTGGTCGTCCGCTGCCGCCCGATCCAGGGGCCTGCCCAGGTGGTCACGGGGCCGCGCGTTACGTGGCCGGCCCGCCGTGTCGCGATCCCGTTCCGCGGCCACTGATGCTCTTAGCGCTCGGGCTCGGGGTCGGCCAGCCAGGAGTGCAGCTCGAGGTCGAAGCGCTCGGGGACTTCCTCGTGGGGGAAGTGCCCGGCGCCGTCGATGAGCCGCCAGCGGTAGGGCGCGTCGACGTAACGACCGGATCCGCGCGCCGCGCTGGGCAGCACGCAGCTGTCGAGCGCGCCGTGAATCTGCAGCGTGGGCGCCTGCACCGGGGTGCGCATGGCCCTTGCGTAGCGCATCCCGTCTGGCCGTAGCCGGGATCTGACGAGCCAGCGATGATACTCCAGTGCCAGGTGCGCCACCGAGGGCACGCACATCGCCGCCCGGTACGCGCGCTCGCTAGCCGGGTCCGGCCAGCCGGGCCGTGACCAATCCGACAACAGCTTGCCCACGCCTTCGGCATTGCGGCGGAGCAGCTGGCGCTCGGGAAGGACGGGAATCTGGAACTTCAGTGCGTGGCCGAGGCTCCTTGCCTGGCCGAGCGGATCGGACAGCAAGGCGGCGCGGAGCCCCAGCGGGTGCGCGGCCGAGACGATCGCCAGGCGGCGAACGACCTTGGGGAAGTACGCAGCCATGGTCCAGGCGATCAGCCCGCCCCAGTCATGGCCGACCACGACCGCATTGGCCTCGCCGAGAGAGCGGACCAGGCCAGCCGCGTCTGAGGCCGCGGTCACCAGGTCATAACCGCGCGGAGGCTTATCGCTGCCGCCATACCCGCGCAGGTCCAGCGCGACCGCCCGGTAGCCGGCCGGGCCCAGCGTGGTCAGCTGGCGCCGCCAGGTCCACCAGAACTGCGGGAACCCGTGCAGCAGCAGGACGAGCGGCCCGTCGCCGTTCTCCGCGACATGGAATCGCGTGCCGTTGGCACTAACCGACCGATGGGACCACGGGCCCTCGAGGTAAACCGACGTTTCGCCGCCCGGAGTCATCAGCTACTCCTCGTCGCGCCTGATCAGCGCAAGGTCGGCGGCGACAGTGCCTCGCGTCCTGCGCAGGCCGGACAGTCCGCGGAACCTGGTGTACCCGATGGCGACCGCGGCGGCGGCGAGCAGTATGCAGGTGCCGGCGACGATGAGGAAGGACGCCCAGGCCCATATCCCCAGCGCCTGGAGCCCGTAGGCGAAGGCGAAGCACAGCAGCATCAGCACCAGGCAGCCGGTGAACGCTGCCGCGCCGACCAGTACCCCGCCTATCGCGAGTCGGCGCCCATCGGCCTTGAGCTCGAGCTTGGCCAGGTCTAGCTCGCACCTGATGAGCTGGGAGAGGTCGCTGATGGCGAGTGCGACGAGATCGCCGACCGATGGCTGTGCCGAGTCCGGTCGCTCAGGCGCCGCGGTTTCGGCCATACTCATTCCTTTCTCGCTGTCACGTTCCAGTCTCCCGCACGCCCGCATTGCGCACACGCGTGGCATCGGAATACGGGTGTGACGGCGGGAATGCCGGACGCGAAAGCGACGGCGCCCCGCGCGGAAGCGCCGCCGCTTGGCCACGTCAACCCGGGCTACCAAGCGTGCACCCTACTGCCGGGCAGGTCACTCCCGCTGCAGCCGGTGTGACGCTGTGCCATCCGGCACCGCGCCGCTGCAACGCTCGGTCCTACTGGGTGCTCCTGCCTCGGCCGCCTCCCGCGGCTGGTCGCGCGTGGGTACCCGGTTGCCGTGTGGGGACCAGGTAGGCCTAGTCCTTGCATCTTTTCTACGACGGATCCATCGGCTTGGGAAGAGGGCCACGTGATCAATTCGTGATCTTTATCGATCGCGCTGGTCACATGCCTCCAGGAGGGCTACCCGGCGCGGTGGGCGGCGTTGGCCTGCAGCCCTGCGCGCTCGGCGAACGTGAGCACGGGCCAGCCGCGCTCCGTGGCCACGCGGCGAAGCGCCCGGTCCGGGTTGACGGCGTGCGGATGGCCGACGGCCTCGAGCATCGGCAGGTCAGTCGCAGAGTCGCTGTAGGCGAAGCAGCTGTTGAGGTCGTAGCCGCGCTCCGCGGCGAGCTGCCGCATGCGCACGGCCTTGGCCTCACCGTAGGCGTAGAACTCCATCTCGCCGGTGTAATGGCCATCGGCGAGCCGCATCCGCGTGGCGATCACCCCGCACGCCCCGAGCATGAGCCCAATCGGGTTGACCATCTCCTCGCCTGACGTCGACACGATGAATACGTCGCGCCCCGCGCTGCGGTGCGAGTCGAGCAGCCGTCGCGCCTCCGCGTAGATGATCGGCCCGATCGTCTCGGCCAGGTGCGTCGTCACGATCTCGCGTACCCGGTCGGCCGGCCAGCCGCGGCACAACTTGGTCAGCTGCTCTTTGATCCGTTCCATCCGCCGGTGATCGGCTCCGCCGATCCTGAAGACGAGCTGAGCGTAGGCCCCGCGCGCGGCCTGGATCCGGCTGATCAGGCCATGCCGGTAGAACGACGGTGCGAAGGCCAGCGCGCTCGACCTGCTGATGATCGTCTTGTCGAGATCAAAAAAGGCCGCCGCGGCGCTGGATGGCGCGTTGGCTACCGCGCTGGCCTGCGCTTTTGCGGTCGTGAGCGAGCCGGGCGCGGCGTCGGCCAGAGTGTCCATGGACGCGCAGCATAAGGGACCGTCGTGAAATCCAAGCAACTCGGGGTCGGACGCGCTGGTAAACTTTGACCCTCTGCGCGTAAGATTTCCTAAGTTACGGAACCGCTCTGTCCCCCCGGAGCCGGGCCGTACGGCGACCCCCGCTCTCCCCCCCGGCGGGGGTCGCCACCCTTAGCCGCCCAAATGCTCCTGCTTGCCCGCAAGCTCCGCGGCCGATCATCCCTGGTGACGCGGTTCCGAGTGCCCCGATGCGGCCGATCACGCCTGCGGGGCTCCCGACAGCACCAGGTCGAGCAAGGCCAGCGACCCGTCCTTGGAAAGCGGCGAGTTGCCATTACCGCATTTGGGCGACTGAACGCAGGACGGGCAGCCGGTGGCGCACTCGCAGTCGGCGATCGCCATCCTGGTTGCGCGCAACCACCTGGCCGCCGCGCCGAACCCGCGCTCGGCGAATCCAGCGCCGCCTTCATGGCCGTCGTAGACGAATACCGTGAGCCTCCCGGTGGCCGGATGCAGGTCCGCCGAGACACCGCCCACGTCCCATCGATCGCAGGCGGCGACCAGCGGGAGCAGGCCGATCGCGGCGTGCTCGGCCGCGTGCGCCGCCCCCGGCAGGTCCACGCCGGTCGCCGCCAGGTGATCGCGGCGATCCGGCGGGATCGTCCACCAGATCGCCCGTGTTCGCAGTGTCCGTAGCGGAAGGTCGAGGGCCTCCTCGCCGAGGTACCTGCCCGACGTCGGCGATCGCTTAACGAATGACGTCACCTGGCCGGTCACCACCACGTCGCCGAATACCACGCGAGCCGAGCCCCACTCGGCACGACGCTGCTCGGCGCTGATCTCGATCGTCGTGAGCTGGCGTGCCGCGGTCACGTATCCCGGATCGCACTGCCGCACCATGGCGACTGCGTCCGCCAGGTCGAGATCGGTGACCAGGTAGAGCTCGCCCTGATGCGGGTACACAGCGCCGCTATGGGCCAGGAGGTGCGCCGAGGGCTCGTCCATTGTTCCGACCAGCCGGCCGGTGGTTTCCTCAACGATCCTGATCCCCCGGCCGCCGCTGCCCCGCAAGCCAGTCATCGGGATCCGCCCGGTCCGGCTCAGGTGCCAGCGGCCGCCGCGGTCCCGCAGCATTCCAGCGGCAGCCAGGCTGGTGACGGCCTCGCCCGCGCCCGGCCCGAACAGGGCCAAGTCGGCCCTGGTGAGCGGCATCTCCGCGGCCGCGGCGCATAGGTGCGGTGCGAGGATATACGGGTTGGCCGGGTCGAGCACCGACGCCTCGACTGGGCGGTGCAGCAGGGCTTCCGGGTGGTGCACGAGGTAGGTGTCGAGCGGGTCGTCCCTGGCGATCAGGATCGCTGTGGCTTCCTTGCCGCCGCCGCCGCGCCCGCCGCCGCCTTGCCGGCCATCGCCGCCACGGCCCGCGCGCCCGGCCTGCTGCCAGAGCGCGGCCCTGGTGCCTGGCCAGCCGGCGATGAGGACCGCATCAAGGCCGGTGATGTTGACGCCCAGCTCCAGTGCTGGGGTGGCCGCCAGCGCGGTAAGCGCGCCCGAGCGCAGCGCCTGTTCCAGATCGCGCCGCTCCTGCGGCAGGTAGCCGGACCGGTATGCGGCCACGCGCGCCGCCAGGTGCCCAGCCCCGGCCCCGGCCAGCCTGTCCCGCGCCACTGCCGCGATCGCCTCAGCGCCGCGTCGGCTCCTGATGAAGGCCAGTGTGGGCACGCCGTCGCTGACCAGGTCGGCGAGCAGGTCAGCGGTCTCCGCGACGACCGTCCGGCGGATCGGGGCGCCGACCTCCCCGCGCAGCTCGGTCAGCGGGGGTTCCCACATCGCGAACGTCATCGGCGCGCGCGGCGCCGCGTCGTCGGTGACCGCATGCGTGGGCAGGCCCGTGAGCAGCTCAGCCGAGATCTCGGGCTCACTGATCGTGGCCGAGGCGAGTATGAAGGCGAGCGCGGGTACACCGGGATCAGCGTGATGCTCAACCACCCGGCGGAGCCTGCGCAGGACGTGAGCGACGTGGGAGCCGAACACGCCCCGATAGCCGTGACACTCATCGACGATCACGTAGCGCAGCCGGCGCAGGAAGCCGCTCCACTGCTCGTGCGCCGGAAGCAGGCCGTAATGCAGCATGTCCGGCGTGGTCAGCAGATAAGTGGCGTACTTGCGCGCCCAGCTCCGCTGCGAGCGAGGCGTGTCGGAGTCGATGACGGCGGCGCGCACCGACCGCCGCCCGTCACCCATGGTGCGGCCGAGCGCCTGAACCACCGCGAGCTGATCGGCGGCGAGTGCGCGGGTGGGCGCAAGGTAGAGCACGGTGGCACCCTCGCCGATGGCCGTGAGCGCAGGCGCCAAGTACCCCGCCGACTTCCCTGAGGCCGTTCCCGTGGCCAGGATCACGCTCCGCCCTGCCCTCGCATGCTCGGCGGCAGCGGCCTGATGCGCCCACGGATCCCGGATGCCGAGCGCGGCGAAGGCGATCACCAGGTCCAGAGGCATCCATTGCGGCCAGGGCACCGCTCTTCCCGGCCGAGCCGCGAGCCGCTCGACGTGCGTGAGCCTGCCGGTGCTGGCGCCGTACCGCAGCACGCGCTCAGCCGCGGCAGGCCGGGCGTGGTTGCCGTGGCGCAGAGGGTCGTCCGCTGGGTCAGCGGTGACCGGTCGCTGATCGGGCATGATATGGCAAGTCTGTCATCGGCCGTGCTGATGCCTGGAACCGTGATCTGGTATAGACATGAGTCTGGGCATGGTTGAATGCGCGCTGGAGCAGTCGACTCGCGCGGTGCGGTGCTGGCACCTGGCCCGGCGCGGCGGATGAGGTCGGCACGGCCAACGGCTGAGATAATGGACGCATGGCGCTGGAGGGATCCGTGGATCTGAAGCTGGCTAACTACAACAAGGACGGCATTGAGGTCGTTGACGTGGAAGGCGAGATCGATGTCTATACCGCCCCGCGTCTGCGCGAACTCCTCATTGACCTGGTGACGAACGGCCATCACCAGCTCGTCGTGAACATGGAGAAGGTGGAGTTCCTCGATTCGACCGGCCTCGGCGTGCTCGTGGGCGGACTCAAGCGGGTGCGCGCCCACGACGGCTCGCTCGACCTGGTCTGCACCCAGGAGCGGATATTGAAGATCTTCCGCATCACCGGCCTGACCAAGGTGTTCGGGATCTACGACACTGTCGACGAGGCGATCGCCGCCCGGAAGGCGGAACGGTAGCCGGGAAGCCCGCTCCGCGAGGTGGCCCGAGATGGCAACGGTTGAGGTGACGTTCTCACCGCTAGCGGCGCACGTTCGCACGGCCCGCCTGGTCGCGACGGCGGTCGCGCGGCGCAGCGGTGTCGCCGAGACGCTGCTCGACGAGGTCAGGCTGGCGGTCGGGGAGGCATGCTCGCGCGCTGTCGAGGCACATCAGGCGCACTGCCCCGCCGAGCCTGTGAAGGTCGCGCTCACCGACGAGGCGGGCAGGTTCGAGATCGAGGTGATCAACACCGGCCGTCTCGCTCCCGGCGAGGCACCGGGCGGGTTGCCCAGCGAGCTCGCGGGCGATGCGGCCAGATCCAAGGATCCGGCTGGGGCCGAGCCCCCGGGCGACGAGGGGCTGATGCCGCCCGGCTTCTCCCTCGCGGTGATCGCCGGATTGGCAGACGACGTGCAGGTCAGCGAGACGGCCGGGGGAACGAGCGTCCGGATGAGCTGGCCGCTGGAAGGCTCGGTCGTCGCCGACTCCCGCCCTTGATCGCCCGTGCCGCCCGAGCGCGATGGGGCTAGCTCGCGAGCGACTCGTTTCGGTTACCGTACGGTCACGAGCCCGTATCCCGTGCCGCCAAGGCGTGACCCGCCTTAGGATGCAGTGGCTCGGATGCGTAGACTCCGGGCACCACAGCTTGGCGGTGGCAAACGTAGTAATTTTTCCTAGAGTTCCTGATTGTGAACCCCTAGGTCGGCGCGCCGCAGCCCGGAAATACCCCGCAGGTGCGCGCGTACAGGACTGTCGAGGAGGATAGATGACAAGGCTGGGCTCCGCTCTGGCCGACGGAGCGGTGACCGTGACCGGATCCCACTTGACCTGGGTCGTCGTGGTGGCGGTCGTGGCGCTCATCGCCCTGGCCGTAGCCGGCCTGCTGGTCAGGGAGGTCCTGGCGGCGAGCCAGGGCACGGCCAAGATGCAGGAGATCGCCAAGGCCGTTCAAGAGGGCGCCGCTGCTTACCTGAGGCGGCAGTTCAAGACCCTCGGCGTGTTCGTCGTGGTGATCTTCTTCGTGCTCCTCGTGCTGCCTGCGGACTCCTCCTCGATCAGGTGGGGCAGGTCGGTGTTCTTCCTGGTCGGCGCGCTGTTCTCGGCGCTGACCGGTTTCACGGGGATGTCGCTGACGGTACGCGGCAACGTGCGCGTCGCCGCGGCCGCCAGAGAGACCGGCGAACGGCACGCGCTTCGGATCGCGTTCCGCACCGGAGGCGTCGCCGGGATGTTCACCGTCGGGCTCGGCCTGTTCGGCGCGGCTATCGTCGTGCTGATCTACCGTGGCAACGCCCCGAACGTCCTTGAGGGCTTCGGTTTCGGCGCCGCGCTGCTCGCGATGTTCATGCGGGTGGGCGGTGGAATCTACACCAAGGCCGCCGATGTTGGCGCCGACCTGGTGGGCAAGGTAGAGAAGAACATCCCCGAGGACGACGCGCGCAACGCCGCGACGATCGCCGACAACGTGGGCGACAACGTCGGTGACTGCGCGGGCATGGCTGCCGATCTCTTCGAGTCCTACGCGGTGACCCTCGTCGCCTCGCTGATCCTGGGCAAGGTGGCATTCGGCAACATCGGCCTGGTCTTCCCGCTCATCGTGCCGGCGATCGGCGTGATCACCGCGATCGTCGGCATCTTCGTGGTCGCCCCGCGCCAGCGGGACCGGAGCGGGATGTCCGCGATCAACCGGGGCTTCTTCGCCTCCGCGATCATCTCCGCGATCCTGGTCGCCGGGGCCGCGTTCGTGTTCCTGCCCGCCAGCTTCAAGGGGCTGACCGGGGTCACCAACAGCGGGATCCTCGGGCACTCGGGGAGCCCGCGCTGGCTGGCGATCGGCGCGGTGCTGATCGGGCTGGTCCTTGCCAGCACGATCCAGCTGCTCACCGGGTACTTCACGGAGACGAACCGCAAGCCGGTCCGCGACATTGCCGACAGCTCGACCACGGGACCCGCGACGGTCATCCTGTCCGGGGTCTCGACCGGGATGGAGTCCAGCGTCTACTCGGCGCTGCTCATCGGAGCGGCCGTGTACGGGGCGTTCCTGCTCGGCACCGGTAACGCCACGCTGGCCCTGTTCGCGGTGGCGCTGGCCGGGACCGGCCTGCTCACCACGGTCGGCGTGATCGTCTCGATGGACTCGTTCGGCCCCGTGACCGACAACGCCCAGGGCATCGCCGAGATGAGCGGCGACGTGGCGGGCGAGGGCGCCCGCATCCTCACGCACCTGGACGCGGTGGGCAACACGACGAAGGCGATCACCAAGGGGATCGCGATCGCGACCGCGGTGCTGGCGGCGACCGCGCTGTACGGGGCGTTCCGCACCGCGGTCACCGCCGCGCTAGCCAGGCCAGGCTCCTTCTCGCTGTCCATCGACAAGCCCAACGACCTGGTCGGCCTGATGGTCGGCGCGGCCGTGGTGTTCATGTTCGCCAGCCTGCTGATCAGGGCGGTGAGCCGGGCAGCGCAGCGAGTGGTAGTGGAAGTCCGCGAGCAGTTCCGGGCGCACCCGGGGATCATGGATTACACAGAGAAACCTGAGTACGGCCGCGTGGTCGACATCTGCACCAGGGACTCCCTGCGCGAGTTGGCCACGCCCGGACTACTGGCGGTGCTGACCCCGATCGCCGTCGGGTTCGCCTTCGGGTACGGCCCGCTCGGCTCGTACCTGGCGGGGGCGATCGCGGTCGGCGTGCTGATGGCGGTCTTCCTCGCCAACTCCGGCGGTGCCTGGGATAACGCCAAGAAGCTGGTCGAAGAAGGCAAGTACGGCGGCAAGGGCTCTGACTCGCACGCGGCCACGGTGATCGGCGACACCGTCGGCGACCCGTTCAAGGACACGGCCGGACCGGCGATCAACCCGCTGATCAAGGTCATGAACCTGGTCTCGCTGTTGGTGGCGACCAGCGTCGTGAAGTACGCGGCCAACACCGGCCTGCGCGTCGGTGTAGCGCTCGGCGCGGTGGCGATCGTCGTCGCCTCGGTCATCATGTCCAAGCGCCGGTCGGCGGGTCTTTCTCCAGGCGACACCGAGGTGGGTGCCGAGCCCGGCGCGCCCGCCGACGCGGATGGCCAGCCAGCCAAGACGGCGACCGGCTGACGGGAGCCGGCAGTCCGGGCCGGGCGCCAGGGCCCGAGTCGGCCGTCCAGGCCGCTATTGGCGTGCCGGCCTTTGCCCGGCGCCTGCTCTGCACGACGATGGACGTTATGAAGCCCGAGCGACAGCTCATCGTCATGCGCCACGGCAAGGCCGGTGACCTGCCCGGAGGCCCGGACATCGAGCGGGCGCTGCGGCCACGCGGCCACCGCGACGCGGCCGCGGCCGGCCGGTGGCTGGCTCGCCGGGGGGTCCTGCCTGACCTAGTGCTGTGCTCGAGGGCCCGCCGGGCCAGGCAGACCTGGAAGCACGTCGCCGCCGAGCTAGGGGGCAATCCCCGGGTCGTCGACGACTCGCGGCTGTATGACGCGGGGGCCGCCGAGCTGCTCGCCATCGTCGGGGAGACCGAGCCCGGCGTGACGAGCGTGATGTACGTCGGCCACAACCCGGCGGCCGCCGAGCTGGCCGATATCCTCACCGGCGAGGCGGTCGACTTCCCGACGTCCGCGATCGCGGTCATCGGCCTGACCGTGCCCTGGTCCGAGCTCGAGGGCGCAGCGAGCGCTGCCCTGGCGGCTGGAAGTGGCGAGGTGGCCGGAGCCGGCGAGCTGGTCGCGGCCTGGAAGCCACGAGACGAGGTGGCATGACGCCCAGGAGCCCGATTCCGCCCGCGGGAGGTTTCGGAGGATCCTATGCAGCCAGCGCCGCCGTCCTGCGGCTGCGCGGCGTCGGCGTGCGCCGCGACCAGTCCATGCTGCTGTCCGACGTCACCTGGACGGTGCTGGACGACGAGAGCTGGGTCATCGTCGGGCCGAACGGGGCGGGCAAGACGACCCTGCTGCAGATCGCCGCCGGATTGCTCGCTCCGACGGAGGGATACGCCGAGGTACTCGGCGAGCTCGTGAGCGGCGACGGCGCGGTAACCGAGCCGGACGAGCTGCACTTGACCGGACCCTCGGACCTCGCCGAGCTGCGCAGCAGGGTGGGGATCGCCAGCGCGGCGGTGGCGGACCAGGTACCGCGCGGCGAGAAGGTCATCGACCTGGTGATGACGGCCGGGTACGGGATTCTCGGCCGCGGCGCTGAAGACTACGACTCGTCCGACGTGACCAGGGCGGTCGAGCTGCTCGACGCGGTCGGCTGTACGCACCTGATCCGGCGCCGGTTCGGGACCCTGTCGGAGGGCGAGCGGAAGCGGGTCCAGATCGCGCGCTCGCTGATGGCCGACCCGGAGCTGCTGCTGCTCGACGAGCCAGCGGCCGGGCTCGACCTGGGCGGCCGCGAGGACCTGCTCAGCATGCTCGCGGCGCTTGTGCACGATCCCCGTTCCCCTGTCCTGGTCCTCGTCACGCACCACGTCGAGGAGGTGCCCGAGGGCTTCTCGCACGCGATGCTGATGCGGCGGGGGATGGTTCTGGCCGCTGGCCCGGTGGCTGAGGTCTTCACCGAGCGCAACCTGTCGCGCTGCTTTGGCGTCCCGCTCATCGTGGAGCGCCTGGCCACCAGGTGGATGGCGCGAGCGGCCCCGCGGCGGTAGCGCTCACCGGCGGTAACGCTCACCGGCTGGCCGGTCATGGCGCCAGGATGCCGTCCGCGATCGCCGCGGTGACCAGCTTCCTGGCTAGCTCGCCGAGTGCGGGCGAGCCGTCCTCGATCAGCCTGACCTTCTCGAGCACCTGATCGGCCGTGAT
>Ga0126369_10001926_pt1 | contig 14663 bp, 13 predicted proteins | sample PanSoiMetaPlot_1_FD_109646 | JGI IMG/M metagenome (GOLD analysis project Ga0126369, IMG submission 109646) | Tropical forest soil microbial communities from Panama - MetaG Plot_1 | ecosystem: Environmental > Terrestrial > Soil > Tropical forest > Bulk soil | place: Panama | collected 2016-02-17 | reverse complement strand
GCAAAATAATCCGAATCCAAGCAATCCTAAGCAAGGCCAGCCGCCGAACGTTCCGCCCAATGATCCGAGCCGCCAGGCCCCGGGTGGCGGTCAGCAGGCCCCCCAGCGCCCAAATCAGGGTGGCGAGCGCACCGGCCAACCCAACATGCCCGGTCAGCAACCGCCGCGTAAGGGCGGACACGAGTAGGCAAGCGCGCGGGGCGCGGAGGCTTTCCGCGCCCGCGTGCGCGTGCTCTCGGCGGTTATTTCATCCGTGTTGCATCTGATCCGCGGGCGACGCGTCGAGATATGACCCCCCCGGTCAGCGGCTGATTTGGCGGGAGCAGACCGGCTCATCTGCGGTTATAACGGGTTACTTACCCAGTCTTGGTGAGGTTCCCGTTGCCGTCTTCGCCACCCACTCCATCCATCCCGCAGGAAAAGCTTCCCGGAGTCCGCCACATCGTGGCGATCGGCTCCGGTAAGGGCGGGGTCGGCAAGTCAACCGTCGCTGTTAATCTGGCGCTCGCGTTGCAGCAAGTCGGTTCTCGCGCTGGCCTGGTGGACGCGGATATCTTGGGTCCAAGCATTCCGGTGATGCTGGGACTGCCGCGGGGCCAGCCTCCGATCGTCAATCCAGAAGGCCGAGCGGTGCCCGCGGAGCGATTCGGGGTCCGAACCATATCCATGGGAATGCTCACCGGCGACGACACGCCGGCGATTTTGCGTGGCCCGATGGTGACGAAATACCTGCAAATGTTCGTCGCCGGGGTCGCGTGGGGCCAGCTCGACTATCTGTTGTTGGACTTGCCTCCCGGAACCGGGGACACCCAGCTTACGCTCGCGCAGGGGACCCCGCTTTCGGGCGCGGTCATCGTCACCACGCCTCAGGACGTCAGCCTCAACATCGCCCGTCGCGGCCTGCGGATGTTCGAAAAAGTGCAGGTTCCCATCCTCGGCGTCATCGAGAACATGAGCAGCTTCGCCTGTCCACACTGCGGAAAAACCACCGACATCTTCCGCCAAGGAGGCGGGCAACGAATGAGCCAGGAATTGGGCGTTCCTTTCCTCGGCGCCATTCCGTTGCATGCGGATGTGGTGACAAGCGGCGATGAAGGCCGGCCGATCGTCGCGAGCAAGCCCGAATCGCCGGTCGCTCAGGCTTATCGGGCGATCGCTGGGCACTTGCGGGCTCAACTCGATGCCGCGCACCGCACGGTGCTGCGCCCGTTCATCTGGAATTGGGACACGGACGAGGGCACTCCCGGCTGGCACGAGTCGGCGATCGGCGCTTCCCCCGCGAAGACGACCCCCGTGGGATTTACCAAGCGCGATCCACGTACCCTCTCGGTTCTTTGGCAGGACGGCCGGCGCGACGACATCGACGTTCGAGACTTGCGGCTCGCCTGCGCGTGCGCCGTGTGCGTCGAAGAAATGAGCGGTCGCAAGATGCTGGATCCCAACTCCATCCGGAAGGACGTGAGCCCACGGACCTTGAGCAGCATCGGAAATTACGCCATCGCCGTAACCTGGAACGACGGCCACACCTCGGGGATTTACTCATTCGATCACTTGCGCCATCTGGGTGAGCGCAGCCGAGCGCAAGCCGCCTATCAGGTCTGATCCCTTGCAGGTCGCCGATCCCACCCTCAGCATCCGAGCGGAGCCATCGCTTCTGGATGCCGGCCTCTGCAAGTTCACCGTCAATCGCGTGGTTCATCCCGGCGGACCGTTTCTCTTCGAGAGCAAAGAAGCCGCGGATGGATCGCCGCTGGCGGAAGCGCTCTTCAGAGTCGCCGGCGTTGCCGCGGTCATGATTTCAGACAACGTGGTATCGGTGACCAAGGATTCGCAGACGTCATGGCTTCAACTGATGAAGCCGATCGGCGCTGCGATCCGAAATCAGCTCACCTCAGGGGTGCCGGCGATTCTACAGATGCGCCCTTCGGGAACCACGGCTCACAGCGACGAAGAACTGAAGAAGATCGCTCAGGATCTGCTGGATCGCGAAATCAATCCATCCGTTGCGTCGCACGGCGGGAAGATCTCCGTCGTGGATGTCAAGAACGGAGATCTTTTCATCGCCATGAGCGGCGGTTGCCAAGGCTGCGCAGCCTCGCAGCTCACCCTGCGCCAGGGCGTCGAGGTGATGGTTCGCCGAGTTCTGCCTCAGATCCGAGAAGTGATCGATTCGACGGACCACTCCGCCGGAACCCGGCCGTTCTACCCCCCCGAAACCTAAATCCGCGGGCTAATCGCCAACCCTGCAAACGCTGGAACCCAGCGCAGGTCCATCGATCTGTACGTTGGGCAACCCGCCGCGCGCCTGCTCCAACTCACTGTTCTGCAGCAAACGAATCGTCTGCTTGATCAGTTGCAGTTTCATCGCTTTTTTCATGAATTCCCCCTCTCCCGGGCTCCGGTTAACACTTTTCCCGCGTGTAGGGAATGGGAATGTCAAGTATTCAACATGCCTACTCGGTGGGCATACGTGGGAGCGTTCGCGTAACGCACCGACGTGTAGGCACTACTATAGAAGCGGCCTGTTAACGCGGGAGTAGAGACATGAGCGATGTCGCGTACGAAGCCCGGATCCGCATCGAACGGGTGAAGGGTCCGGTTCGGCGAGCCTTCCTACCCGCCGAATCCCAGCCAATCATCTTCGGCGTCCATGGAGCCGTGGCCAAGCACTACAAGGTAGCGCCGGATGCCTACGAGCCTCATGCCACCACGCTGGATTACCTGATTGCGGCCGCCGGCGGCTGACTGACCGGGACCTTTGGAGGCGCGCTGGAGGCGCGTCAAATCCCGGCCTCGAACGAACGGCTCACCGCCGAGGTGGTGGGGCAGGTCGAACTGGAAGGTCAGGTCCTGGTGGTCCGCCGAATCCATGTCCGCTTCAGCCTCAAAGCTCCTCGTTCCCAGAAGGAGACCGCGGAGCGGGTGCACGGAATATTCGCGGACAACTGTCCGGTCTACCGATCGATCAAAAATTGCATCGCGACGACCACCGAGCTCGCGTTCGAAGCACAGGACTGAGGCGCTGGCGACGCTCACTCGCTGGTGGCGATCGACGCGATCCCTTCGACCGGGTGACTGACGCACTGTGCGGCGCGCAACCCTGCACCTAGAGCGACAGCCTCCTCGGGGTTCACCGTCTGGACCAGTTCACGTTCAAAGTAGCGACCTACCCCATTCTTGACGAAGGGGATGCGAGACACTCCGCCCATCACCACCACGTCGGTGAGATCCGACGGCGCCAGCTTCAGCGCGTCCAGGGTTTCAGTGCAGGCCGCTAGGGATCTCTCGAGGAGTTCCTTGCACAGGGCTTCGAACTGCGAACGGGCGATGGTTTGCCGAATATCCATGGGCGTCGGCGAATCGACGATCCCCTCGATAACCAGCTCGGCGCTCTCCGCGGAGCTCAAATTGCGCTTCACCCGCTCGCAAGCCAACAGTAAGCGCTGCCATTCGATCGCCCGCTGCCGCAACTCAACCTGGTGGCTTCTCCAGAATTGATCCGCGACTGAGTTGGCTATGGCTAAGTCGAAGTCATCGCCGCCCAACCAAGGGTCGCCCTTGGTCCCGCAAACTCGAAAGTTGTCGTGCACGATGTCGAGCACGCTGAAATCGAAAGTCCCGCCCCCAAAGTCGTAGACCGCGATCACTTCGTTCTTCTTTTGGCCGGTGCCGTACGCCAAGGCCCCAGCCAACGGCTCGTCGAAGATCTCCAGGACCTCCAGCTGTGCGATTTGGGCCGCTCTGCGAAGCGCGTCTCGCTCCGACTGACCGAAGCCCACCGGCACGGTGAACACCGCTTTCTTCACCTTGGTGTGCAGATACTTCTCGGCGATCTCCCGCGCGCGGCCGATGATCAGCGCGCAGATCTCCACCACCTGATGAGTTTTGTTGTCGATCTCGATCACGATCGAGTCATTCGAGCCGCGGCTGCTTCGGTACGCTGCTTGTTGCAGCAGCCCCGCGACCGAGGGATCCGAAAATTTTCGACCCATTATCCGTTTGATCGACGAGACCGCGCGCCGCGGATCCTGGACCAGGACTTGTCGAGCCTTCCAACCCACGCAAGGGGGCTCACCTTCGGGGAACGCTACCAAGGACGGCTGCAAGGTACGGCCCGCCTCGTCGGGAAGGACCATCACCCAGCTGCCCACCGCGGCCGACACACTGGTGTAGGTGGTGCCGAAGTCAATTCCGATCGCCGAAGCCACCGGGCCTTCGGGGTGCTTCTTCCTGGTGGTGGGAGCCTTGGGCGAAGTCGAGGATCCCTCTTCCGCGGCGCGGCGCAGCTGCGCTTCGTGTTCCGGACCGAGTCGGATCGCCAGGCCCGGAGATCGATTTTCGGCCTTGGCGCGCTCGGCGCTGAGCACCCGCTGAACCTGGCCGGTGAACTTCAACTTGTTGCCATTGGGAAGCTCGACTTGCAGCTCCACCCCTGAGCCGATCGCCGGAGTGTTCACGAAGATGCCTCCCGGACCTGCGTTGAGGCTCGCCAGCCGTGCCACCTGCTTCCAATCCGGGCACTTGATGCTGATGCGCAACTCCCGCTGATGCGACTCCGACTTAGGTGGGGGCACCTTCGGGGGCACGCTCACGAGACAGCAGCATACTCCAAGATGAAGATCTCCGGGTCGGCGCCGGCCACCACCTCCCAGCCTCGTAGCCGCTGTCGGATGCGGTCGCGCAGAGCGCCCGTGACGCCCTCGATTGCCAAAGACGGCCGAGTGCCGCGCCCGCGCAAGGACGACAGCAGCGCCATCGCTCGCGCGGATGAAGCGGTAGCGACGTCGATCTCCCCGTTCCCGTCCTCGAAGAGCGTTCCCTCGCCCTGAGAAATCGCCGCTCGGATGATCATTCCGTGCTCGAGGGCAGAGCGAGCCAATTCGCGTCCGAACCTAGCCACGCCCACCAGCCCCTCGTCGGGTCCAATTCGAAGAGGTGGGCGCTTGTAGGCCGCGAGCGCCAGAAGCTCCCCCACCTGGGACATTCTGCTCTGGTACGGCTCCAAGAAAGCGATCGCCTCCCGCGCGGCACGCCCGAGCAGCTCGTGGGCTGCCGCGAGATCCAGCGAGGCTCCGCGACTTGCGATTTCACCGAGGTAGAAGACGGCGAGCACCCCCGGCTCCACCTCGGATTTTGCCGAACCAGCGGCGCCCAGGGCGAGCGCCAAGGCATGATGGGGCGGATCCGGAGCAAACCAGAGTCGAAGGAGCTGAAGCTCCTCGGGGCTTTCCAGCCCGTGCCGCTCCTCGAGAATCTGATCGACGATCTCGGCGGGAAACCCGGCGCGCTTCGGGGGGTTCTCTCGGGCCGATCTCGTGGCTCGAGCGTTCCAGAACGGAAGCAGGCCGGGATTCGGCCCAATCGGACTCAGTTTCCCCTCGCGAGCCGAAGCCAGCAGGTCCACCGAATCGAGCTGCGCGTAGGTGAGCTTGAAAGCGGGCAGAAATAGGACCCGTCGTTGAGCACTCCGAGCGCCTGCTCCGCCGCAGAGCACCACCAACGGCACGCGCAGGCATTCCTTGATCCTGTCTGCGAGCTTGCCCTCGGGGAGCGCGGCGCCCGCTGGGCTGACGAAGCGGGACTCGCGCCATTCCTTGCACAGGGACCGAACCTGATCCGTGAGCAACCGGAACGCGTCGAACATCGAGACCACCCGTTCCGATTCCGCGATCACGATGGAGACCAGCTCTTGAAGCTCGGCCCGAACTTCTTCGAGGTGTAGCGGGAGGATCAAAGCGTCGAGGCCATCGAAGCTGAGCCGCTCCACGTCTTCTGAAGTCAAGGAACGAAGCGCGCTCCGTATGCTGACGTAGCTGATTCCCTCGATCAACCACGCCTCGCCGGAGGCAAAGGGCTTTAGCCGAGGAAGGTAGGAAGGAATCACCCGGTGCAGTTGACGCCGCTTCCCCCTCCATTCGCTACCGGCCCGTTGGTCTTCGCCGGCGAGCCGAAGATCTCTCGACGCTCCGAACGAAGCATCCTCGAAACCGCCTCGAAACAAGCTCGTCACCACGTGCGAGAGCGGACCGCCGACCGAGGTGGTGAAGGCGACCGCGCCGGCCTCTTGAAATCCGCGGCGCGGTAGCCCTTCGCGAACATGACGCCGGTCCCCGCAAAAGAGTTGGTGCGCTTTGTTCACTTGCACCAGGCCGGAAGCACCCAGGGCGTGACCAAACGTCAAAAGCCCACCGAGTGGGTTCGCCCACCCTTCGGCCATTCGCTCCGCGCTGCGCGGCCAAGAGAGTCCCGCCGCCATCAGAAAGCTCAGCTCGATGCTCGGGAATGCGTCGTGGATCACCGCGAATGCGGACGAGGGAAACACCGAGAATGGCAGCCGAGCATCGTCGGCGGTGCTGGCGAGCGCCTCGCGGACCGCGGTCGCGAAAGCCATCGGCGTGGGACGATGCAGGATGCTGGGGCTACTCGCGCCTTCGCCCACGCCCAACACTTCGGTGACTGGCGCGGTTCGATAGCGCGAGCCCCGTCCGAGCGCGGCACGTCCGGCAAGCTCGTAGTCCGAGGTGACGATGGTGGCCGCGGCCCCACAGCAAGGGGCGGCGATGTCGGTCGCCGTGAAGTACGGGGTGCGCTGTGGCCCGCGGCGAAATGGTTTGCCCGATTCGATACCCGGCGGATACAGCGCGCCTGCCTGGAACTTGCGTTCCGCCACGCGTTCCAAAAACTGCGCCACCTCCTGGCGCGACAGCCCCAGATTGCGCCTGAAGCTGTCCATCAAAAGGTCCCCGATGGCGAGCATGTCGAGTCCCTGTTCCTGATCCGCCTCGCCGAGCACGGTGCGAATCTGGTACTGCGAGGCGTAACCTGATGGAATGATCTGCCCCGCCACCACCAGGATCGTCACCGGATCCTCTTCATTGCGAGCAGCGCGCACCGCCTGCGCGAAGGCCCAGGCCCCGCTGTCCGAGGTACCGACGACGAACTGAGCCACCACCCGCCTCGGCAGGCCAAGCAGCGCCCGCAAGCCCTGCGGCACCAGTCCGATGTTCATTCGCTCATTCGGATCCAGACCCGGCATCGAGGTAACGTACAGATGGGTGATCGCCTCTCGGGTGCTCCGGTAGTCCCCACCGATGGCGCGGTACAACGAGGTCAGCGCGCGATGCGCGGCCGAGGCAAACAAATCGGTAAGGCCGATCGGAGATTCGAGCCCGAAATCTCGGCGCCAGTCGTCGGGCTTCGCTCGGCCGTCCTCGCTTCGGTTGGGAAAGCGGAAGAAAAGCCGCGAGACTTCTTCTTCTTGCAATTCCGAGTGAGGCTCGTTCAGCCAGGCGCGGCTGCGTCGTACCGAGGGCAGGTGGCGGGGGTTGGCGGAGTACTCTCCGGCAACGACAAAGACTCGGCGGCGCATGCCTCGACTAAACCACGAGTGTTGACCAGACGAAAACTAATGCGAAGAGCATGCAACGTTCGGCGACTTTCGGTGTCACGGCTCCGCTCGCCTCGATTGACACCCCATCTAATCGTCGCTTGACTTGGAAGCGCAACCCACCTCAGCATCCGCCCCAGCCAATCACCTGGCACAGGGGACACTTATGAACGTTTCATTCGCGATTCGCACACTTGCCATTACTGCTTTGTTGATCTGCTCGGGAAGCTTCTCAGCGTGGGCGCGCGACCGGCATTTTCGCGCCACCCTGAACACATTCGAGGAGACGCCAGCGATCGTCGGCACCGGGACCGGCCATCTGAGCCTAACGCTTCACGACAACGGAACCATGGATTTTGAGCTGACCTTCTCCGGACTCACCGGTCCAGCCAGCGCCGCTCACATCCACATCGGACAGCGCGCCGTGGCGGGCAACGTCACCATCTTCTTCTGCGGCGGCGGGGGCCGCCCGGCTTGCCCAGGAGCTTCCGGCACAGTCACCGGGACGATCACCGCCAACGACGTGTTGCCGGTGCCGACACAGGGAATCGACGCGGGCGACCTCGATGCCGTGCTACGCGGAATGCGCGCGGGCGTGACCTACGCGAACATGCATACCGCCGCGCACGGCGGTGGTGAGATTCGCGGCCAAATCACAACCAGCGACGACCACGAGGACGACCAGGGAGAAGGGAACGACTAGTTCCGCGCCGAGGCGGTCCGCTCGTTGCAGCCGCCTTGTTTCCGATAGCAGGTACCTAACATCCGGTCACAGATGGGAAAGGTGATGTTGAAGTTCCACTGTCCCATCAGCTGCGGGTCGGTAGCCGCGCTCAAAAATTTCGCCCGCTAGAGTAGGCGCGCGATAGAGGTTCAGACTGCCGGTCCAAGGACTGATGGCTGGCCAAGCGGCCGAGAGGAGCCTCGGAAAAAAACCCGACGCGGCGATTGACACTCGAGCGCGAGAGATTATCTCAACCTGGAACCCCCCGCAGTCCTGATCATGTCACCGAAGCGATCCAAGTCTGGGGGACGACTTTCCCAGCGCGCGAGCGTCCGGGTGTCGCGCCACGCCGCACTCTCGGAGGCACCCAGAGAGGAGTATCCGCCGATGTTCAACGTGGACGAGCAAACCACGCGTGTGGAGCAGCTGTATCGGCAGATCACTGGGTCGGAGCCGAAACGATCCGAGCAGCCGATTGCTCCGATTCCCCCCGAGGCGAACGCCGAGCAGTACGTCCAGGAGAACCTGCAAAGATTGCAGATGGCCCTTCAAGGTTTGGGGATAGGCCCGATATCGCCGGTCGCCGGAATTCCCACTGTACCGCCGCGGATTGCGATCTTCGAGGCCAAGGACGAGTACCGAATCGCCGTAGAGCTGCCCGGCGTCAAAAAGCCTGACCTCAGCGTCGAAATTACTCAGGGAATTCTTCGCATCCGCGCAAACAGAAGCTGGCCGGGCACGAACGGCGAACCACAGCGACCGATTTATGCGGAATCGCTACCGTGCGTTTTTGAACGCGCGCTCCCCGTGCCACCGTTCGTGAAGTTCGACAGCGGTCAAGGCAAGCTTGAAAACGGCGTACTCAGCCTGAGGATGCAGAAGGATCCTTCCGCCATTCGCAAGGATGTCGAGATCGAGGTGGCGTAGGGCCGCCTCGCTCCACCCCTTCGCTATACCGCGAAGGGTTTCACCCTAAGCAAAGTTGAAAGGAGGTACGCAATGGTAAATCCGGAGATTCGAAGGCTGCAGGTTCTCAACGATCTGATCGCCCAAACCCTGGATGTGCTCTCCCAAAGGAGCATGCTAACGGGTGGGTTATCCCACAGCCCGTTCGTGCCCGAGCTGGGGGCGGGGCTGATCAATCCGTTTGTGCCCTACGGTGGCGTGACACAAGGAATCGGGCAGCTTGGAATCAATCCTTGGATCGGCCAGCAAGCCAATCCATTTGCCACGCCTTACACCCAGGCGACTCCGTTTACCCAAGGGCTGAGCCACTCACCCTTTACGGGCTACCCGGTTCAACCGGCATTTACCCAGTTCTCGCAAGGGGTGCCGTTTGCTTCGCCGTGGTCCCAAGGACTCATGCACAGCCCGTTTGGTGCGGGGTTCGGTCTAGGCCAGTATGGCCAATTCCCGCAGCAATTCGGGCAACAGCCATTTGGCCAAGTGCCTTTCTCTCCTTGGGGGGCTGGCGTCGGAGCAGGGCGTTTCTCTTCCGGCTATGGCCTTCCATACCTCTAGGCTAAGTCGGTAGGACGCAACGACGGGGGCAGCGCCTGCACCGCGCCGCCCCGTCGCATTTTACCAGTCCCAAACCGAAGATCCCCAAAGAATCTCGACGGCATCAGAGAGTCGTGCCGCATAACGGACCAGCTCGCCCGCAACCGACGGAGGAACCAGATCTCCCCCCTCCACGTCTTCCCGATTTTCCTCGGGCAAGAGGATCGATTTGAGGTTTCGGTGGTAGGCGCCCTTCACTTTGTAGAGCGCATCGCCCACGCGACGCAGCACAAGCTCGCCTTGGGAGTCGCAGATCAGGGTCCCAGTCAGCGCCACGTCCTTGGGAACTGGCTTCTGCAGCAGCAATGAAAGAAACGCGACCGCGATTGGAAGGCCGGCCGAGGTCCCGCTGGACGGCTCGTCGTCCTTGGCGATCTTCAACCGGTAATAGTGGTCGTCAGCGTCTCGGCAGAGGTGGGGCCAGTGGTAATGCGCGAAGTCCTTGGTGCTCACGAGCGTAGAGCGGATCACCGTGAGAAGATCCGGCGTCGCGCTTCCCAACACCCCGTCGGTTGGGTTGAGTACACCGCCCTTCCCTGCGGCGGTCGGTTCTCGACTGGCGATCATCTCGTGAACCAAGCCCTTCCATTTTCCGTTCAGGGAATAGACCGCTCCAACCAGCACCCTGCCCACGTCGTTTGTGGCGGCAATCGCCTCGCGCAAGGCTTGCGCTTTGGCGCGATGCTGCCCGGCCTCATGGTCGAGCTTGGCCCACATCTCCAGGCGCGCCAGATCCTCCCAGGCTTGGGGGTCTGCATGCTTGACGCGGGCGGCGTGATGTAGGACCCGCCGTGCCTCTTTCAAGAAGTCGGGACCTCGCAGCCGCTGGGCCAGCGCAGGCGGGACCTCGTCCCCAGGGGCGCGCAACAATCGACGCCACAGGCCGGGATCCGACGGAGAGCGGCCCACCGCCTCGCTGTACAGCGTCCGAGCATCGGTCCACTGCTGTCGAGCCAAGCAGCTGTCGGCCAAGTATCCGAAATCCCGCGCCGCCGCGGAACGGCTCCGCACCAGCCTGCGCAGGTAGCGCTGCGCCTTTTCCACGTGCCCGTCGAAGTATGCGACCAATGCGCGCAGGCGACGCCGGCCCGCGAGCGTCGGTTCGAGCCTGAGATCTCGCTCGACGGCAGCCCGCTCCTCATTCCCCAGTGACAGCGAGGGCAATTCGGGCAAGGGCACGTACTGCAGAGCCAGGCCGCGGATCAACTCGGCCGGGAAGGCCCTCTGCATCCTCCGGGCGAATCGACGCTCGTAGTTTCGCGCGTAGCCGGCCGCGCTCGCCGAATCTCCGCACGCGGCGCTCAGAGCCGCGAGGCGAGGCAGCGCGGAAAGCTTGCCATAGTGGATGTGGAAGTGCTCGTAGATGTGAATCGCCTGGCGCAGGGTCTCCGGTCGGCCGATGCGTTCGCAGATCCGCGCCAGGTACCCGAGGCGGTCGAGATCCACCTCGAATCCGCGTTCACGCCCGAGCAGCTGCAGCGTGGCCCGCGCCGACTCGAGCTCGCCGGTTCGCTCTTGGAACCACGCCTTCTGCAGCACCGCGAGCTTATAGAGGGCCGGTGACTGGCCGCGGTGCTTGGCCGCCAGCTGCTCGCAAATTTTCAGTGCTCCTTCGAAGTCGCGTTCTCGAAACTTGGCGAAGGCGGACTCCAGCTCGATCTGCCCGTGATGCTTCTTCGCGTACGCATCTTCCCCGACTGCGACGAAGCGCATTCGAACCAGCTCATCGTCTCGGGCGAGCCGATGGAGAATTCCAAGCTGCGCGAGCGCGCCTTCCCGATTGGGGGAGAGCAGGTGAATCCGCTGCCAAAGGTGGATGGTCTCCGTCAGGCGCCCCTGGATGTGGCAGATCTTCGCCAAAAGGTTGATCGCCGAGAGGCTGGATGGGTCCGTGGACAAGCCGTGGCGAACCACCTCTTCCGCCTCGCTCAACCGACCCGCCTCGATCAGAATCCGGGCGTGAAGCAGGTGAAGATTGAGAGAGCGTTGGGGCGCCTCCGCCTCGGAGCCCCTCTTGGCGCTCGTCAAAATGCGCTTGGCGCCCTCGGCGTCCCCGTTGCGCTCGTGAAGCAACGCGAGGAGCCGTACCAGGTGAGGATCGTCCGGCTTGTCGTGCAGCTCCTCGAGAAGGAATTCCAACACCCCTTCGAGAGGCCGGTGATCGGAGCTCTCCAGGCGGTGCTCTATCTCTTCGAGGATTCCGTGCCGCGAACGGCGCTGACTGAACTCCTCGTGACCGTGAACTACGCTCACGAAGCCGGACCCTCTTTCCGGTAGCAGGTCCCCAACAGCCAATCACAGATGGGAAAGGTGATGTTGAAGTTGCATCTTCCCATCAGCTCCGGGTTGTGGTGCGCCTGATGGTGCGCCCGCAGCGCCTTGAGGATTCCCAGTCCCCCGACGGACGAGCTCTCGGGCAGGTGATAAGCGAAGTGCAGCCACTCATAGCTGAGGTAGTAGCCAATCGCGACTGCAACGAAGATCCAGCCCGCGTTCGCGGATATCAGCGCAAACAACACAAGACCGATGGGCGTCGCCAAGCCGAGGAAGAACAACAACATCACCGGCGGAAAGAGCACTACCTTGAAGTCGCGCGTTCCGTCATAGGACATCAGCTCGTGCGTAAAGAAGTGATGGTGCTCGAGCGTGTGTCGACGGAAGATGGCCCCCAATCCTCGGCTGCGCTGGTGCATCGGCCCTCGATGGCCCAGGTACTCCACCAGGTTTGAAATCAGAAAGCCGATCGGAATCACCAACAGCTCCCTCCAACTGGGATGCTGAACATGCGCGATGGCAAACCCAATCACCGTCAGCGAAGTGATGTTCGTGAACGCAAAGTGAGCCCATCCCGAATACCTGCGACCGATCTTCTCGGCGCGGTAGCGGTCGCGATAGCTGGCGGTCGCGGACGCTGTGTCGCCCATTGAGGGATCTCCTATCACGAAGTGGGCAGTCGAAGCTCAAAGCGCCTTGGGTATGAAATGACACCAAGTTAGTTTTCAGCCATAGGGCCGTATCACCTCGAGGAACAGTCGCATGCCAGAGACGCTGTTGATGGTCGGAGTCAAGAAGCTGGGCCGGGAAATCGCCTTGCATTTCGGTCGACAGGGCTGGACGGTCATCTGCGCCGCTCGGACCGCCGCGGACGTTGAGTCGGTTGCTTCGGAGGTAAAGGCGGCAGGCGGGATCGGCATCCCCTTCACCTGCGACTTGTTGGACCCCCCTTCCCTTGCACGGTTGCCGAAGGTGCGCTTGGACCTGGTGATTGCGGCGCAAACCGCCGGCGGCCGGTTCGGTTCGCTGCCCTTTCTCGAACTGGCCGACGAAGAGCTCCAGCGCAACCTTGCCGCATACGTCACCGGCACTTGGAACCTTCTGAAAGTCGCCGGTCGCAATCTGGTGGAACAAGGGCGGGGAACGTTTCTACAGATTGGCACTTCATCGGGGGTTCGGACGAAAGAGGGTTTCGCGGCGATTGGCGCATCGCAACAGGCGTTGCGCGCGTTGATGCAGGTGGTCGCCAAGGAGTGGCGCACCTCCGGCGTTCACGTCGCTTACCTGCCCGTTGATTCCGCGATCGAGAGCGACCGCACTCGCCAGTGGGCTGCCCAACGCGGCGGTGCGCCTCTGATGTCCCCAGAGGAAATCGCCCGTGCTTGCGAATATCTGCATCGGCAAAACCCGAGTGCCTGGACGCACGAGCTGATGCTTCGCCCAAAGGACAGCGACTGGACTGCCCCTACTTGACCGGCGTGGATGCGCTATACCGCGGAGTGCCCCATGGACTCAGACAAGCTCGAACAAGGCCGAAGTGGCGCGGCGCTGCGCTACGTTCTGGTCGACGTCTTCACCGACCGGCCACTCGAAGGCAACCAGCTCGCGGTATTCACCGATGCGCGGGGGCTGCTTCCCGAACAGATGCAGCGGCTCGCCACGGAAATGAACTTCTCCGAATCGGTTTTCGTTTTGCCCCCCGAGAAAGATGGCGATGCGCGGATCCGGATCTTCACTCCGGCCAATGAATTGCCCTTCGCGGGCCATCCGGTGCTTGGCTCCGCCTTCGTGATCGGCGACCCGCTTCAGCGCAACCAACTGAGATTGGAAACCGGCCGCGGCACCGTACCGGTGGAGCTGACCCGCGAGGGGGGCCGGATTGCTTTTGGCCGAATGCAACAACCGATTCCGTCCTGGCGACGGTACGAGCGCGAAGCGGAGCTTTTATCCGCCCTGGGCGTCGGGAGTTCTCGTTTGCCGGTCGAGGCCTACGAGAATGGCCCGCTGCACGTCTACGTGGAATTGGAGAACGAGGCCGCGGTGGCCGCGCTGAAGCCTAATCTCACCGCCTTGGCGATGTTGCCGGTGGGCGCCAATTGCTTCGCTGGCTCCGGGCGCGTCTGGAAAACTCGAATGTTCGCGCCGGGGTTGGGGGTCGCCGAGGATCCCGCAACCGGTTCGGCAGCGGGGCCGCTGGCGGTCCATTTGGCGCGTCACGGTCAAATCCGGTTCGGCGAGGAGATCGAAATCCATCAGGGCCTGGAATTGCGGCGCCCTTCGGTCTTGTACGCTCGCGCAATCGGATCAGAAAAGAAGTTGGAACGCGTCGAGGTCGGTGGATCGGCTGTCGTCGTCGCGCGCGGCGAATTCCGGCGCTTCTGACTGGCTCATCCCCTCACACGACTGCCCCAACAGCACGGCGCCCGCTGGCGGCCTATCCCCAACGTGACCCTGCGCAGCACCAGGCGCTGGCGAGCGAGAAGACGAGCGTCGAGGATAGTTCCCTGACCCCTCTTCTAGAGGAAACGGGCGCTAAGAAATCAGACCCACGTCACCCCGCGTGCTGTCTCCTGCCCTGGTGCTCGTATCAACCGCATCGTCTCGGTCTTCTGCGTCTCCCGACGGACCTGCATCTTGTACGCTGGACGCCTTTGACCGTGCCTTTGTCAGTCCGAGAGCGCCCGGGCGCACTGCACCCCGTAAAACACCGGGTTTTTT
>Ga0126369_10001925_pt1 | contig 14667 bp, 14 predicted proteins | sample PanSoiMetaPlot_1_FD_109646 | JGI IMG/M metagenome (GOLD analysis project Ga0126369, IMG submission 109646) | Tropical forest soil microbial communities from Panama - MetaG Plot_1 | ecosystem: Environmental > Terrestrial > Soil > Tropical forest > Bulk soil | place: Panama | collected 2016-02-17 | reverse complement strand
GAGCAGGCGCTGCGAGAAGTGCTGCATAGGGATTACAGCGATTTGATGGAGTCAACGGTTGGATATCTGCGCAAGAATTATGTGCATTAGGGGCAAGACGGCCCTTTCGTTCTGGGCTCGAATCCCGTTTTTCGTGTGTCTTTAGCACTGACTAGCAGGTGACCAGAAGGGCCGCAAGCAAAGCGGCGCGGGCGGGCATGGCGTTGACGAAGACGTACTCGTGGTCGGAATGCGCCCCATCGCCTACGGCACCCATGCCGTCTAGTGTGGGAATGCCGAGAGCGCCAGTGAAGTTTCCGTCCGAGCCGCCGCCGGCAGTGCATTCGGCTAGCGAGAGATTCATTTGCTTTGCCAGGGCCTTGGCACGAGCGTAAAGCGCAGCGCACATCTTGCGTTCCAGTGGCGGGCGATCAAAGCCGCCGGTGATTTTCAACTTTGCGCCTTTATGAACGGGACGCAATGCGTGAAGCCGGTTTTGGACACGGCGCATGTCGGAAATCCGCAAGGCACGCAGATCAAGAACCGCTCGGGCGCGTTCCGCAATTACATTGGTGCGCGTGCCGCCTTCAACGATATCGGCGTTGATACTGATTCCGCGGCGGGGATCGTTCCACTTTTCGATGCGCGTGACTTGCGCGGCCAATTCATGCACTGCATTGACGCCTTCCTCCGGAGCCAGACCGGCGTGCGAGGCGCGGCCTTGTACAATCAATTCAGCCTGCCCGACGCCTTTGCGCGCCGTCTTCACCATCCCGCGCGGACCGAAGGAAGGCTCCAGGACGAAGACCGCATCACTGCGCCGCGCTTCGGTTTCGATGAGCTTGCGCGAAGATTCGCTGCCGATCTCTTCGTCCGAGGTCCAGAGGAAGACGATTTGCTTTTGCACGCAAAGCTTGGCGTGCTGAAGAGTTTGCAGCGCAAAAAGCGCCTGGATGATGCCGGCCTTCATGTCGAAGATTCCAGGGCCGTAGGCTTTGCCGCGGGAGACATGAAAAGGCATTTCCTGCAAAGTTCCGGTTGCATAGACAGTATCGTAATGGCCGAGCACGAGGAGCTGTCCGCCGTCAAGAGACTTGTGTGGCGCGTAGGTTACTCGCAGGTGATCGCCGCGGTGTTTTTGCGGAATACGCTCTACGCGGGCGCCCGTTTTTCGCCACTCCTTGGCGACGATGGCGCAGCAGCGGTCGGCAGCGGCCTTCTCGAGGCTGGGGGATTCCGAGTTCACGAAACGCCGCAATACCCGGAGCATATCGGGGAACTGCGGCTTCAACGCTCGAAGCAATTGCAAGGGCAAGGACGAGTCCGCCATGGCGCGGGACATGCTAGCAGCGCCGCGCAGGTAGAGCAACCAGTCTGGCCAAGGAGTGGGCAGCGGCAGCGTTTTGAAAACATTGAGGTTACACGGACTTAAGACCGCGTATCGCACAGACGGCGGTTCGCTTATAATTAGAGTTTTCCCGGGAATGTGCCAGGCGCCGCCGAGCGGGTGTGCGGCTACGGAGACCGCGAATGATCATGGACGTTGTGGAAATACAGAAAATTCTGCCGCATCGGTATCCATTTTTGTTCGTGGACGCCATCGTGGAAATGGAGCGCTTGAAGAGCATCGTGGGGCTGAAAAATGTGACCGTCAACGAGGCTTATTTTCAGGGACATTTTCCCGGCGCTCCGGTGATGCCCGGCGTGCTGATTATCGAGTCCATGGCGCAGACCGGCGGCCTACTTTTGCTGCAGGAAGTTCCCGATCGCGAAAAGAAACTTTTGTACTTTGCGGCCGTGGACGGCGCGCGATTTCGCCGGCCCGTTGTGCCGGGAGATCAGTTGCGCGTGGAGATGAAGGTGATCTCGTGGCGAGGCGACTTTTGCAAGCTCGAAGGAAGGGCCACGGTGAACGGCCAACTCGCTGCTGAAGCCACGTTGATGTGCAAGATGGTGGACCGCGTGCCGGCCGCGCAGGCGGAAAAAGCCGCGAAATGACAAAGCCCGAGATCCATCCGCAAGCGAGCGTTGCCGCAAGCGCGAAGCTGGGAAAAGGCGTGAAGGTTGGCGCGTTCGCCGTTGTGGGCGAAGATGTGGAGTTGGGTGAAGGTTGCGTGTTGCATGAGCACGCGGTGGTCCGTGGGGCCTCGCGATTTGGGAAGAACAACATGTTTCACGCGTTCTGCTTGATTGGCGGTGATCCTCAGGACTACACGTTTCAAGGTGAGCGCGTTGAACTCGTTGCCGGCGATGGAAATATCTTTCGTGAATACGTGACGATCAGCCGGGGTACACAAAAGGGCAGGGGCAAAACTTCGCTCGGAGACAACAATTTTTTCCTGGCCTCCTCCCACGTCGGCCACGATTCTCAGATTGGAAGCAACACATTATTTGTGAACGGAGCAACATTGGCCGGTCACGTAACCGTGGAAGATTTTGCAACCATTGGCGCGTTTTGCCCGGTACATCAGTTCTGCCGCATTGGGCGGTACGCTTATATCGGAGCGTCAACCGTCATTACCCAGGACGTGCCTCCGTTTTCAAAGGTGGTTACCGAGCGCGAAACGAAAAGTTTTGGCATCAATACGATCGGATTGGAACGCAAAGGCTTTTCGCCGGAACGTTTGCAGGCTTTGAAGACCGCGTACAAGCTGCTCCTGCGGTCCAAACTGAATACCTCGCAGGCATTGGAAGAAATGAAGAAAACGCTGAGCGATTCGGCGGACGTCAAGGAATTGATCCACTTCATTGAAAGAGCCGAGCGCGGTATCGTGAAGTAGGCGAACTGCGATTTCATGCCGGAAACGAACGCCAATACGACAAGCTGGGGGCTTATCGCAGGAAACGGGCGATTTCCGTTTCTGGTGCTTGAAGGCGCGCGCAGCCAGGGCATCGACATGGCCGTCATCGCGCTGAAGGAAGAGGCCTCACCCGAATTAGACCAAGCCGCCAAGCGCGTGCACTGGGTAAGCCTCGGGGAGCTAAGCAAGACCATCGACCTGATGCATCAGGAAGGCGTGACCCAGGCGGTGATGGCGGGACAGGTGAAGCACAACAAGATTTTCAGCGCAATCCGGCCGGACTGGAAATTGGCGAAGCTGTTGTTTTCGTTGCCGCGAAAAAATACGGACGCCTTGATTGGCGCAGTGGCCCGCGTTCTCGAAAATGAAGGAATCCGACTGGTGGACTCGACGCTTTTCTTGAAGCCGCTGCTTCCAGAAGTCGGTGTACTTACGCGCCGGGCGCCGAATGAACATGAAATGGAAGACATTGCGTACGGCCGGGGACTCGCGCAACAGATTGCCGGAATGGACATCGGGCAAACCGTGGTGATTTCCGACCGGGCGTGTGTAGCGGTGGAAGCCATGGAAGGTACCGATGAGATGATTGCACGAGCCGCACGCATCGTGTCAGGCAGGCCATTGGTGGTCGTGAAGGTCAGTAAGCCTGGGCAGGACATGCGTTTCGATGTACCTGTGGTTGGTTTGCCCACCGTCGAACAAATGAAAAGCGCCTGGGCCACTGCCTTGGCTGTGGACGCGGGGTGCACGCTCCTATTCGACAGGACCAAGCTGATTGAGGCAGCAGATGCGGCCGGAATCGCGATTCAGGCGTTTCCGCCCGGCTCACCGGCGGAACCCAAAGGCGAAACCAGGGGAATCAACAAAGAATGAGCGCGGCGGCAGAAGCAAAGAAGATCCGTGTCGCCGTCGTCGGGGCGGGCGAGTTCGGGCGCAATCATGCGCGCGTTTACCGCGAACTGAGCGGCGTGGAACTGGTTGGCGTTTACGACCAGAATCGGCAACGCGCCGCGGAAGTTGCAAAGGAATTTCAAACGCCGGTCTTGCAAAGCCTGGAAGAACTACAGGGCCGAGTGGATGCAGCAAGTATCGCAGTGCCTACCGTGGTCCACGCGGAAGTGGGATGCCGACTGCTGGAAATGAGCCTGGATGTGCTGGTCGAGAAGCCGATGGCTGCGGATTTGACAGAGGCCGATGCGCTCCTCACTGCGGCGAGGAAAAACAAGTGCATCCTGCAGGTGGGACACGTCGAGCGTTTCAATCCCGCGGTGCGGGCCGTAGAACCCATCTTGAACCGTCCCCTATTTTTCGAAGTTCACCGATTGGGTGTGTTCACGCCGCGTAGCCTGGATGTGGACGTAATCTACGACTTGATGATTCACGACCTCGATATTTTGCTGGCGCTGGTCAAGGAACCTGTGACCGAGGTAAAGGCGGTCGGAATCCCCGTGTTGACGGACAAAGTGGACATCGCCCACGCCCGGCTGGAATTTGCGGGTGGGGCAGTGGCCAACGTCACGGCAAGCCGGGTCTCCACCGAACGTGTGCGCAAAATGCGTTTTTTTCAGCAGCACGAGTATATTTCGCTGGACTATGCGCGGCGCGATGCCCTGCGCATTGGAGTGAAAAAGCCCGGTCCGCAGCCGGAATTTGGATTCGAAAAGCTGAATGCTCCATCGGTAGAGCCTTTACATGCGGAGTTGGAAGCCTTCGCTGATGCTGTGCGCACCCGCAAAGAGCCTCCGACCAACGGAGCCGCCGGACGCGCAGCTCTGGAGCTGGCGGGACGAGTGATGACAAGCATCCAGGAACACGCCGCGCGCGTCCAACCAGAAGCAGTAGCCGCACGAGAAAACTCGAGAACATGATTTCCCGCTTTCTAGTCCCGGTAGGCGCACGTCCACCCGCTCGCGACGCGGTCACGCAACGCCGCCGCCCCACGACCATGGACGAACGCACGCTGGTGCCGGCCATGCTGCCGATCGTTCCTCTGAATGGGCAATCCACCATCCCTTCGGATTTGCCGCTCGAATCCATTGCAGCGCGCGTGGTGGTGCCGCGGGACGTGAAACGCGAGGCCTATGCCGTTCAGGAAGACCTTTCGATACCCTGGCAGCCAACCGATCTCGACGAACGCATTACTGTGCCCGTGGGAGCCGCTCCGCCCGCCGTGATTGAGCCGTTGACGCTCCCGCCGCCCGTGGATCTGGTGGAGCCCGACATTTTCATGACCGGTGAAGTACAACTGGCCACTCCCGAGCAAAAAGAGGAGAGCGCCAAGTGGCAGATTGCGACTCGCGCCTCCTCAGTTGTTTTTCACGTCTTTTTGATTTTCCTGATCCTGATGCTACCGAAATGGTTTCCGTATCGTCCGCCGACGCAAGCAGAAATTGAGCTGGCCCGCAATCAATTGAGGTTTGTGCTTCCTCCTGGTGCGTTCGAGCCTTCGAAGCCTTCTTTGAGCCCGAGGCCGCCTTCACCCCAGGTGCATCTCGACCCGCGCGTTCTGAGGGAAGTTGCCCCTCCGGAACCTCAGCCTGCTCCGGCCCCACAACCTGAAAAGCCAGTAAGAGAATTGCCCAGTGCCCCAGTGCCCAAGGCTGATACGTCCCCTCCTGACGCGCAGCCGAGTGCCCCTGCGCCAAAAACGGATGCGCCCAAGCCCCCGCTGAAGCTGGAAGCGCCGGACGCCCCCCAGCCGCAGCACGGCTTGATTCTGCCCAAGAATTCGATCAACCGCTCCCTACAGGACACCATACGCGATGCCGCCAAGAGCCCGAATGCTCCGGGGGGGCGCTCCGGTTTGTACAGTGGTCCAATGCCCAAAGCGGGCGGCGGGCTTAACGGAGGGTCTGACGGCCATCAAGGCGCTGGCGGCACCTTTGGCAACGGTTATGAAATATTGACGCCCACCGAAGGTGTGGACTTCAGCGACTACATGAATCGCGTAGTCGCGGCAGTGCGGCGTAATTGGTATGCGGTCATGCCGGAATCGGCCATGCTGGGCGATCGCGGCCGTGTGGCTCTGCAATTCCGGATCATGAAGAATGGGTCGGTGCCCGATGGAGAACCTGTGCGCATCATGGGTTCTGGCAAAGAGCCTCTCGACCGCGCCGCGGTGTCGGCGATTCGGTCGTCGAATCCCTTCGAACCTTTGCCCCCTGCCTTTAGCGGGCCTTATATCGAGCTGCGTTTTATTTTCTTGTACAATTTGCCTATCGAAGCAGCCTACCAATGAAGTTCCAACGCCACCAGATTGTTGGCAGTCTCCTTCTGACGCTCTTCGTGCTGATTTTTATCTTCGTTAGGGCGCGTCATCTTCTGTTTCGATGAGTCAAAAGAACCCGCAGCCCATTCTCGTTGCCATTGTGGGACCGACGGCATCGGGCAAATCCGCGTTGGGAGTGTGTCTAGCTGAGAGGTTCGGTGGTGAAGTAGTAGCCTGCGATTCCACTCAGTTGTATCGCGGATTCGACGTTGGTACTGCAAAGCCTCGTATTGAGGAACGCCGGGGAATCGTGCATCACTTGATCGATGTGCTCGGTCCGAGTGAGACCGCCACCGCGGGCGGGTATCGTGAATTAGCTTTAGCGGTTCTGCAGGACTTGCGTCATCGAGAGCGGCTGCCAATTCTCACCGTTGGTACAGGCTTGTATTTACGCGCTGTGCTTGAAGGCCTTGCCGAAATCCCTCAGCGCTCCGAAGAACTACGCGAACGATTGCGCGCCAGCGCAGAAGAGAATCCGCTCGGCTATCTGCATCTCATGTTGAGGCGGCTCGATCCTCAAGCCGCTCAAAGGATTGGCCCGGCGGACGAACAAAAGCTAATTCGGGCAATCGAAGTATGCCTGCTCGCGCGCAAACCCATTTCTGAAGTGCACCGTCGAGGGCGCAAGCCGCTCGAAGGCTGGCACGTCGTGAAGATTGGCTTGATGCCTGTGCGCGACCAACTCTATGAACGAATCCATGCACGAACGTCCTTGATGCTCGAATACGGATGGATGCAAGAGGTTCAGAATCTCCTTCAAAGCGGTTTGAGCGAGAACGCCAAGCCATTTGATTTCATTGGCTACCGCGAATTGCGGGCGGTACTACGAAATGAGTTGCCGTTCGAACAAGCGCGCGAGGCCATTCAGCAAGCCACTCGACGATACGCCAAACGCCAGCTCACTTGGTTTCGCAAGGAAGCTGCCGTGCAATGGTTTTCGGGCTTTGGCGACGATCAGAAACTGCAATCCAGCGTCTGCGAATTCCTGCAGTCTCTTGGCTTAGAACCCGGTCGCGGCGCCCCCCCGAGGAGTGTATAATTCTTCTTCGGATGTATTCCCTCAAGAAAGCGTAAGACCTTATTGTGACTCCCGGCCTGCTTCCGTGACGAAAACACAGCATCAAGTCTCGACAGCGGAGCGCGCCTTGCTGGTCGGCGTGGGATGGAAGCGTGCGCCTCGCTTTCCCGGCATGCCCGCGGGCGAGCAGGGCCGGGAATCCCTATCCGAATTAGTTGAGCTCGCACGCAGCGCTGGCGCAGAAGTTGCTGGCACGGTCTTCCAACTCCGCGAAGCGGCCGACCCTGCCACGCTAGTGGGGCGCGGCAAGCTGGACGAAATTCGCGCCGAAGCGACGGCGCACAAAGCGCCGCTGATCATTTTCGACAGCAACCTATCTCCCATTCAGCAGCGAAACATTGAAACAGCTACGGATCGCCGTGTAATAGATCGGACGCAACTTATTCTCGATATTTTTGCGCGCCACGCCCGAAGTCGCGAAGGCCAGTTGCAAGTGGAGCTCGCACAGCTGAATTATCTGCTGCCGCGGCTGACGGGTAAGGGGGCTGCAATGTCGCGTCTCGGCGGCAAAAGCGGCGGAGGGGGCGCTGGCGGGGCGGGGGGCGGCGCGGGGCGCATCGGGGTTCGCGGCCCGGGTGAAAAGAAACTGGAAACCGACCGACGCAGGATTCGTGATCGCGTGCGCAAGATTCAAGCCAGCATTGACGAGGTGCGCAAGCAGCGGGCGATACGCCGCGAGGCGCGCAATGCAGTTCCGCTGGGCACGATTGCGCTTGTAGGCTACACGAATGCCGGGAAATCCACTTTGTTCAACGCCCTTAGCCGAGCCGAGGTGCTGGTTTCCTCGAAAATGTTTGCGACGCTGGACCCAACGATCCGGGCCATCCGCCTGCTTTCCAATCGCCGCGTGTTGCTATCCGATACCGTCGGTTTCATCCGCGACCTGCCAAGGGGATTGCTGACGGCGTTCCGCGCCACACTTGAAGAAGTCCAGGAAGCTGCGTTGATCCTTCATGTCAGCGACGTTTCGAACCCTCATCACGATGAGTTTGATGAGGACGTCGAAAAGATTCTCCGCGAACTGGACGTCGCTGACCGCCCCCGCCTGCATGTGCTAAACAAAGTAGACCGACTCAGTCCGCACGAGCGCGAAGCCCTGGAGTCGAGCGTGGCAAAAGCCGGCGACGGAGCTCCCGTGCTCGTTTCCGCGATGACGGGCGAAGGCCTAGGTGAGCTGCTGAGACGAATCGACGCCGCCATGCCCGTCGACCCCCTGCTCACGATTTCCGTCCGGCTGCCATTGGCGGAGGGTCGCACACTAGCCATGATCCATGCGCTAGGGCGTGTTCTTCGCTCGGAAATCGATGATTCTCATATGCGGCTGGATGCGGAGATTCCCTCGTCCGTCGCAAAACGGCTTCGCCTGAATGAGTTTAGAGTGAGTGGAACTTTCCAGACGTCTATGTCGTAGTCGTATGTGAACGGTGGAGCTTTAAATCGGTTTGTCTGTAACGGTCGAGGGCTCCCCAAAGAGGTTGCCATGGCTGCTTTCTTCCTGTGGTGCATCCTGTTCGTCCTTTGTTGGCCCATCGCGCTTTTCGCGCTGGTGATCTACCCTCTTGTTTGGCTGCTGACGCTGCCACTCCGTATTTTCGGCATTGCCGTTCACGGAGTCTTAAATTTAATCAGTGCATTGTTTTTTCTCCCAGTGAGACTGCTTCGTGGACCCCGCGCTATTTGACGCTCCCCCTTCCTTCAATTGATAACACTAGAGTTAACTACGGGATTCCCTGTTAGCCCTTCATTTTGCGGCACTTGGAATCGGGTTGGAGAGGTCTTTAGCGGGGCAGCGCGCCTGTGGAAAACGCTGTGGAAACTCGCACCTCGATTCTTTCGAGTTGCAAAGCTTCTTTTCATATGGAGTCGGATCTAGGGCACGCAATTGGCTGTAATATATTGACAATACAACACTTATTTGTACTCATCGCAGCCTGGCACCCACGATTCTGACCTTTTTGATTACCTCAGTTCCTCAGCACATTTGCACAGTCCTGCAGCATCTCCCTTAATCTTTTCAACCACGTTCATCCTTGTTCACTAGAACTCAACCGTTAACCACGGGGTATCTAGGGGATACAAAAAGTGCGTGGCAGAATGGGCTGTTCTGCAGCCTTTGGGCTTACTGGTGAGTGCTTTGACGTGTTGACGCTTCTATTGCCGGAGTCTATAGTGAAACTCCGGTGGCTGAAGCCAGAGGGTGGCCCCTCGCCGTCATTGGCCCATGAATCTTCCGAACTCACTTACGCTGCTGCGGATATTCTTCGTTCCAGTGCTCATTGTGATTCTCCTTACTCGCAGTCCCACCGTCCAGCTATTGGGCTATACCATGCACTTCGAGGTCTGGGGAGTGCTGATCCTGCTGCTCGCGGCGGCGACGGACTGGGCCGATGGGTATCTGGCGCGCCGGCGGAAGCAAGTAACGACGCTGGGCATTCTTCTCGATCCCATAGCCGACAAATTGCTGATTTCCGCGGCGTTCATTGCACTGGTCGATATGCATGGCATCGATGGGAAAGCCCTTGTTCCTGCATGGATGGTGGTCATCATCATTGGGCGCGAGTTTACCGTCCTTGGCTTGCGTAATATCGCTTCGGCCGAGGGTTTCACCATTCAGGCTTCCACTCTGGGGAAGACCAAAATGGTCTCGCAAATCTGCGCAGTGGCGATCGTCATTCTGGGAGCGCGCCATCCTTCGCTGAAGCCCCTGGGCGTCCTGCTCCTTTGGCTGGTGGTGATTAGCGCCCTGGTATCTGCGGCGCAATATTTCCTGCGTTTCTGGAGCCAGGTGGACGACAGCATCAAACAACGCCATAAGTTGCGCATGTTGGAAGCCCACAAGAAGCCTCAGGATGCCGTGCCTCTCTGAAGCCGACCAGCGAGCCTTGCTCGAGCTGGCCCGCAAAGCCATCCGCGAAGCTGTCCTGCACCGTAAGCTTCCTGACGCCAAACCCACAGAGGGAGTTTTGTCCGAGCCGCGCGGTGTTTTCGTCACCCTTCATGTGCGAGGGCGCTTGCAAGGATGTATTGGGGTAACCGAGCCCAGCGAATCCTTGGGCGAGGCTGTCATTCGATGCGCGGTGAGCGCTGCGTTGGAAGATCCTCGCTTCGCCCCCATGAAAGTGCCACAACTCGAGGAGATGAGCATCGAGATTTCTTTGCTCTCCCCATTGGAGTCCATTCTTCCCGAAGGCATCGAGATTGGGCGCCACGGGCTTTTGGTTGTCAACCATGCGCAGCGTGGGCTTCTTCTGCCAAAAGTTGCCACCGAGCACGGTCTTACTCGCGAGCAGTTTCTCGAAGAAACTTGCCGGAAGGCGGGATTACCGCGCCAGGCTTGGAAAGATCCAGAAACGCGTCTTTTCGGATTCACTTGCGATGTATGTTCGGATACCCCAGCTTCCGAAAAGGCTTCGCCGTCGGAAGCGGGATGATCGATGGGCTTCCCCAGGCGAAAAGGCCCGCGCGGGAGTGCCGCAGCGGGCCGCAATCATTCGACGAAACGCGGGCCTATTATTCGATTTCGATGTAGTCGCCTGCGTAGACTTCCGAAGAACTAAACGTGATCATGACCGTGGACGAATTGCGGCTTAGGTTGAAAACTATTCCTTCGCCAAGAACTTCGCGGGGCAGGTCGTTCCAACTGTAGCGTTGCGGGGCGCTGCCAAATCCGTACATCATGAATTGATAATCCTTCGTTTGCGGCACCGTCTCAGCTGTCGAGCCTTGATAGCGGAATATACGGAAGTAATCGCCCAGCTTGACTCCCTGATTGGTGCCCAGATTCACATAGATGGCGCTGTTTTTTCCGTAAGCATCGCCGTGGTCCTTGCCGGAAACTACCATGGCCACGGGCTTGCCACTTACCGGTGCAAAGTGGTCAAACGCGGCAGCTTCCTTGTACGGAGGCACCGGGCGCTCCTGGTAGGGCAATACGATGTCTCCCCGTTGCATGTAGTCGCAGGAAAAGATGATCTGTGCAATCGAAACCTTTGGCTGGACATTGACGACGCGAACCTGTCCGGCATCAATATACTGTGTGCCCATGGCCTTCATCAGTTTTTCCTGCCACTTGAACCAAGGCGCGTCCCCGGCATAGTCGTCGGGTCTCACGACAAAAAAGCGATCCCCCACGCGGACGCCTTTGTCTTGCCCGCGGTTGAGATACACGTAATCCCCGCTCGTAAAGGTCAGCTTGTAGTTCGACTGCTCACCAGAGACGAGCCGATAGTCTTCAGACACTCTCTGATCTGTCACGAAACCTGAGCAATTGATGGTGTTGTAGTCGGGCGCCGTTGGCATATGCTGGGCAGCCCGCGGCTCTTGTGCCGAACTAGCAGCCACAGCCATCATCACGACTAGAGACAAAGCAGCTATATTCGCGCGCATTCCATGACTCCTTCGAAGACACGCCTGAACCGGCCGTGCGGGGACGTTTCTTAGCGAAATTATCAAGGCGTGTCCTTTGCGTCAATCATCAGCCTGGGGTTGCTTTACACTTTTGATACGGCATACTTAGAGGCCGTCTTTTCAGTGCTTTGGCGGACAGGTCTCGGGGATGACACTCTTTGGCAAAGGTGTGGGACGAGTTTGCGCCGTTGCGGCGGCTGGGACAGCGGCAGAGATGTCCCGGCAGATTCGCGCGGGCTCGCGAAACGCCCGGACCATTGAACTGCGCCTCGACTGGTTGCAAAACGATGTCGAGCGGACGCGGCTTGTCCGCTGGCTGAAAGTGCATCGCCCGGCAAATATCACATTTCTGGCCACTTGCCGCCGCAAAGAGGGCGGCGGAAAACTTAGCGGCGATGTTGCCCGCCAGCTTTACTGGCTCAGCCAGGCGCGTGAGGCCGGTTGCCAGTGGTGCGACGTCGAAATGGAAACCTTCCGCGAGCTGCCGGAAGGTTTCCTGCGCGCCTATCCCGTCCCGCCTCAAATTATGCTTTCGATTCACGATTTTGAGCGGACACCGAACCTGCCTCGCGACATCGTCGTTGCGCGCCACGGCCAGGTGGATGCCGTAAAAATCGCGGCGCAAGCAAAGACCATCGCCGATAGCGTTCGGCTGCTAAGACTTGCCTATCACTCCAGAAACTTTGTTGCGGTTCCTATGGGAGACGTGGGGCTACCCGCGCGCCTCCTTGCCCTGCGCGAAGGCAGCGAACTGGCCTACGCGCCCATCGCCGAAGCCACGGCACCTGGCCAGGTTTCGCTCGTGGATGCGCTTGGTCTTTATCGGCCTCACTTGCTGAACCGCAAAACCCAGGTCTACGGCGTGATTGGCGATCCAATTGGCCATTCGCTCTCGCCGGTGCTGCACAACACCGGATTCGTGGCGCGTCACATAAACGCTGTCTACTTTCCATTCCTGGTGCATCAGCTCGCGGACTTTTTGAAAGCAATTCCCGACTTCGGCATCCGCGGATTCAGCGTCACGATTCCCCACAAGCGGACCATTCTCAAACATCTAAAGGAATGCGAGCCGCTCGCCGCTCAGATCGGAGCTGTAAATACCGTCGTCGTGCGGCGCGATGGCGCGCTCTATGGATGCAACACCGATTACGTCGGCGTGCTGCGCACGTTGCAAAAGAAGCTTCGCATCCAGGGCAGCCGCGTTTTGATCTTTGGGGCCGGCGGCTCCGCGCGTGCCGCCGCGTTTGCCCTGGTGCGTGCCGGGGCGAAGGTCTGCATTTGCGCCCGGCGCGAGAATGTCGCTAAAGAATTAGCTGGCGCTATTGGCGGAGAAGTCATTCCTCGCCGCGCACTGCGCACGGAATCCTTTGACGCCATCCTGAATGCCACTCCCGTCGGCATGCATCCCCACGAAGGCATTTCCCCTTTGTCGGCTCGTGAGTTACAATGTCGCATCGTTATGGACCTCATTTACCGCCCCGAGAGAACCAAGCTCTTGGAGATTGCGGCGCAAAAGGGGATTGCTACGGTGCCCGGGGTGAACATGTTTCTGGCACAAGGTTTCGCGCAATGGGAAATCTGGACCGGGAAGCGCGCTCCTGAGGCCGCCATGCGCCGCGCTGTCCTTTCCGCCCTGCGATGGCGTTCTTAATCTCACTTCCTTCGACTCTGTAAAAGCCGGCAATCCCTTTCTTCAACAAACGCTTTCTACTTTGGAGTTTCTATGTTGGACGGTAGGCTCTTTCATCGATGATCCAGCCTGATTTCCGCGAACTCCAGCGACTCGCGAGACAGGGAAACCTCATCCCTGTTTACGATGTATTTTCTGCGGACCTGCTGACGCCGGTGAGCGCCTATCTGCGCGTCGCACAAGGCGCGCGTTACTCGTTTCTTCTGGAGAGCGTTGAAGGCGGCGAAAAGATCGCGCGCTATACGTTTGCTGGCGCGCATCCTGAAGAAGTTTTTCGCTACGGCAATGGCGCGTGCGTGCTCGAGGGCCGCGACCGACTTGTTTGGGAAGAGCGCGATCCCATTTCCTTCTTACGCGAACGCGTCGAGCGCTTCCGCCCAGTGCGGCTTCCCGGTTTGCCCCCTCTGATTGCCGGTGCTATCGGCTACTTCAGCTACGACATGGTTCGCCTCATCGAGCGGCTTCCCAAGCGCCTGCGCGACGAAGTCGGCCTCTACGATGCCGTGCTCATGTTTTATCACGGCCTGATTGCCTTCGATCACGTTCAGCACCGCTTGTGGATCGTCCGCAATGTTTTCACCGAAGGTCACGGCAGCCTGCGTTCGAAATACGAGGAAGCGGTCGGCGAAATCAATCGGACGCGGCAGCTGCTCGAAGAGCCAGTTGCCGCTGAGCACCCCCAGAAGTCCTCGAAAGCCTCCCGGCGCGCCCCGTTGAAAGTAAGTTCCAATTTCCGCCGCCCGGAATACCAAGACGTCATTCGCAAGGCCAAGCAGTACATCCGCGCTGGCGACATTTTTCAAGTCGTTCTCAGCCAGCGTTTTTCCGTCAAAGCCCAAGCCAATCCGTTTGAGATTTATCGCCAGTTGCGCGCGCTCAATCCCTCGCCCTATCTGTTCTATCTTCAGCTCAACGATGTGGCTGTCGTTGGCAGTTCGCCGGAAATGCTCGTCAAAGTCCAGGGACGAGACGTCTTCTATCGCCCCATCGCGGGCACGCGGCGGCGCGGCAAGGACGAAGCCGAAGACCAGCGCCTCGAACGCGAAATGCTCGCGAGCGAAAAGGAGCGCGCCGAGCACATCATGCTCGTGGACCTCGGCCGCAATGATCTCGGTCGCGTTTGCGAATACGGCACCGTCAAAGTCGAGAAACTCCTCACTGTAGAGCGCTATTCGCATGTGATGCATATTGTTTCAAGCCTGCGCGGCCGCTTGCGCGACGACGTGGATTGCTTCGACGCCTTGATGGCTTGTTTTCCTGCGGGAACTGTTTCCGGCGCTCCCAAAGTGCGCGCTATGGAGATCATCGAGGAGCTCGAGCGCACGCGCCGCGGCATTTACGCTGGCGGAATCCTCTATCTCGATTTCGCGGGCAATCTGGATTCCTGCATCGCGCTTCGCACTATGGTCGTCAAAAGCGGCGTGGCTTACGTCCAGGCGGGCGG
>Ga0126369_10001924_pt1 | contig 14668 bp, 17 predicted proteins | sample PanSoiMetaPlot_1_FD_109646 | JGI IMG/M metagenome (GOLD analysis project Ga0126369, IMG submission 109646) | Tropical forest soil microbial communities from Panama - MetaG Plot_1 | ecosystem: Environmental > Terrestrial > Soil > Tropical forest > Bulk soil | place: Panama | collected 2016-02-17 | reverse complement strand
TACGGTATGGCTGTCTTTACTCCTGGTCCCGTGTAACCCCCGACAATGCCGTGGACTTCAAAGGTTGGTCTCGCCCACAAGCGGCCGGCAATATCCGCAGCAGCGCCTTCGCGCATTTTCTTCAGCTCGTGCGCCTGCTTGAACTGTTTCACCGTAAAACCGGATGCGAGGAAGTTTTCCATCTCGGCTTTCGATAACTTCGCGACGTCGTCGTAGAATCCCGGAATTCGCACCTGTCCTTTTCGAACGTCGTAACATTCGGCCACCAGCTGGCACAACTCTGTGATGGGGTTCCGCGCAGCGCCGCCGGTCACACCTGAATGAACATCCTTGGTGCCCGTTTCCAGTACCAGCCGCACGGGCGCAAGGCCGCGTAGACCATATGCGACTGCCGGCTTGCCCCGAGCAATCCAAATGGTGTCGGATACCGCGACCGAGTCCGTCTCGAGGTCTTTTGCCTTGGCCTTCAAAAAGTGTTCAAAGTTGGGACTTCCGATTTCCTCTTCGAGCTCCCAGATGAACTGAATATTGACGGCGGTTCCCTGCTCCAACGCGTAACGCGCTCCAAAGAGAGCAGTCAATGCAGGGCCTTTGTCATCGGTTGAACCGCGGCCAATATAACGGTCGCCTTCTTTATGAAACACGAAGGGCTCGCGTTGCCATTGCGGCTCATTCGCAGGCTGGACGTCGAGGTGGTTGTAGATGGTCACCGTTGGCCGATTTTTACCGGTGACGAATCTTGCGGTAACAACGGGATTACCGGGAGTACGTATCGCCTCGGCTTCTGCGCCCAGTGAACGCAGATAATCGACCGCGGCATTCGCGCCGCGTTCAATGTCGGGCTTGTGTGCCGGCTCGGCGCTGATTGTCGGAATCTCGACCCAATCCTGTAACTTCTCTTCGAATTCGGCGCGTGCTGACCGGATGTAGCTGTCTATGTCAGATTTCATGATGAGGTTTCAGACGGTGAAGACGCCCGCTGGATGTGTTCCATAAACTGCGACTCAGGTACATTTCCAATGAACTCCACTGTATCGTTGATGACCGTTTTGGGCACACCTCGAATCACGTATCGTTGGGCCAGATTTGGGAATTCATTTACTTCAATGACATCAGCCATTACGTGTTCATTCTCAATCGCCATCTTATGTGCCAACCTGGCCACGCCTGGACAGTACGGTCAGGTGGGCGTGACGAACACCTGAATATGAAGATTCTTCTCCACTGAGCCGAGCGTTTCGACCGAAGCGTCCGATAGCTCGCTTTTGCCTTGCGAGGCATCCAACAGACTTCCCAGCAGAACCGAAAACTCGTAGCCGGACGGCAGCCCAAAGTACCGAATTCTGCCTTTTACGCTATCCGCGGTGATGACAAGAGCAGGGATACGGTCAATGGCATACTCCTGCGCCAATTGGCTCTCGGCGACGAAATCGTGCACTTCAAGCTTGATCTTGTCGGACAGCGCAGCTACTTCTTCCAAAAGCGTCCGAGTGTCCTTGCACGTTTCACATTCGTGACCCGGAATGAATAACGGCGATTCCCGCTGAGTAAAATAAATCAAGTGCACATCGCCCGTTAACCCCTCGAACAGCCGTTTGACTTCAGCTTGATTGTCAGCCGATAAGAAGCCCATCACTGAATTGTATATAATCGCGCATTCCGATGGATATCAGTTGGCGGGAAAAAATCGAAGCGTATTTCACAAAACTACAGGATCGCATCACGAATGCTATCGAGGAGGTTGACGGAAACGTGTTTCGCGAAGACACGTGGACGCGTGAAGGAGGAGGAGGAGGTCGCACGCGCGTGCTTGAAGAGGGCCGTGTGTTCGAGAAAGCAGGAGTCAATTTCTCCTCTGTCCACGGAAATCTCCCAGAGCAGTTCGCAGCAAAGATCCCTCGCGGCAGCGGAACCGAGTTCTTTGCAACAGGCATTTCGCTTGTCTTCCATCCTCGCAGCCCAATGGTTCCGGCCGTTCATGCGAATTTTCGATATCTGGAAAAAGGCGACGCGGACTGGTTTGGTGGGGGCACAGATCTCACACCCTGCTACCCCTACGAGGAAGACGCCGTCCATTTTCATCGCACGATCAAGTCAGCTTGCGATCGGCACGACCGCAACTTCTATGTCCGCTTTAAGAAATGGTGTGATGAATATTTCACACTGAAGCATCGAAGTGAGATGCGCGGCGTTGGAGGAATCTTCTTCGATTATCTCGAGGGTGATCGCGAAAGTAACTTCGCGTTCGTTCAGGATGCCGGAAATACCTTTTTGGATGCTTATCTGCCGATCGTGAAACGCCGGATGAATGAGCCTTATGGCGAACGGGAACGTCAATACCAACTCTATCGCCGAGGGCGTTATGTCGAATTCAACCTTCTATACGACCGGGGTACGATTTTTGGATTGGAAACACGCGGCCGCACGGAATCTATCTTGATGAGTCTTCCCCCACTCGTGCGCTGGGTTTACGACTTCAGACCCGAACCGGGTTCGCGCGAAGACAAGGCGCTGGAGTTTTATCAGCCTCGAGAGTGGGCTTAGCGAAATGTTTTGTCGATACTGTGGAGCACACATACCCGATGACAGCGCGTTCTGCTCGAAATGCGGAAAACGGCTCGGTCCACGCGAAAATCCCCGCGTGGAACATATCGTTCGCAAGCTGCGTCTGAAGACGCCTTATCCGTATTCCGCGCTGCTGATCACGTTGTTTATCATTTGGGCAGCGTGGCCGAAGGGAAGCCATGCCGACTATTCGCATCTGAAGTGGAGTTTCGAGCTGGACAAGAAGGCGGAATCTGCTGCGGATCATCTGTATCAACAAGCGTTGTCCCTGGTCGTGGAAAACACCGGCTCCGTGGCTGTCGGGGAAATTCCGATCGAACTGCGCGCAACCATCACGCCTGCACAGAAGGCGAACGTTGAAGCGGATTTTTTGGGACGACGACTACTGATTTTGCAACAAGGGCACACGCTTCCTCTGACCGTCATCATTGGCGGGACCGTCGCGCCGGCAGCCAAAAGGCGCATTCTCCTCAACGGAAACATTCAGGCAGAACCGCCGTTTAAAGTAACTTATGAGGTCCGAGATGAAGATGGGCGCACGGTTCTTGCCAGCTACGTTGTTGAACAAGAATGAATCGTGCAACTCTTAAGCGTTGGATTGTCCGGGTGCTGATCGCGCTTGTAGTCCTGATCGCGCTGATCCTGTTCGTTGTGCTCCCCGTCGGGGCTTCCTTTCTGATCACCAACAGCCGTTTTCGTTTTCCGGAGCGTGGCCCAAAGACGCCGGATTCGGTGGGGCTTTCCGTTGACGACGCCGAATTTGAATCGAGTGACGGCATACCCTTAGGGGGCTGGTGGAACCCTGGCGACGCTTCGATGCCCGTCATTATCTTTGTTCATGGCCTGAATCGATCGCGGGTCGAACTTCTGGAGCGCGCGGCCGAATCAAGCAAGCGGGGCTACGGAGTTTTCCTGTTCGATTTACGTAACCACGGCGCGAGTGGCAGGGCATACACCACGATCGGTATCTTTGAAAGCCGCGACGTATGTGCCGCGTCCAAATGGGTTCGACAGAAAGCGGGCGGGCGGCCACAGATTCTCTGGGGTGTTTCGATGGGCGCCTCAAGCTCGATATTGGCGGCGAAGCAGTGCCCTGGCTTTGCCGCAATCGTCTCAGACAGTTCATTTCTGTCGTTTCGCGACACGGTCAGCCACCATCTCACTCTGTTTTTTCGATTGCCGGCTTTCCCAATTGCAAATCTAATCGTTGCGATCACCGCCTTACGAATCGGTTTCAATCCCGACGACGGTGATGTTGAGGCCGTCGTTCGCGATCTCAATGTTCCCATCATGTTCATCGCTGGAACAGCTGACCGGCGTATGCCGCCGGCTCTGGCGGAGCAGATGTTCAAGGAATCCCCGAATTCGCTGAAACAACTTCTGGTCATCCCCGGTGCCCGCCACGGCGAAGCGTTCGCGGCGGACCGGGAAACATATTTGAGTTCCGTCTACCGTTTTCTTGAGACCGTCCGCTATAATCCCGCTGCTTTGCATAAGGGAGGATCGTAAAACGGAAAATGGATACTGCAGCTAAGACAGCGCCCGCTGCACGGACTGCAGATCGTGTGCTTGACGGGTTGGCGACATTGGCTGCATTACTCGACCGCACGATCCACGACGTCAAAGCGCTGGATTCGGACTTCCAGGATCGGCTTCGGCGGACTGCTCAGGATGCGCAGACTTCCGGTCAGATGCAGGCCGCTGAAGATCTCGAAGTTGCACTGTCGGATGCAAGAAAAAATCTCGAAGCGCAATTCGCAAAAACCCTCGGTGAGCTCTCGGCTGAATGGGAACAAGAACGCAACCGATTGCAAGGGGAGTTGAGCAAGATGGCGCAAGCCATGGCTCAATGGGAGACTGAGCGAGCCCGGCTGAACAGCGAACTGGAACGGCTGGGTCGTATTCAAGCGGCAACTCAGGCCGAGGCAGAAAGGGCCGTCCTGGCAGTAAAAGTAACCGCGACTGACGCCGCGAAAAGCAGGGCTGGGGGAGTATCCCTGAACAGTCAGGCTGTGACAACTGAGATCGGTCGAGTCCAACGTCTGATCAAGGACATTTCGACGGTCATTGAAGATCCCGCTACTGAATTGACTGCGATCATCCGCAAAAACGTCGAACGTGCCGAGCTCGAATCCTACCTACGCGGAATCCGTTTCGCCATTCAAAGCAGCAAACCCAAATAACGGGCGGGGTCAGACGTCTAAATCACCCAATTACGATTCACAGGACCTTCGTTTCACGGTAATTGGGTGATTTAGACGTCTGACCCCGAATTACCCGAAGTAACGGCACGTCGCGTGCATGATTTCTCGCATGAAATTGACGGGCCTCGACGTGTTCGACTCGACGATTCAACGTACAAATGCATGGTTGAAAGAGCTGATGCAGGAGCTGAATTGGTCCGATCACAGGAAAACATACCTGGCCTTCCGGTCTGTTTTGCACGCTCTCCGTGATCACCTGCCCGTGAACGATGCGATAAGTTTCGGTCAACAATTGCCAATGCTCATCCGGGGATTTTATTTCGATCGCTGGAATCCCACGGGCAAACCGCTTCCGTTGGGTACGCGAAATGATTTTCTTTCCGCGATCTCGAATTCTTTGGCGCTCGACGGCGACAGCACATCCAACCCTGAAATTGTGGCGCGAGCAGTCTTCCGATTGCTTGACAGGAAAGTCACTGACGGCGAAATCGAGGATGTTCAGCACCTGGTGCCGGCGGCTCTTTTTGACCTCTGGCCGCCCGGTTTGCGAGCCGCGTAGAATGTTCGGGTGAATCCAGCCCATTACACTGTTCTCGCCGGTGGGACGGGCGCTGCCAAATTCTTACATGGATTGGTGCGCGTCGTTCCTGAAGAAGACGTACACGTCATTGTAAATGTCGGCGACGACACGGATATTTGGGGCCTCCACGTCAGTCCGGATATCGATTCGATCATGTACGGCTTGGCAGGCAGACTCGATACCGAACGTGGCTGGGGAGTTCGCGACGAGACATTCCGCTGTCTGGAAGAGATAAGCAAATACGGAATGCCGGATTGGTTCCGCGTTGGAGATCGAGATGTCGCGACACATATCACGCGCACGGCCTTGTTACAGTCGGGATTCACACTGAGTGAAGTCACAGCACGAATGGCCGCATCACTTGGTGTGAAGGCGGCGATCCTTCCAGCTACGGACCACCCAGTCCGCACGAAAATCGAAACATTGGGTGAAACGCTGAGCTTTCAGGAATTTTTTGTGCGTGAACGCTGGCAACCCTCCGTCCGATCGGTGACATACGCGGGCGCGGCGGAAGCACATGCCCCACCCGCGGTCCTAAATTCGATCCGCGACTCACGGCTCGTCATCGTCGCACCAAGTAATCCCATCACCAGTGTCGGCCCGATCCTTGCGATTCACGATATCCGTGATGCTTTGCGCTGCACGCGCGCTGAGGTGGTCGCGATCAGTCCATTGATCGGCCATGCGGCGTTTAGCGGACCCGCGGCCAAGCTGATGGAAGCATGTGGCTATGAAGTTTCACCATCGGGCATCGCACGCTGCTACCATGATTTTCTCGATAACATTGTCATCGATGAAAAAGACGCTATGCTGGCACCTGCGATTCGATACGACACAATCGGAGTGCACATGACGGACATTCGAATGTCGGATGATGAAGAGGCCACACGCTTAGCAGCGTTTGTTGTAGAGTTGGCAACACGCAACTAGCAATGGAGGGGGCTACTGTCTTTTATCTACCATGAACACAGTTCTACTACCGGTAAAGGATTTTAAGGACTCCAAACAACGGTTAGTTCCTGCGCTCGATGCGACTGCGCGCGCCAGGCTTGCGCAGGCCATGCTCAGAGATGTTCTGAGTGTTCTCACGCGGGCGCGAGCCCCGCAACGAGTGGTTGTCTTCACAGCTGCTGAAGAAGTGATGGAGCTGGCAAGACCGTTCGGTTTCGACATTGTCTTCGAGGGATCCGTCGACGGGCATAGCGCTGCTGTAAACCAGATGGTGGAAGAACTGTCTGCCACCTCCTCTCGGATTCTTTCTATCGCCGCGGATTTACCCAGACTCGCTCCATCAGAAATCGATTTTGCGTTTAATGCTGCTTCCGAGCCGATCACTTTCATTCCATCGCGAGATTGGACGGGCACCAATGGCGTCCTTTTCATTCCGCCTGCCCGAATCGCGATGGAGTACGGCCAAGGCAGTTTCCGGCGGCATCTTTCCAAAGCTAGAGCCGCAGGCATTCGTTCGGATGTCATGGACCTGCCCGGCATAGCGTTCGACATCGATACACCGGAGGACCTGCAGGCGTTTCTCGCCGATCCGCGGAAAGACAGCGAGACCTGGCGATATCTTCAACAGGTGCAATGAAGCTCGAGTTCGTACCGATCGAGCATCTGCCGGAGATGCATCCCGATATAAATTTGCCGCACTGCTTGCTCAGCGCCATGAGCGAGTGCGGGATCGAGCTTCAACCGCGCGACATCCTCGCTGTCACGCAGAAAGTCATTTCGAAGGCGGAAGGACGGGTCATGCATCTCTCTTCGGTGGAGGCGTCACCGCAGAGTGTAGCGATTGCTCGGCGCATGAAAAAAGATCCGCGCCTGATTGAAGTCATTCTCCGCGAATCGAGGCGAATTGTTCGGATGCGAGACGACGTTGTCATTTGCGAAACACATCACGGCTTCATTTGTGCCAACGCCGGTGTTGATCAATCGAACGTTGAAGGTACCGATACCGTAAGTCTTCTTCCGAGAGACCCGGATCGTTCGGCTCGCGAGTTGGCTCGGGTTCTCGGATGTGGGGTCATCGTAACGGACACGTTCGGCCGCGTCTGGCGCGAAGGACTGGTCGATACTGTAATTGGGATCGCCCGAGTTCCGCCATTCATCGACTTCCGTGGCAAGCACGACACGTGCGGTCATCTGCTGCAGGCGACGGTGCTGGCTGCTGTCGACAGTTTGGCAGCGACAGCGGGGCTGGTCATGGGCAAAACTTCCAGAACGCCGGCCGTGCTCATTCGCGGATTTCCGTGGGAGGAAACGGAGAGTAGTACGGCGATGCTCTTGCGAGCTCCTCAGAAAGACTTATTCTTGTAATAAGGCCTCTAAAATGAAAGTCGGAATACTTGGTGGTACAGGTAAGCTTGGCTTGGCACTTGCAAATCGGCTTCATCGAAGTGAACACGCAGTAACGATAGGATCTCGAGATCCCGCCAAGGCAATCGAAGCTGCAAAATCAATGAGCGAGGAGATTGGTGGCGCGTCGAATCTCGAAGCCGCCGCATGGTGTGACTTGGCTTTCGTGTCGGTTCCCTATAGCGGCCATCGTGCTCTACTGGAACCGCTCAAGGACGCGCTAAGAGGTAAGATCATCGTGGACGCAACGGTTCCAATTGATCCCGCGAATATTCTTCGAACCAAGACCGAATACGGCAAATCAGCAGCGGAAGAAACAGCGGCACTTATTCCCGAAGCGGACACATTTTCAGCATTCCACACGATTTCACATCGAATTCTTCGTGATCCGACAGCTTCTCAGGATGTACTTGTTGCCGGCGGCGCCCATCGAAAATCGGACCTGATGGATCTGATCAAGTCCATGCATCTGAATCCGATCAATGCCGGCCCAATTGAAGTTGCCGGGAATCTCGAGCGTATGACAGTGCTCTTGCTTTCAATTAATAAAGCAAACAAAGTAAAAGAGAGTGGAATCAAGATAACCGGGATCTAGAGTGGAGCTCCTACTCCTCAAATACGGTTACCTGCTGCTGTTTGCTGGCGTCATCATCGAGGGCGAAGCTGTTCTCATTGCGGGCTCGTTTCTTGCGAGCCGGGGTTACTTCAACATCGGAACAGTCGCTCTGGTTGCGCTTGCTGCCAACACGCTCAGTGCTCAGTTCTATTACACAGCTGCGCGCGTTCGCGGCCGCGGTTGGTTCGAGGGAAGATTTCCGGAAAAATCCGCTTATCGGAAAATCATCAGGTGGGTCGGGGCGCGGGACAATTGGCTGCTTTTAATAAGCCGCTTCCTATTCGGTTTTCGCATCGTCATTCCCGCGGCGTGTGGAGCATTCGGTATGCCCGCCGTGCGGTTCATGATCATCAACATTTTTGCCGGGATTTTGTGGGTAGTTCCGACAGCGATTGCAGGCTATTACTTCGGCGAGAAGGCCACAGTCTTCATTCGCGGTGCGCGTCAGTACTCGATAACTGTTGGGTTGGTCATCGCGCTGTTTACGATCGCTATTTTTCTCGCTTGGCGCCACATTCGCGGATTCCGCTCGATTTTCCAAAACCTGGAGTGGTCCGATCTTCACAACGCGTTACCTTTCGTGATGGGTCTGATGGGCGCGCTGAATATTCTCGCGGCCATATTGCCCAGTTCTGAAGCCATGCTCCGTGGTGTTCGAAGTTGGCTTCCTTTGGAAGTCTCTCAAGGAAGCCGTACGCTGATGCTGTTCACTGGCGTTGCCCTTCTCCAGGTCACGCGAAATCTAGCAAGACGGAAGGAGTTGGCCTGGTGGGTGGCTGTGATCGCATTGTCCTTTTCTCTGCTGCTGCATATGACCAGCGGCTTGGACATTCAGAACTCACTCGTCGCACTTACGCTCCTGTCTTACCTGATCTATTTCCGCCGGCGGTTCTACACAAGGACCGATCCCGCTTCATTGAGAAAAGGACTGCTGGCTACACCATTGCTGTTGCTGCTGGTTTTCTTTTACGGTATGACCGGATTCGCAGCGACTTCGAATCAGTTCAAATGGCCGCATAACGCCACACCGGTGACTGAAGCGGTTCGAGGCGGGGTCCTGATTCTTAGGCCGGAAGTCGTACCCGAAACCCGCTATGCCCGCCTGTTCCTCAATTCACTACACGTGGCTGCGTGGATGGCGCGGCTGTACATCCTCGTATTGATCTTGCGTCCCTTCATCAGGCGAGATCGGCTCGAGGCTCCTAAAGCAGCCATCGCGCAGATATTTCAGCAGCATGGAAATGAATCCGTTGCTCCTTTTGCGATCCAACGGGACAAGCATCATCTCCTGGTCGCAAATGGGCAGGGTCTGGTCGCCTATGCTACGCGCGGGTCAATCGCCTTGGCTTGCGGCGATCCGATGGCACCTGATGATCTATTCTCGAACGCGGTAGCGGATTACATCTTGCACTGCGAGCGGCATAGCTTGATGCCGTGTATTTACTTCGCTTCCGAAGAACGTCTCCCCGTCTATCGCCAGCTGAAACTCGAGGCGTCCGGCGTCGCTGAAGAAGCCATCGTGAATTTACAATCGCTGACCCTCACAACGCCGATCGCAGAACTTGGGATAGTCCACCAGTATGATCGGTCTCGCGACAGGGACCGTCTCATCGATGAGCAGCTCGAAGAAGTGACGGAAGATTGGCTGGAAGTCCGTCACATGCGTGAAATGGGTTTTACGATCGGGTACTTCTCACTCGAGGAACTCGCGCGTGGACCTGTTTTTGTTCTCGGCAACCGACATCACATCTTGACGTTTTCAACGTGGTTGCCCTACAGAAACGGACGGGCGGCTGTGCTCGATCTCCTTCGCCAACGTCGATACGCGCCTCCGGAAATAGTGAGGGCCTTTGTCGCAGAGTCGTTACGACTTCTAAAACAATCTGGATTTGAAGAGGCAAGCTTGACGCCCGCGACAATCGATCGCTCGCAAATCGAGACCTTCCGGCCCATTTGGAAGCCGCGATATTTGGTTCATCCACGCGGCGCTAATGTATCGAAAATCAAGCGCGCGCTTGCAATCATTCAGAAACGCTGAGGGCAGTTACATCTTGTAGCGGCCGAGATCTTCGTCTGGAAGGTTTTCTAATAACCGGCGTAGCTCTTCATCTTTGATGCGATCCGCTGAACCTGGTTGGCTTTTGGACGACTTCAAAACTTCTTCTTCGACGTAGATGGGGCAATCGATGCGCAGTGCAAGAGCGAGAGCGTCACTCGGACGGGAATCGATGGACACTAGCGTACCCGTACGTTCGAGCCAAATAACCGCATAAAACGTGTCATCCTTGATGCACGTAACCACCACTTTTCGTACTGCAGCGTCGAGACCGACCAGGACATTCTTAAGAAGATCATGAGTCATGGGTCGCGGTGTCACGACCTTTTCGATTTCCAAAGCAATGGCATTAGCTTCATAGACACCGACCCAAATCGGGAGGACTGCGCTTCCGGCGGCCTCCTTTAGGATCACAATGGGCATATTGGTTATTGGATCCATCATCAGGCCCCGGATTTTCATTTCAACTTCCACGGGTTCCTCCTCGGAACGGTACTTTACTGCAAAATATATTCATTCCAGTCTTCTTTGCAAGGCGGAATGCCGATATCGAGCCCCTACAGTCTTACAGCCTTTAACAATTCCTTGACGTGCGCGCGCGCCGCATCGGTAACCCGTGATCCGCTCATCATGCGCACGAGTTCTTCAATTCGTGCTTCGCCGGTCAATGCCTCTACGCGTGTAACGGATCGTCCGTCGAGGATGAGCTTGTCAATACGATATTGATGATCGGCGAAGGCCGCGATTTGCGCCAGATGCGTGACACAAAAAATTTGATATCGCGCGGATAGTTCCTTCAGTTTCTGGCCCACTGTTTCAGCTGCCTTTCCACCGATACCCGCATCCACTTCATCGAAGACGAGCGTCTTCCGCGTATCATCGACCGCCAGAACAGTTCGCAGCGCCAGCATCACGCGCGACAGTTCGCCGCCTGAAGCGATCTTTTCAAGAGCCCGCGGTTCTTCTCCAGGATTTGCCGAAATCAAGAGCTCCGGGCGGTCGATGCCGCTTGCGCGTCCTGGTGAAACATCGGTCCAAGCGACCATGAAACGCGCGTGAGGCATCGCCAGCGACCTCAGCTGCTGCTCTACAGCCGCCTCGAGTTTCTTGGAAGCGGCCCTCCGTTTCTTGCTGAGCTGAAGCGCCGTTTCCGTATACTGTTGTCTAATGCCGGAAATTTCGGCCTGCAGCTGTTCTTTTTTTGTCTCCGTCAGACCTATGCTGTCCATTTCGCGTCTTACCTTGTCAACGTGCTCCAAGAGGTCTGGTCCGTATTTCCGGTGCAATCGTTCGAGTTCCGCCAATCGCGTCTGGACACGCTCAAGCTCTCGCGGGTCTGCCTCTATTTGCTCGGCGTAATCTCGGAGTGCGTACGCAATGTCTTGAATCGAGATTCTTGCTGTTTCGATCTGTTCTGCGAGGGGCTGCAGCCGGGAATCGTGCTGTGCGGCGTCGCGGATCGCGCGTTCATTCTGGGCGATCGCGGAGAGTACGGAAGCTTCGGATTCGTAGAAACTCTCGTATCCTCGCGCCGCGGCTTCGAGCAATTTTCCGGCATTGGATAGGGTGTTCAGTCGCTGCCGGGCAGAGTCCGTTTCGCCGGGTTTGGGATCGGCTTTTTGTATTTCATCATGCTGAAAGGCCAGGAGATCAAGCCGCTCGAGTTTGCGCGCGTGCTCGGCCGTCAGTTCGGCAAGTTCGGCCTGTGCCCGTTCGGCGGCGGTATACAGCTGGCGAGCCTTGAAGGCGAGGGTCGTCGATTCAGCGTAAGCATCGATCAGCGCAAGTTGGCTAGAATGGTCAAGCAGGGTCTGTTGCTCGTGCTGCCCGTGAATATCCAACAGGAGCGGGGCGAGTTCGCGCAAAGCCGACACTGTAGTAGGTTGATTGTTGACGTAAACACGATTTCGTTCGTCAGAAGAGATTTCGCGCCGAATAATGAGCTCAGCCCCTTCGCCATCGAGTCCAAGCCGATCCAGGGCGGGACGCACATCCATTTCGAAGATCGCTTCGATGATGGCGCGGCTCTCTCCGGTGCGAACCATTTCAGCGGACGCCTTCGATCCCGTCAGCAATCCAAGAGCGTCTACGATGATCGATTTTCCGGCTCCGGTTTCACCGGAAAGGAGATTAAAACCTTCTTCGAAATGAAGTTCGAGCTGATCGATGAGGGCAAAATTTCGGATGCGAAGAAACCGCAGCATACTCGGGCGTTATAAGCCATCGAGGTTGATCTTTCAATGCCGAAGGATTAATTTTTAACCTGTTGAGGAAACGAACTTGAATGAACTAAATCTGATCGAGGTCCTCAGACAGACGACCCCGGTCACGCGGTTTGTTCTGGGACTTCTGCTCATTTTCTCTATCTGGTCTTGGGGTATTATCCTCTCGAAAGCTTTTCTGCTACGCAAAATCAGACGAGAATCAGCCACGTTCTGGAAAATTTTTCGCCGCGGTAAAAGTCTGTCCGAAATCAGCACAGCTTTAGAGACCCTGCGCTTTACACCACTGGTCCCGGTTTTTAACGTCGCTGCCGACAGAAACACGGCATCCGTCCGGGCTCTGCAACGCATGGTGCAGCATGCTTCATCAGCGGAACTCACGCGGTTGGAAAAAAGGATGAATTTCCTGGCGACAACCGCATCGGTAGCGCCTTTCATCGGATTATTCGGCACCGTTTGGGGTGTCATGACGTCGTTCGCCGGACTCGCCAATGCGAACACGGCCACACTTCGAGCGGTTGCACCCGGAATTGCCGATGCGCTGATTGCAACTGCTTTTGGTTTGTTCGCCGCAATTCCGGCGGTGATTTTCTACAACCATTTTGTCTATCAGATCCGAAATCTCGGTGGACAATTGGATGAGCTCCAAACGGAAATTCTCGCCGCCATCGAAGAGAGGGCCACAGTCTGATGGCAATCACAACACGAGAAGGCAGAACACAGACGACGCTGGCTGAGATCAATATGATCCCGTTCATCGATATCGTTCTCGTGTTGCTGATCATATTTATGGTGACGGCGCCTGTGCTCCAGTCTGGTATCGATGTGAACGTTCCAAAGACTCAGGTAGTGCGAGAACTGGCGGAGGAAAAGCTGATTGTCTCGATTGATAAAGAACAGACGCTGTACCTCCAAAACGAAAAAGTCAACGTCAATGAACTTGCGGACAAAATCCGGGTGAAGCTATTGGACCCGACCCGCCAGAGCGTCTACCTAAGGGCCGATCAGTCTGTTCCCTTTCAGACGGTCGCGACTGTTTTGGAGCGTTTGACACTTGCCGGCATTGTGAACATCAGCATCGTCACGCAACCGCTGGCGCAGACAAAGAAATGACACTGCAAGGCGATCGACTCGACCGTGGGCTTTTTGGATCCGTGCTCTTGCACGGAGCGCTCGTTGCGGCCGTATTGTTTTCGCCAAACCTCTTCCCAGCACTCGGTCCGGCATGGGGAAATCCCACGGGCGGTTCCGGCGGTATCAGCGTCAAGGTTGTGGCAAATATTTCGGGAGTTGCGCTCCCCACGCCTGCGGTGGTTAACGAAGACGCGCCGGCGAATGAGTCCCCGGGATTCTACAAGAGTGAAGAACCGGCTCCTCCGCCTCCAGACAAGGCTGCAGAGCCGATTCCAGAAACGAAGGCCCCTGTCAAAACGACGCCAACACCAAAGCCAAAACCGAAACCGCCGGCGCCGCCCGCTGCGAAATCTTCTGCGCCGCCAGAGCCGCCGCCGACGAATGCAATTCCGTACGGACAAGGAGGACGACCTGCCATGACCTACGGTCAATTCTCCACGGGAGCGGGCGAGGCGGGGATCGGATTTGGGGATGCTGGTTTCGGTGACCGGTACAGCACATACGTAAACGCGATCACTCGGGCGATTTCCAACAATTGGTTGAAGTCGATGGTGGATACGCGCATCCAAAAGGCGCCGCGCGTTTACGTCACGTTCGATATCGAGCGTGATGGAACGATCAGCAATTTTGGCGTGCAGCAGTCGAGCGGAATCCCGTCGTTAGATCGCTCTGCCGAGCGCGCCGTTCGCGCTTCAAATCCCCTGCCCCAGCTTCCGGCGGATTACCGAGGGGGTAAAGTCAACGTTGTTTTTTATTTCGAGTATTCACGATGACTAGAAAATTCACACTCCTGTTTCTGCTCATTTCGGTCGCTCTTGCAGTGGCCGCACCAAAGCGAGCGGCTCAAATCCGCACGGGAACCAACCAGGGCGTCATTGGCGTAAAGATCGCGGTGCCGGAATTTCAATCCGCCTCTTCGGATCCGAAAACGGCCGC
>Ga0126369_10001922_pt1 | contig 14671 bp, 11 predicted proteins | sample PanSoiMetaPlot_1_FD_109646 | JGI IMG/M metagenome (GOLD analysis project Ga0126369, IMG submission 109646) | Tropical forest soil microbial communities from Panama - MetaG Plot_1 | ecosystem: Environmental > Terrestrial > Soil > Tropical forest > Bulk soil | place: Panama | collected 2016-02-17 | reverse complement strand
GGCCCCTGGCAAAAGTGAGCTTGCTTGTGACGAGTCACGTATCACGAGTCACGAAGCAGCAGTCACATAGGTCACACCGTAAAATCGAGAGTGATCTCGCACTCCCAAGCGTCGGCGCGCCGACATGAGTGTATAGCACGTACGCCCAGCCGCCGAATTTCCTGCGCACTGTGACTTGTCGCTTGCTTGCCACCTTTGCTGGCTTCCTCATGACGGCTTCCCAAATCCTTGCTTTACCACACGATTGCTTACTTTTTGCTAGGCGCCGCACCTTTAGCGTTAAACGGTGCCGATTTCCCTGCTGCACAATACTTCTCCTCACCCCTTCGGCGCCGAATTCCACATCTCCTGCTGGATCTTCCATTGGCCACGCGCATCTTTGTGCAAGATCAGCAGAATTTTCCCGTGACCATCAAACGCCGGCTTGCCATCCGGAGGCTGCGCCACCTGATGCTCCAGTCCCCACTCGTACGCCCAGTCACCGGATACCCGGATATCCCGAAAATCGATCTCCTCCTTCGTTACCTTATATCCCGGCATCTTCGCTAGCACATCTTCCACAAACTTGCTGATCGCCTGCTTGCCCACAAGCGGCGCCATCTCCGGCAGCAGGCTCACGCCATCGTCCGCCCACATCGACAGCACCGCTGGTGTGTCCATCCGTAAATGAGCTTCAATAAACTTTTGGTTGAATGCCTCAATCTCCGTCCGCCCTGAGCTAGCTTGTCCTGCCGTACCCATCACCGGCAGCACCACAACCACCGCCACACACGCCACCAGCAGCCTCCGCCTGCGATAACCACTCATGTCCACCTCCTGTAGCTCACCCTTCCGGGGCGAGGGTTGCCGCTTCCATAGTGCCTTGTCGAATCGCCAACGAGCTTCGCTTTTCGAGTTTCGATTTTTGGCTGTACCACTGCTTCGGCTTGGCCCCTTCCTGCTTCATTCTTTCTTCCGTCGAGGGCGGGCCGGTGAATCGGGCATCAGAATCCTCCTGCATCTAGTCTCTTCGAGGAGGTCAGCATTCTACACCGGAACGTTGCGCAAAAAATCTTCGCAAACGCCCGCAGCACATCGCCTCACACCCATGGTCGCGCGATCCTTACGAGACAACTCTGTGAGGAATCACCAAAAGTTGCTGCAAGATGCACGGCAAATGGCACGGTGATCCATACCGGCCTGGGGCTTAGGCTTTCCCTAGATGATTGCGGTAGATTACTGTGCGGCGAAATATTTGGAAGTGAACACTAGCGACGCCGGCAGATGTTCGGCGAAGTACGCCACATCGTGTCGCCCAGAATACAGGTGGAATTCGTGAGCGATGTGCCGCGCCGTCAGGATCTTATCCAGCGCCGCGGCGCCCGCATCGAATCCATAATCGTCGCGATCGCCGCAATCAAGATAAATGTGCAGTCCCGTAAGGTTCGCCGTTCGCGCCAGCGTCAGCGGACTGTTCTGCTCCCAAAACGCCAGGTCCGGAGGCGCACCGAAAACATTGCCGAGCACCCGAGCCCGCGGGGATTGTGGTGCGTTGCCAAGAAACGCCGGCAATTTCTCGATCAAAGCGGCGCTGTGCGCGCTCACGGATACAAACAATTGTGGATGCCGGAACGCCAGATGCAGCGCGCCATATCCGCCCATGGACACGCCTGCAATCCCACGGTTGGCGCGGCCGGGCGCGGCCCGGTAACGCCTTTCGATAAACGGAATAAATTCCTGCAACAGAAAATCCTCGTAGCGATTCTTACCATCTCTTGAATTAATGTAGAAGCCCGCTCCGCCGTTCGGTGTTGCAATCAGAAATTCCTTCAGTTCCCGTTTTTCCTGCATGTCTTCCACAAGGTTCCACAATCCCGAATGCACGAAGAACTGTTCGTTGTCTCCCAGACCATGCAACGAATACAGAATCGGGAAGCGTTTTGTTTTTTCCGTGTCAAACGACGCGGGAAGAACGATGCAGTAGGAAACACTGCGCGCCAGAATTTTGCTCTGCACCGCATTGCATTCCACGCGTCCCGCCGCCGCATGTGTGACCGCAGGAAGCATCGGCAGCACCGCGAATGTGAGGCAGAGCGCAACTCTACTCATAACGCAGCGCATCAACCGGATTGAGTTTTGCGGCACGAGAAGCAGGATAAAGTCCAGCAGCCAGGCTGACAAGTACGCCAAACACCAGCGCCGCGAGGATAAGCCACCAGGTAACCGAAGATAGCTCGATCGGATTCAGGTTCTGCCGCTTCAAATAGAGATTTGTGCCAATCGTAATCGCGCGTCCCAGCAGCCAGCCGAACAACACCCCGAAGATTCCGCCGCAGAATCCCATCACGCCGGCTTCCACAAAAAACAGCTTCTTTACGTCGGAATCCGTTGCGCCCAGCGCCTTGAGCACACCGATTTCCCGCCGCCGCTCCAAGATCGCCATAACTAGCGTGTTGACAATCCCCAGCGTGGAAACCGCCAGCGCCAAACTGCCAAAAATGCCCAGCAGCGAATCGAACACCGAGAAAAATGTGCGCAAGGATTTGGACGCATCCAGCAGTGAAAAAGCCGCAAAACCCATGTTCTTGATTGATGTTTCGATGGCCTCAACCTGCGAAGGAGATTTTGCACGAACCGAGAGAGAGGCGTAAACGGTTTTATTGGCCGCGCTGTCGCGCACGATATCGCGAAGGTCGTTCACCTGCGCCGCGCGCAGCGTTGCCGCGGTTTGCAGCGGTATCAGCAATCGCGCGTTACCGTAACCGCCGTAGCCTTGTGCAGGCTCGGTTTCCACAATGCCAACAATCTTCAGCCGCAGCTCCTTGGGCACTACGGAGAATCCGCCGCCCGATCCATCGGAACTTGCGGCACCGGAATTGTTGGCGGGAAGGGCTTGGCGCTCGGCGTAGCGCAGCACGACATCCTGTCCCACCAGCGAAGCGGGTTTGTCAGAGAGGTCCTTGGCGAATTCGATTTGCAGAATCGCTTCGTTCGCTGTCGGCGACGAGAAGAAGCTGCCTTGCATGCCATCAAAGGAACCCGAATTCCGCGACGAATCCGGCATGCCCGCAACCACCGTGGCCAATGGCTTGTCGTTGAAGCGCACTTCCGTGAAGAAACGCACCTGCGGGTAAACCTCAATCACGTTGGCCAGCTTCTCGATTTCCTTACGCGCATCATCATCCAGAGCGCGCGAAGGCTTGTCCGATTGCGGTTCACGCTGCGGACGGCCCATGCCGCGGAAATTGTTTTTGGGAGTGACGACGATGGTGTCGAACAAGCCGCTTTGAGAAAGGCGCTTGGACGCGAGCTGCTGCAAACCAACTCCCAGCGAAAGCATGGCAACGAGCGACGCGACGCCGACCGCCACGCCCAGCGTCGTGAGCGTGTTGCGAAGAATGGCCTCGCGAAGATTGCGCAGCGCCAGGTCAGTAAGGTCGCGTGGCTTCATCAGGCCAGGCCTTTCGGGGATGCTGCCGCTGGGAGCAACTTGCCGTCGCCCATCGTCACCAGCCGGTTGGCGAAGCGCTCGGCGAGCGGGCGCTCGTGGGTAACCATGACGATGGTCATGCCAAGTTGCTGCTGCAAATCGCGCAGCAGGGCAAGAATCGCCTCGCCGGTTGCGGAGTCGAGATTGCCGGTGGGCTCATCTGCGAGAAGAATTTTGGGACGATTCACGAGCGCTCGCGCGATGGCCACTCGCTGCTGCTCTCCGCCGGAAAGTTCCGTGGGGCGGTGACCCAGGCGATGCGTCAGGCGCACGCGCTGCAGGGCTTCGCGGACGCGCCCAGCCCGTTCGGCGCGCTCAACTTCCGCGAGGCGAAGCGGCAGCTCGATGTTTTCTTCCAGCGTCATGCGCGGAAGAAGATTAAACGATTGGAAAACCATGCCGATGGTGTTGCGGCGATACCGCGCAAGCTCGAGAGGAGAAAGTTCAGCCAGGTTCTGACCACGGGCAAGGATCAAGCCGGAAGTTACGCCATCCAGCCCGGCGATGAGATTCAGAAGCGTGGATTTGCCCGAACCGGACGAGCCGAGCAGCGCGAGAAATTGTCCCTCCGGGATGGAGATAGAAACGTCGTCGACCGCGCGGACGCTGCTTTCCCCCATGCTGTAGTAGCGGGAAACATGTTCCAGGTGGATGGCCAAGTCGGAGTTGGGCATAATGGCAGCGGTCAATGGTCAAATCATGATACGTCGAAACGGGGACGAATATTTCAGTGGAGTTGCAGTTGCTGCTGCAGAGCGTAGGTTTCCTGGGTACTAAGGTCTGGCACGCACCGTTGAACAAGAAGGAACCGATAAAGAAGGTGATGAACAGCAAGAAGTACATCGCGCTTGCAGGGGCGGGGATCAGGGGCTAGTGATCAGGGATCAGGAAGCCGGATCCGACCGGGTTTCTGCCAACAGGTTCAGTCTGAGAAGGAGAGCGATGAATAGGATTGCCGTGGTGCTGGTCGGGTTGTTGATGGACGGAACGGCGTGGGCGCAGAAGCCGCCGCTGTTGCCGGAGCAAGATGTGGCGGCGATTGCACAGGAAATCAGCGGGGAAACGGCTAAGCGCAATCTGGAGGGCATCGCGCGGTTTCACCGGCAGCGCGGGTCGCAGGGATTTCATCTAGCGGCGGAGTTGGTGGCGGAGCGATTGCGGGCATATGGCTTGAGTGATGTGGCAATTCTGGAATTCCCGGCGGATGGAAAGATTTTCTATGGCACGCAGAGATCGCGGCCGCCATGGGACGTGGCGTTTGCGGAATTGTGGGAGAACAAGGACGGCGGTGCAGCGAAGATAGCGAGTTTTGAGGCCGAGCCGGTGGTGTTGGCGGAAGACAGCGAGTCAGCCGATGTGACGGCCGATTTGGTGGACGTCGGAGAGGGAACCAAGGAGAGCGATTACTCGGGAAAAGGTGTGAAAGGAAGGATTGTGCTGGTGAGCGCGCAGCCGGGCGCAGTACAGGATTTGGCGGCCGGGAGATTCGGTGCTAACGGAATTGTGAGCTACGCGCAGAACCAACAAACAGCGTGGTCGGGCGAAAACCAGGATGCCATTCGTTGGGGACACCTGCAGACGTTTTCAGCGAACAAAACGTTTGGGTTCATGGTGTCGTTGAAAACTGCCCGTGAATTCAAGGAACGCCTGGCTAAGGGAGAGAAAATCAGGCTGCACGCGCTGGTGAAGGCTGGGCAGCATCCTGGGAACTATGAGGTTGTCACCGCGACGATTCCGGGAGCGGATGCGAAACTGAAGGAGGAAGAGATTGTTTTTTCGTGCCACCTGGATCACCAAAGGCCCGGGGCAAACGACAACGCGAGCGGCTGCGCCACAATCCTGGAAGTGGCGCGCACGCTGCGGAAATTGATCGCTGAAGGAAAGCTCGCGCGGCCGGTGAGGACGATACGCTTCGTATTTCCACCGGAGATTGAAGGAACGATGGCGTTGCTGAACGGCAAACCGGAGTTTGCCAAACGCGTTAAAGCGACGATTCACATGGACATGGTGGGCGGCGGGCCGGAAACGAAGGCAGTGTTCCACGTGACACGCGGCCCGATGAGTTTGCCCGGCTTCGTGCAAGACGTGGCATGGGCTTTTGCCGAGTGGGTGAATGAGGAATCCTACGAATATGCGGCCACCGGGAAAGCGGCGTACCCGCTGGTGTCGCCGGAAGGGGGCAAGGAGCCGCTGCGGGTCGAATATTCTGCATACAGTATGGGGAGCGACCACGATGTGTACCAGGATTCATCGTTCGGAATACCGGCGATTTACCTGAACGATTGGCCAGACCGATACATCCATACCAATTTCGATACCGCGGTCAATATCGATCCCACGAAGTTAAAGCGCGCAGGATTTATCGGCGCCGCCAGTGGCTATTTTTTGGCGGGCATGAATGCAGCTGGGGCAAGGAGCGCGTTGCTAGCAATTGACTTCGATCGACTATTGCGCATGAATTCTGCGGCAGTAAGGGCCGCACAATTGCCCGCAAGCGAATCAGGGAACCTAGTTTGGCAGTACTTGAATTCTGAAGTCGAGCGATTTGAGTCAATAAACCGACTTGTTTCACCGCCTATTGCTCTTAGCGAGGTAGCGTTTGAAAGGCATTTCCCGATCCAGACCCTTGCGAACCATGCCGGGACTCCAACGCCAGCTACCGGTGATGGACTCATGGTTTTTGGCCGCAAGAAGCAGCCAGCAGGGCCACTTGCGGTGTTTGGGTATGACTACTTCGAAGCGGAATGGACGAAGCGGGGACATGCGACCAAGCCGAAGCTGCTCGAGTATGAAGGGTTGTGGGGCGGGGCGGAAGAATATGCCTACGAGGTGCTGAATTTCGCGAACGGCAAGAGAAATGTCCAACAGATTCGCGATGCGGTTTCAGCGGAGTATGGTCCGGTGCCGATGGAATTGGTTTTGGAGTACCTGACGGCGTTGGAGGAAATCGGCGTGGTGGAAGCAGCAAGAACGCCAGTTAACGAACCAAGGAAATGAGGGAGCAACGAAAATCGGACTAGATCGCTGGCAATCCTGCGCGCGCACGAACCGCGTTGGAAATATTACCGCCCGTAACAAGCAAAGCTACAGGGCCGTGACTGCACGGCTGCTTCAAAAACGCCGCAGTGGCGGCAGCACCAGCCGGCTCAGCAACAATTCCTTGGTGATCGTGGAGCAAGCGAATCGCGCCTAAAAGTTCTTCCTCACTTACAAGCACGACATCATCTAGGAGTGCGCGGATGGCTTGGACGTTTTTGCGTTCGGGTGTGCGCGTCGCAAGACCGTCGGCGCAAGTATCGCAAGTGTCGGTGGGAACCGGCTCGCCCTTTTTCCACGACAGATAGTAGCAGGGCGCGCGTTCAGCTTGCACGCCGACGATTTTGACCTGTGGGCTGGTTTGTTTGATCACCGCGCCGATGCCGCGAATTAACGCCGTGTCTCCCATGGGCACGTAGATCGCAGCCACTGACGGAAGCTGGGCAAGGATTTCCAGACCAATGGTAGCGGGCCCTGCGGGGAGATCAGCGTCGGTGGCGTCATTCAGAAAGTACACGCCGGGACGCGCAGAGTATTCCTGGGCTTGCAGGAAGGCGTGCACGAGATCCGGACCGCCGGCTTCCACGATGCGCGCGCCCAAGTCCACGATTTTCTGGAGCTTCACCGGATTGGGATTTGCGGGAAGAAAAATAGTAGCGGTAATGCCTAGGGTGTTTGCGGCCCACGCCACCGCCGCGCCGTGATTGCCGGTGCTGGAAGCGATAACTTCGGTGAGGTTGCGCTTCCTGAGATTGGCGGCCAAAGAGTAGAGGGCCCCGCGCGGTTTGAACGAGCCGGTGGGAAGTCCAATCTCCAGTTTCAGAAATACTTCTCCGCCCTCCGTGGAGAAAGCAGCCGCAGGTTGCAGCGGCGTGGGCAAAAAATACCTCGCCAAGAGTTGTTGCGCGTTGCGAACTTCAAAGAGGGTCGGTCTCATAGACGAAGCAATAGTTTGCCATGATAGTGGAAAGGCCCGTGTGGAGAATTCCAACTGCCGTCACCAGTCAGGGTGTAGGCTGTGTGTTAGCATGGAAATCTGCAATCGGACGAGCCTCCTGAGGAGCCTGCCTAAATGTCTGCGATCATGAAGGCGTTGCGCAAGACAAAAGCGGCTAAGGGATTGGAAATCCAAAAGGTGCCGGTGCCGTCGATCGGCGCGCTGGATGTGTTGGTGCGGGTAACAGCGACGTCGATTTGCGGCACGGACTTGCACATCGATGGTTGGGATCGCTGGTCGCAGGAACGCATCAAACCGCCGGTAACTCTGGGGCACGAATTTTGCGGCATCGTGGAGAGCGTTGGCGAAGACGTGAGTGCGCTAAGGCCTGGCGATTTTGTGAGTGCGGAGATGCACCTCAATTGTGGGCACTGCCACCAGTGCCGCCTGGGTGAGGCGCATATCTGCCAGAATCTGAAGATCATCGGCATCGATATGGATGGCGCGTTTGCGGAGTTCGTGAAAATTCCCGCAATGAACATCTGGAAGCTGGATGCGGCCATTCCCGAGCACTACGCGGCGATCCTGGATCCGCTGGGGAACGCAGTGCACACCGTGCTGGCGGGAGCGATCGCGGGACAAACGGTGTTGGTTACCGGCTGCGGGCCGATCGGGTTGATGTCGATTGCGGTAGCGAAGGCTTGCGGCAGTTCCACCGTGTTTGCGACGGAAACGAATGAGCACCGGCGCGCGATGGCCGAAGAAATGGGCGCGGTTTACGTTTTAAACCCCGCCTGGGAAGATCGCGACAAAAGATTTCTGAACGCGACACGCGGCACGGGCGTGGACGTGCTCCTGGAAATGAGCGGGCAGCCCGCGGCGATTCAGCAAGGGTTTAAGGCGTTGCGTGCGGGAGGCCGAGCGTCGCTGCTGGGGATTCCGACAGAAAATGTTCCGCTCGATCTGGTGCAGGACGTGATCTTCAAGGGTGCAACTGTTCAGGGCATTTACGGACGACGGATGTACGAGACCTGGGTGCAGATGACGGCGCTACTGAAGGCCGGGCGCGTGAACCTGGAACCATTGTTCGGCGAACGCATGGTGCTCGACAATTTTGAGGCGGCGTTTGCGAAATTGCACAGCGGTATGGCGGGCAAGATTCTGATGTATCCAAATGGCATGACAAAGTAGCAAGAGAATTCACCACAGGGCAGAAAGACCAACAGCATTTGGAGACGGAAGATATGAACGAATCCGGGGCACAAACCACCAAACAAAACCCACTGCAGTATGTAAGTGAGACGCTACAGGACTTGCGGAGCAAGGGAGTTGCGCCGAAGTTGCGCGTGCTCGAAGGTGAGCAGAAGGCCATGTGCCTGTTCGACGGGCGCGAGGTGATCAATCTGGCGTCGAATAATTATCTGGGACTGACATCACACAAGGCTTTGCGCAAAGCAGCGGTCGAAGCGGTGCGGAAATTGGGGGTGGGCGCGGGAGCGGTGCGCACCATCGCGGGTACCATGAAGCTACACCTGGATCTGGAAGAGCAGATTGCGAAATTCAAGCACACGGAAGCGTGCGTGGTGTTCCAGTCGGGGTTCACCGCGAACGCGGGAACGGTGTCGGCAGTATTGGGCAAGGACGACCTGATTATTTCCGATGAACTGAATCACGCGTCGATTATCGATGGTGCGCGCCTGTCGAAAGCCACCATCAAGGTGTACAAGCACAAGGATATCGCAGATTGCGAACGGATCTTGCAGGAGAACGCAGCATTTCCCGGCAAGAAGCTGATTATCAGTGACGGTGTTTTCTCGATGGATGGAGATATTGCGCCGTTGCCGGCTCTCTGCGACCTGGCGGAAAAGCATGGCTGCATCATGATGGTGGACGACGCACACTCCAGCGGTGTGCTGGGGCGCAGCGGGCGCGGAACCGTGGATCATTTCGATTGCCACGGGCGCGTGCACATTCAGGTCGGAACACTGAGCAAGGCAATCGGGTCAATGGGCGGCTATGTGTGCGGCTCTCGCGACCTGATTGATTTTCTGTATTTGCGAGCGCGGCCGTTTTTGTTTTCCACGTCGCATCCGCCCGCCACGGCGGCCGCGTGCCAGGCGGCATTCACGTTGCTGGATTCTCCGGAAGGCGAAAAACTGGTCAAGAAACTCTGGGCCCATACAAAATTCTTCAAAAGAGAATTGCAGAAGCGCGGCTTTCAGTTCAAAGCCAGCGAGACGCCAATTATTCCGATTCACGTGGGAGATGCGGCGAAAGCCTTTGAATTTTCGCGGAAGTTGTTTGAGGCCGGCGTATTCGCGCCGGCGGTTGGCTATCCGACCGTTGCGGAGGGCAAAGCCCGTTTGCGGGCGATCGTGAGCGCGGCGCACCAGCGCGAGCAGCTAGGCAAGGCGGCGGATATTCTGGCACAAGTGGCGAAACCGCTGGGAATTGTGTAACGGAATTTCACCAAATCGCCTAGAACCTTCATCCCCTCTAGAACCGTCGCCCCTTATGGAAATTTCATTCCGTTCGTCTTTCCGTCTGCCTGTTGGCATAGGATTTGCCATCTAACTATTGGGCCCTTCGTGCCCTTCGGTCCGCAAGGGTTGTTGCCCCAGCCCTAAATCGCAGATGATTGTTGGAGGTTACTAGATGAGACGTACGGGATTCATAATTATGGGAGCGCTTGTTCTCGCGGGTTCCGCGGTGTGCCAAAGGCAAGCGAAAGCCGGCGCACAGACATCGAGTTCAGCCTCGCGAGCTCCCTCCGCTTCGGCGGACAATCCAGCGCTGAACGCTTCGTTGGCAGACGGTTCGCCAATTGTTGCCGAACTGAGTTCCTCCGTTGATTCCAAGAAGATAAAGCAGGGCGACGCGGTGACAGCGCGCACGACAGCGGATATTCGCGCCGACGGAAAAACCATCATTCCAAAAGGAACGAAACTTATCGGGCACGTAACCGCGGCAGCCGCGCGGGCAAAGGGCGGCGCTGATTCTTCTTTGGGCATTGCGTTCGACAAAGCGGTCTTGAAGGGCGGCGAGGAACTGCCTTTGAACGTTGCCATCGTTGCAGTGGCGCCGCCACCGTCCGCAATGCCAGGACCACAAAATATGAGTAGCGGTGGAGGCGTGCCGGCTGCCTCGCCTGGCGTGCCTTCAAACATGGGCCGGCCCGGTGGCACTGGCTCCATGGGAGGGTCGCCCGCGACATCCAGCGCTCCTACGGGTCCTCCGGTAGATACCACCGTGACTTCGAACGGCGCTCCACCAGAGAAAGGCCTGGATGCTTTGGGACGCCTGACACCCGACAGCCGCGGGGTATACGGTTTGAAGGACGCGAGCCTGCGCCCGGCGACGAATCTGGCGGAAGGCTCCGTGATTACGTCGAACGGCAAGAATGTGCATCTAGACAGCGACACGCAACTCCTGCTGGTGACGCAAGGGCGCGGAGGCGCAACAGCAGCACCGAAATCGTAGTTTCTTCTGCAAGTCTCGAACGGAGGGCGCATGCGAGTGCGCCCTTTTGTTTCTGTTGATTCGATAACACAGGCTCGCGCTTGCTATACTCGCCGGGATGCCTGCCGAACAAAAAAAACTCTTCCTGATCGATGCCATGGCGCATATCTACCGGGCGTTTTACGCGCCGATGGTGCGGATGAATGCGCCCAGCGGAATGCCCACGAAGGTGCCGTTTCTTTTTTTGAACATTGTGCGGCGGATTTTGAAGGACTACAAACCGGACTACGTGGCCATCGTCTTCGATACCAGGCAACCAACCTTCCGCGACAAATTATTTGAGAAGTACAAGGCACAGCGACCGCCAATGCCGGACGAAATGAGTATGCAGTTGCCGTACGTGCGGCGGCTGATGGAGGCCATGAACCTGCCGATTCTGGAACTGGACGGCTACGAAGCTGACGACGTGATCGGCACAATGGCGAAGCTGGGCAAAGCCAAAAACCTGGACGTGCTGGTGGTGTCGAACGACAAGGATATGATGCAACTAGTGAATGCGGGGGTGAAGATTTTGCGCACCGGTACCGGCGGAGCGAAAGCAGACACGATCGTCGACGCCAAGAAGGTAGAAGAGATCTTGGGAGTGACACCGGACAAAGTGATCGACTTGATGGCGCTGCTGGGCGACACCGTCGACAACATCCCCGGCGCAAAGGGTATCGGGGAGAAGGGCGCGACCGAGCTAATCCAGAAATATGGCAGCGTGGAAAACGCGCTTGAGCATGCCGCCGAGGTGGCCAACAAACGCTATCGCGAAGCCCTGCAGCAGCAGGTGGACCAAGTGAAGCTGAGCAAGCAGCTTGCGGCCATCGAAATGGATGTGCCGTTGGAACTGGACACCGAGAAATTGCAGGCGCGCGCGCCTGACGTCGCCGCGCTGACCGTGCTGTATCGCGAACTGGGTTTCAACTCATTGCTGAAAGAATTGCTGGCTGCGGGGGCCGCACCGCAACAAGGTGAAGACGCTCCGGCAAGTTTGGCGAGCCTGGCTGTCGAGAGTGCGACAGCCCAGGGACCTAAGGACTACGCCCAGCTGGCGAATGCCGAGGACCTCCGCGCCTATCTGAAAAAGTTAGCGGCGAAAGATTCGTTGGCGATTTGGCTGAACCTGGAACCGGGAGAGCGCGGGACGGAGGGATTTGGGACGCGGATCGCCTCGATCGAAGTGTCGTCAAAGGTGGGCGAAGGGCGCGCGGTGTGGATGGATGAAAAAGGAGAGGCGCTAAAAGCACTGGAGCCGGTGTTGCGCGATAGCAAGCGGCGAAAGATCGTTCACGACCCCAAATTGTTCCAGCTGCTGGCAGGCAAGACAGAAAACATCAAACACGCCACGCAATTCTATTCGTATTTGTTGCGACCAACAACCGCGAACCACAATTTTGTCGATGTGATTTTCCGGCAATTCAATGTGCCGATGGGTGGCGGACCGGGAGAGCGGGCAGACTATCTGCAAAGGTTGGCACCGGCGCTGCGGGAGCAGATGGAAGTGCAAGATTTGCTGAAAGTGTACCAAGAGATCGAGCTGCCGCTGGCTGCGGTACTGGCGGAAATGGAGCGTGTGGGAATTCGCGTCGACCCCAAAGCGCTGGAGAAAATGTCGGAGTCGATGGAAAAGGAAGTGCGGGGAATCGAGAAGGAAATCTGGTTGCTGGCGGACGCGGAGTTCAACGTGAATTCGCCGACGCAGCTTGCCGAGATTCTGTTCGACAAATTGAATTTGCAGCCGCCGGGACGCCGCGGGGGGAAAAAAGTGCGGTCAACCGCCGCAGACATTCTGGAAACGATGAGCGCGCAGCACGAACTGCCGCGCAAGGTGATCGAGTACCGGGAAATTGCGAAGCTGAAATCCACGTACGTGGATGCCTTGCCAAAGCTGATTCACCCGGAGACGGGGCGGCTGCACACCAGTTTTTCGCAAACGGTAGCTGCGACGGGGAGGCTCAGCTCCAGCGATCCCAATGTGCAGAATATTCCGATCCGCAGCGAACTGGGCAGGGAGATCCGTGCGGCGTTCGTGGCGGACCAAGGCAAGCTGCTGCTCTCTGCTGACTATTCGCAGATTGAATTACGCGTGATGGCGCACTTTTCCCAGGATCCAGTGTTAATCCAGGCATTCCGAAACGGGGAAGACATCCATGCGAGAACGGCGCAGGAAGTCTTCGGAGTGGGACCCATGGCGCAGACCGCTGAGCACCGGCGCGCGGCGAAGGCCATCAATTTTGGAATTATCTATGGGTTGTCGGCATTCGGCCTGGCGCAGCAGCTGGGAATTGAACAGCGAGAAGCGGCGCAGTTCATCAACGCCTACTTCATGCGCTACAAGGGCGTGAAAGAGTATCTGGACCGCGTGCTTGTGGAGACTCGAACGACCGGCGTGGCAAAGACCCTCTTCGGACGAATCCGTCCCATCCCGGATATCCTGTCGCCGCAGGTGCAGTTGCGCAATTTTGCGGAACGCACCGCACTGAACTCGCCGCTACAGGGGACCGCGGCGGACCTGATTAAGCTCGCCATGATCTCCATCGACAAGCGCCTCTCCAAGGAAAAGCTGCAAGCGCAGATGATTTTGCAGGTACACGATGAGTTGTTGTTTGAGGCCCCCATCAAAGAGCTGAATGCCCTGGCGAAACTGGTGAAGGAAGAAATGGAGGGGGTATACAAGCTCGCCGTACCCCTGGTGGTGGAAATTGGGACGGGGCCGAACTGGCGCGATTTGGACTAAGGCACGGAAGCAACGTAAGAGTGTTCGTTGCAGACCGCTAACCTGTCCTCGAGGACAGGATTCCGATACAGCACGTTGAATCCGAGTTAACGAAAAGCTAGGGAAATGGCGTGTTACGCTGAGGCGCGTGGTTAAACTGAGGGAGAATATGCGCCGAGCAAGCGAAATTGCCCTGATTGCCGTTCTTGTGGCAAGCACCGCGGGCTGTAGCGGTCTTACGGATTTGAAACACACCAACGGTAACGGCGGCGCAGGAGGCGGAAGCGGTACGCAACCTTCGGCCGTTGTTGTTTCGCCCGCAGCGGCCACCCTGCAACCCTTCGGGACTCAGGTCTTTACTGCGACAGTGTCCGGCTCAAACAGCGCGGTGACATGGCAAGTGAATGGCGTAGCCGGTGGCAGCCAAACAACAGGACTGATTTCGAGCAGTGGCACGTACAGCGCTCCCTTCAAGATCGCGTCCAGCCTGATTCCGGCGAGTGGCGACAACGTGACCGTCACGATCACTGCGATCTCGCAAGCGGATGCCACAGCAACAGGAACGGCGACCGTCACGCTGCAAACACAACAACAGGCAGCTCAGGCTGGCGCCGTAAAGCTGGGAACTTCCGGCGGAAATGTCAACGACACAGCCCCGGGAGTGTGTTGCGCCGGGACTCTGGGGTCGCTGATCACCTTGGGTGGAACGCAATTCATTCTGAGCAACAATCACGTGATGGCCAGAAGCGATGGCGGAGGAGCGGGAGACCCGATCAGCCAGCCGGGATTGATCGAGACGAATTGCAGCACCGCGGGGACCCAGACCGTGGCGAACCTGACGCAGTTCTTCAATTTGGAGAGCGGACCGGCGCCCAAGATTGACGCGGCGCTGGCGCAGGTGGTATCCGGGAAGGTGGATAGCGGCGGCAACATTCTCCTGTTAGGAGCAACGCAAACGAGTGGCGTGCCCGACCCCGGCGCACCCGCGCAAGGGTCGGGCATCTCACCG
>Ga0126369_10001920_pt1 | contig 14674 bp, 13 predicted proteins | sample PanSoiMetaPlot_1_FD_109646 | JGI IMG/M metagenome (GOLD analysis project Ga0126369, IMG submission 109646) | Tropical forest soil microbial communities from Panama - MetaG Plot_1 | ecosystem: Environmental > Terrestrial > Soil > Tropical forest > Bulk soil | place: Panama | collected 2016-02-17 | reverse complement strand
TGACGATCTCGGAGGGAAATCTGCACCTCGCACGACGCGAAGGCGGACGCGGCCATCACATGCCGATCGACACTTTCTTTCGCTCCCTTGCCGACGATCAGACCTCGAACGCCGTTGGAGTAATCCTGTCTGGTACCGCCAACGATGGTACTCTCGGCCTTGCGGCCATTAAAGACGCTGCCGGCATCACGTTCGCTCAAGATACTTCTGCCAAGTATGACGGCATGCCCCAGAGCGCCATGGCGGCGGGCGTCGTCGACTACGTACTCTCACCCGACGGCATTGCCCAGGAGTTGATTCGCATTCAGAAGCAGCCCTCCGTTCCCGAACCTACCAACGATGCTTTCGACGGCAAAGATCGGATGATGAAAGACGTTTTCCGCTTGCTGAAAACCTTCAGCAAGGTCGATTTCGTCGACTACAAGATCGCAACCATCCGCCGGCGTATCCTCCGCCGCATGAATATCAACCACGTCAACGAGCTGCGTGACTACGTCAAGTTGCTTCATCGCAATCCTCAGGAAGTCGAGGCCCTTTACCGGGATGTGTTGATCAATGTCACCAGCTTCTTCCGCAATCCCGAAGTCTTCGACAGTCTCCATGAGGTGGTCTATCCGAAAATTCTCTCGGATCGTTCGCCTTCTGAACCAGTGCGCGTCTGGGTGCCTGGCTGCTCTACGGGAGAGGAGACTTACTCACACGCGATTTCTCTCGTCGAGACTTTTTCCGAACTCCGCATCGAAGTGCCGATCCAGATCTTCGGCACTGACCTTAGTGAAAACGCGATCCAGAGAGCAAGGGCTGGAACGTATAAGGAAAATATTGCGAACGAAGTTTCGGAAGTGCGACTCCGCCGCTTCTTCCACAAGGTTCCGGGCGGATATCAGATCTCCAAATCCATCCGCGACATGTGCGTGTTCGCCCGCCAGAATGTCTTCAGCGATCCGCCCTTTTCGCGCATGGATTTGATCAGTTGTCGCAACGTGCTCATCTATCTGAGTCCGGTGTTGCAGAAAAAAGTGATTCCGATCTTCCACTATGCCCTGAAACCTAATGGATTTTTGCTCGTCGGGAATACCGAAGGGCTGTTAGGATCAGGCGCGGAGATTTTCGACCTGGTCGATCGAAAAAGCAAAATTTACCGGAAGAAACCAGTTCCGTCTCCGGTCACATTCGGTCTCACGATCAGTGCTCACCACACAGCGGAGGGCCGCGCGGAGAAACCCCAGCCTGCCAATAAAGAGGATGAATTCGCAAAGACGCCTGCCGACGTGCAGCGAGAAGCCGATCGTCTCCTGCTGACCAAGTACGTTCCTTCGGCGGTGGTCGTTAACGATGACCTGGACATTCTGCAGAGTCGTGGACGCACCAATCGCTACCTGGAACTTCCCACCGGCAGGGTCAGCCTGAACCTGCTCAAGATGGCTCGCTCGGGATTGCTCTATGAACTGCGCGCCCTGATCGATAAAGCCCGCAAGAACTCGGTTCCGATTGCAAAGGACGGAGTGGTCATTGAAGATGGAAATGAGACGACATCGGTAAAGCTGGAAGTCATTCCTTTCCGCACTCCCGCCCGCGATCAGCGTCACTTCCTGGTTCTGTTCGAGGAAAGAAACTCTCTCAAAGTTCGCGAGTCAAAACCTGCTCAGCGGCATACTGCAAAGGAAGAATCGGATGCCAAGGAAGTTCAAATCGCCCAATTGAAGCAGGAGCTGGCGAGCACTAAGGAATATCTGCAATCCATCATTGAGGCTCAGGAAGCAACTAACGAGGAATTGCAGTCCGCGAATGAGGAAATTCAATCGGGCAACGAGGAATTGCAAAGCACGAACGAGGAACTGCAGACTTCCAAGGAAGAGCTCGAATCAGCCAACGAGGAACTCAACACTGTCAACGAAGAGATCCAGCACCGTAATCAGCAATTGGCTCAACTCAGCAACGATGTGATCAACATTCTCAACAGCGCAACCATCCCTATCATTATGCTGGGCGAGGACCTTCACATCCGGCGATTCACGCCCGAGGCCGAGCGCGTTTTCGGATTTACCAGCCACGATGTCGGGAAGGCGCTCACGCACTTGCCGTTGAACATCGACGTGCCGCAACTCGAGCGCTGGATGCTCGATGTCATGCGCGATGTGACAATGAAGCAGGAACACGTGAATGCTCGCGACAACCGGGTTTATAAGCTTCGCATCACTCCCTACCGCACGCTGGAAAATAAGATCGACGGCGTTGTGATTACCCTGATCGATATCACTGATCTAGTCTTGACAGGGGCCAAGCCAGGAAATCGCTGAACCTGATCGAATAACTCTTTCATTTATTTCATCGGCAGCACTCTCGCGGGCCTGCGATTCGAGTGCAACCTCCCTTCTTCGAATTGTCTCCAACCATAGCGTCTGGCCAGGAGTCCATTCGCACCGAAAGAGGCGGTCGACTGCAGCCCAGAGACATCATTGTGATTGGCGGCTCGGCAGGATCGATCGAAGCCCTGCAGACCATCATCGCTAGTCTTCCCCCGGAATTTCCCGCCTCCCTTTTCGTGGTCGTGCACCTGCCTGCCGATTATCCCAGCATCCTTGCCAAGGTGCTGTCGCACGCAGGAGATTTGCCGACCACAAGCCCCATCGATCGCGAACAGATTCAGCGGTCGTGCATCTACGTGGCTCGGCCGGATCATCACCTTACCATCGAAGGTGGAAGGATGCGTGTTCTTCGCGGACCGAGAGAGAATCGGCATCGCCCCGCGATCGATCCGTTATTCCGCACGGCGGCGCGCGAATACGGTCCGCGCGTCATCGGAGTGGTGCTCAGCGGCTTGCAGGACGATGGTTCTGCCGGGCTCTACGCCGTCAAACGGCGTGGTGGGGTTGCGATTGTCCAGGATCCAAAAGAAACGCCGTGGAGCGAAATGCCCGGCAAAGCCCTGACCTACGCCAGCCCGCATTATGTTCTCCAGGCTCGGGACATTGCTGCCAATCTCATTCAACTTGTCACCGCAAGTGAGTCCCCCATGGTGAAGAAAAACTCAAAAAACAGAAAGTCCAACGGCAAGAACCACAAGAACAAGCTCAGCGGCACCGGAGGTTTGGAAAACCCGACCGTGAATATGGAGACAACTTCTCCGGAAGAGGGAGAGGGGACTCCTTCGGTTTTCGCTTGTCCGGAGTGCCATGGGGTTCTTTGGGAATTGAAGGACGAGAAGATGGTGCGGTTCCGCTGTCGAGTAGGACACTCCTTCGGTACCGACAGTCTTGCCGTGGAATTGTCCATTGCTTCCGAGTCGGCGCTCTGGGCGGCAGTCCGCGCCCTGGAGGAAAAAGCAGCCATGCAGCGCCGCGTAGCTGATGGAATGGGCGGGAAGTCGTCCGTGTCGAGGCGTCTGCTGGATCAATCTGCGGCAGATGCCACCAATGCCCTCCTCATTCGCGACATGATCTTTCGCCGCGACGCAAAATTGGAATCAGACGAAGTCGAACCAGAGCCAGAGCAACGCAGAAAAACCGCCTAGCCTAATTAACAATTCCGAGGTTCGAAGCAGCTCCAGAGTGCGCCACAGAAAGCCGTGCGTTTTGACCGGAGATCCCTCGCCCGCGGAAAAAGGCGCGGGGTTTCGGGATGACTCCTGTTTTCATGCTCGGTTGTGAGTGCAGTGTGGGTTGATGGAATTTCTGGCAGGTTAAAACTCCTCTCCCATCCCTTCCAGTTCGCGTCTCAGCTGTTCCAGTCCGTGCGTCAGAATCTGTGCATCATCTTCACTGAGTCTCACCTTCCGCATCAGCCGCGTCACGGTTTCGTAAGCTCTGCGGGCCGCTCGACAATTTCGCTGCTGCCGAATCTTGTCAGTAGCCTGGCGCGCAATATGCAGGAAAGTAAGGGCTGTGTCGACATCGATCTTGAGGAAATCGGCACTGGCGCGGTTCAGGCGTTCACGCGAATCCAGAATTTCATTCACGGTGGGCTTTGCCGCCGCATGACCGTGCATTCGTTTTTGCCCTGAAGCCACGGTTTTCTTCTGATGTCCTCAAAAGCTCGAAGGTTGCGGTTGATGACTGGCGCTGTCCGGTGGAATATCGTGTTGCGGAGCCCTTTCAGGATGTGGAGGCTGCCTGTGGCCTCGTCATGCGTTCCAGCTCGGGATGCCTTAGATCCCCTCGCATCATTGACGAGGCAGCGGAGTGAATGTGATCTTAACTCGCCTTCGGATACTTACCGGGAAGGGTCAGTAGATCGAACTCATTCTCGTCGATAGGACTAGCTTCTCTCAGTTCTCGCCAAACGTTCGCGTTCAACTCTCCCTGCAGTTCGTGAACACTATTTCTCAGGGTTTGAACCGAGTGCCTGACTTCAGCACGGAGTTCGAACATCTGATCGCGCAGTTTCGCCATCTGCTCCAGCCCACGGCGAATGTCTCGCGACAGCGAATCGTAGTGCCGGTCCGAATCGTTCGTAGAGAGTTGAAAGGCATCGCGAATCGGGCTCGCACTGACCCAGCCGTCGAGCTCCGCGCGAGTCGCCACGACCGAACCCCACGGTTTTGCCGCCGGTCTACGCACCGGGAGCCCCATCTGGCGCTCGTATCGCTGCACCGTCCGGACACCTTTCCCCAGATAATTTGCGATTTCTTTCCAGCCGCTCAGGAATTGCGCTGGCTGATTCTTTCTCGGGCGTTCAGTCATCAGAGGCCTGTTCTCTCGTGCGAGATTTATGCCCGGAAACTATGCTGCCGGTATTGTAACACCGGAAATCTCTTCGCAAGCCGCAGCTTTCGACCACATCGCCGTGAAATCTCTGCTATGTCGTGGCGCAACTTGGCGCACCTCCTGTGGGCCGCTGCCTGTTAGTGTCGATACAAGAAGTTAATCCCCAATGACAACCTTATCTTTACAGGACCCCGGAGTTTCGGATCGTTCACGCGATTCCGCCGAAGGCGATAGCCACACTGATCTGAAACACGCCATCGTGGATTTCTTGGCAGGAGTGTCTTCGCGGTCTCCGCAGTCTGAATTGTGTCCCCGTTGCGGGCGACCGATGCGACATCTCAATGCCACATTTTCCTTGTATGGAAGCGATAGGCAATGGAGCATCCCGCTCCCAGTCTGTCCGTGTTCCGTGTCGGCCGGTTCCCCCGAGCAAAGGTCTTCGGAAAACGTTTCCTGACTCGGAACCGAGTGCCTTTTCTTTGTCTCCCAAACATTGGCGTAATTTGGCGCATTACCTGATGTGCACCTTGATGTATTTTCCAGTAAAGGCTGGATTCCGAGCAGCGTAGCTGACATACGGCGCTCCACCTGCGGAATAGTGGACGTCCAATGTGTGGTTTATTCGATAGGGTTCGTCCGCATGAGGGAACCGGATTCGATGGTGCCAAATACAGGCCGCGACAGTCGGCCTCGTTCGATTCGTTGCCCGTACTGTGTCGAGGGCAGGGAATTCAAATTGATGCTCAACCGCGACTCGGATGAGTGTTACTTGTGCGCGAACTGCGGCCACCTCGCCATGCCCGGGCACCCCGAGTTTAAATGTGCCTGCACTAAGTGCTTCGACTTAAATGTGCGAAGCCGTGTTCGGCCTTGCTAAATGTTTCCACTTCGTCTTATGCTCGAAGTATCCCTACTAGGAGTAGTTTTATGAGGTACCCAGACGTTCCCCCCAAACGCTCTGATCGTTGGCGAGCTATCTACGAAGGAGCCATTTCCGGTTCAGATTATTCCGTGCGGCTCGATCGCATCGCGGACGCACGCGAGGCCATCTTCGATCGTGCAGAAGAGATATTGACCCATCCCTCCAGCGACGAACGGCGCGCCTTAAACCACGCTTTGCGCACGCTGAAGCAATTGGAAGACTCAGCTATTCACGGAAACAAGGCCGCATAGAACCTAAACGAGAATAGTTTCTAGGGGAGTGGCGGTTTTCCGCTTGCTCTTCGTTGATGTGGGATCCTGAGCGTGCGCGGTTCGTGTGTCCGGATGTGCCATAGCAATATCGAAGTTGCCATCCATGCCAGGGTCGCGGCCAGCATTACCACCCACGTCTTATAGTCCGTGATGAAGCGCGAGATCAGGAGCGCGAACACCATCAATCCAATGCTTCCCATGGCTGCTCCGGCCGCGTCCACGGATGCTGCCTTTCTTCCGCGCACCTTTCCATGCAGGCCAAGTTTTTCTTTTCTCTCGCGTTCATGCTTTTCAATCAAGGTCGCGCCCGCGGGAAAAATCGCCGGAAACGCCAAAAACAGTCCGCCCACTCCGGGTCCATATTCTTTCGCAATGATGCCGGCAGCCACTGTGATCAATCCTCCCAGGCAGAACCTTACCGCGAGCTGATACCAGCGGCTCTCTTTCAACGTCGAAAGGTTAACTTGGATCCGCATCTACCGCAGCCAAACGTTCCAAAAACCGAATGCGACCGCTCCCCATAGCAACAGCCACACTGTGGATACACGCAGGGCACTGACCGCCCGGTGCATGAGAATCCGGCTCACGACGGAACTATAAACAAGAAATGCAATGCTGCCGGCAATCATCGACGCAGCTTCCGTGGACGCATATTGCCTGCCTTCTTTCATGAGGACCAGGCCAAGCGTCGCAAGCGCCACGGAGGGAGCCGCGCCGAACAGCCCCGCAAAACTTTTTGGTTTGAAGATGTCCCCGAGGACCGAGAAGAAAGAAACCGCAATTCCGCCAATCAGGAAACGAACCAGAATCTCCTTCATGTTGATTGATGTCCTGCACTACTGCAGGCTTTTCTCCAGAAGCTTGCGAGCCTGCTTGGGTCCACGCGTCCCGAGCACGCGAAACTTCTTCCCCCTTTCCTTGTTGTAGTTCACAAAAAACTTCTCGATCTCCATGACCATGTTCTTATTCAGATCGTCTAGATTTTGGATCTCAGAGTAATCGCGGCTGTTGGCCGCCACGGCAATCAAGCGGTCGTTCCGCTCGGTCTCTCCATCCTCGGTCTGCTCTGCCTCAATCACTCCCAAAAGGCGTGTCCGAACAATGCAACCTGTAAATGTCGGTTCGTCCATGATCACCAGAACGTCTTCCGGATCGCCATCCTCGGCTTTTGTGCTCGGCACAAATCCGAACGCGTGAGGGAAGACCATGCCCTCGGGCAGCACGCCGGAAAGCGCGAAGAATCCGAGCTTCTCGTCAAACTTGAACTTGTTGCGGCTGCCACTCGGCGTTTCGATCACCGCATTCAAAATTCCATCATCTTTGTCGGCGAATGCCGGAATCTGTGTCGGAGCTCCTCCGGTCTTCTTGTGCGACTTTGCCATGAACTTCTGATCTGACCTCCCAGTCCTTCGCGGTAGGCGCAACAAGTTTTGAAGGAGAGCTTGCGGAAATAGTTGTTCGAAATGTTAAGGGGATGTTACGAGTTGCGCCTGCGGCAATCACTGCGCGCAAATACATCGAATACCGGAGATTCCAGGCAGGTCATCAGTTCTATAAGGGGAGGCAAGATCCGTATGGGCGCCGATGAGAAAGTCCGCGAAGGTGAGGATGAACGCTCTCCCGAGTTAAAGGACGATCTCGCGGCACAAGCTGACGAACTCGGTGGCAAACGAAGTGAAGTGGGTCCGCAGAGTGCGGGCCAAGCCGGCAGTTCGCTGGGTCTCTCCGCCGAACCAGAAGCGACGGAAGATTCCGTCGAAGGTCTCTCTGATACTGACCAAGCTCTTGAAGCAGCCTCCGTAGAAGGATTGGAAGACGCCGCGGATCATCCCGAGCGCCCAACGCACACGCACGAAGAATACGGCCGTCCCGACGACGTTCCTCCCCGGCATCGCGACGACGAAGCCGCGTGAGTCTCAGCTTCGCTACCACACGTTGTGGTTCTACATCCCACGTACGGATTAAATCGCGCTTCTTCTCCATTAATCGCTGTATTGGACCCCTAAGGATCGGCAAAGGACAATTTCCTTGTCTATCCGTTTGCGCTCCAGGAGTGGCGAACTGGCCGCGTTCATTCCGAAAGCTTGGGAATTGACTAATCCTCTGGAGGGTTAACTATGCGAAAACTGTTTCTAATGATCTCGGTTCTGCTCCTCGGCCTGTCGTGGGCTGTGGCGCAGGACTCATCCGCCGGATCTCAAGGGTCCAATGGCTCAGCCCGCACTGGCGCCGGCGGCCAAATGACCGTCGAAGGCTGTCTTAGTGGCTCCAGCGGCAACTTCACGCTGACCGATAAGAATGGAACGGCCTATCAATTGACCGGCGACACCGCGAAATTGAGCGAGCATGTCGGACATGAAGTGAAAATCACCGGCACCTCTGCTTCGGCCGACGCGTCTGGTTCACAAACATCCGCCTCGGGTGCAGGTCAGGCCCTGCAAGTCACGTCTATGAAGCACATATCGAAGACCTGCAAGTCCGCCGGTGGAATGTCACACTAACTTTCGCCGCTAATAAAAAGCCCAGCGGAAAACGCTGGGCTTTTCTTTTTGCTATGCAGTGCGTCGCGAACTGTCGCACGTGATTTGTTTTTCTCAGGCCGCCTCACGAGAGGGGGACTGCGCGTGGTGCACCTCAGGTTTGCCGTGCGCTGGCCGGTGGATTTCTTGTCTAAGCGAAGGTCTCTTGTCTATCTTCAGCGCCGGTATGGCGACGGTTCGCCGGGTCCGAATTGAGTGATAGATCGCTTCAATAATGCGAACATCCTCCAGACCTTCGAGGCCTGAAGTTTCCGGTTCTATATTGCGCAGAATGCAGTTGGAGAAGTATGTCAACTCCGCGGCAAACTGGTCGCGTTTAGGAAAACTTCTTGTCGTCTTTTTGCCGCGAACTGTGACTTCAAGGCGAATCCCTTCCGCGTATTCGTAAGCAGGATCCGCTCGAAGCAGCCCCTTTGTACCTAGCAGCGTGTAACGGCTCACATCCGCTGCGCCGAAGCTGCATGTAAACATGGCAAGCCGCTCTCCTGGAAAGCGGAGCACGGCTGAGACCATCTCTTCCACTCGCTCGAAGCGGTCGTCGCTGATCCTGCTCTCTGCCAGCGCGGAAACTTCCATCGGTTCCGCCCGGAACAGGTATCGCGCCGCGTTGATACAGTAAACGCCCATGTCATATAACGGGCCTCCACCGCGCGGCGCCGGTTCCGTCACCCGGACATTCTCATCCGCCACCTGTTGTGCAAACTCCGAGGTGAAAATGCGGATTTCCCCCAATTTCCCGCGTTGTGCCAGTCTGATCGCTTCCAGATTCCCCGCTTCGAAATGCAGACGGTAGGCGATCATCAACTTCACGTGATTCTGGTCGGCGGCATCGATCATTTCCCGGCACTCGACTGGCGTAGGCGCCATCGGCTTTTCGCAAAGCACATGCACTCCCGCCGCTGCCGCGCGGACTGCGTACTCCCGATGCAGATGATTCGGCACCGCGAGGTACACTGCATCCACGTTCGAGAGAGCTCGGCTGTATTCCTCGTACGGATAAAGATGGGCCAGCTTGTACTTCTTGCCCAGTTCCTCCAGCTTCTTTCCATCTCCCGATACCAGAGCCACCAGTTCAGAGTTGCGTGCGGTTTTGAATGCAGGCAGCACCGCGACTTGCGCGATGTGCCCAAGACCCACCACGGCGTACCGTACCTTCGCTTTCGGAGAATGCGTCATCATAGCTCCAGTTATGCGGCGCGATCCTGCACGGCATTCGTGAGGCCGGCAGAATCCGCACAGTGTGCGCAGCAGAACATCCGGTCTTCCACTTCTACTCCGTGCCCAATGATTCGGCACGAGCAATGGCTGCAAGTAGGAGCGAGGGCCTGAATCGCGCACTCGAAACTGTCGAACGTATGTCGCTGCCCGTTGATATGAACTTCAAAGCTCTTGTCGTATTCATTGCCGCAAACTTCGCACGTAGCCATCTCGACTCCTACTTTCCATCGTGTAATCAGAATTTTGGTGCGCAATACCGGGCGAGAGTTGCATAGCATTGATGCTGAAGATGTTTCACCACTCTAAGCCGCAAGTACCCCGTGGCAGATCAGGCTGACTCCGCCGGACACGCGCCCTTCCGTTCCCGGCCCGGCCGTCTGCGTGACGCGCAGACATATTCTCATACCGTGAGGTACATTTCGCTTCCGCATAACGGAAGTCCGGTATGGTTCGATCCTGTTTGTGAATCGCACAATGATTACGGCCAAGTCTGCGTGAAAACACAAGTCTCCAGAGAACTTGATACGACGGAGCTGCCAAACCCGGCCGCTGGTGACCTGCCGGTACTCCCTGCAGAACTGGTCGAGCAAACAGCTGAAGAAGTCAAGACTCTTCACGCATCGATCAAAATCGGTACTGTGGCCCAGATTGTCATTGCTCTGGTCGCAACCATCGGGTTGCTCTATTTACTGAAGCTCGTCTGGATCACGATCCTTGCGTCAATCCTGCTGGCTTATGTGCTCGAGCCTGCAGTCGCCACGCTGGTGCGTGTCCATTGCCCGCGGTGGGTGGGAGCAATGGTTGTAACTACGTTGACCGTGCTGGTCGCCCTCGGCCTCATCTATTTCTCTTACAGCCGCGCTGTTGATTTCGCGAGCGACCTACCTCGATACTCCGCTGCGTTACGCAAGACTGTAGGCGACATTCGCGCCAGCGCTGACAAAATTGTGAACCAGGCCAGTTCCGTGGTAGAGCCTCCAAAGCAGCATGAGAAGCCAGTGCCTGTACGCATCGAGCAGTCCCAAGGGATCACACAGGTCCTGTCCGAAACTGGCGGTACCATTCTCGACGTCTTGCTGGCAGTCAGCTTCGTTCCATTCCTCGTTTATTTCATGCTCGCTTCCAAGGAGCACGTTTACGTCAGCACCGTCCGCCTGTTCCCCAGGGAGCATCGACTGGAAGCTCACCGCACGGTCGGAACGATCTCTGCCATGATTCGGAGCTACCTGCTCGCCAATGTCGTCACTGGCCTCATCGGGTCATTGATATGTGGCATCGTGTTCTGGTATCTCGGTATTCAGTATTTTTACTTCATCAGCCTCATCAGTGGTTTCGTCACTCTGGTTCCGTATCTTGGCGTTTTCCTCGCGCTGCTTCCCCCGCTCGCGGGTGGACTCGGAAAGTTACATCACGGCGGATTCATCGCGGTGATCGTGACGGTCGTCAGCATTCACCTGGTTACCATGAATCTCATCTACCCTCGTGTGATCGGACCGCGCCTCCAACTCAATGCGCTCGCAGTAAGCTTGTCCTTGATATTCTGGGCATGGGTCTGGGGCGCACCCGGCCTGCTTCTCGCGATTCCCATCCTCGGAGCCTTGAAAATCATTTTCGATCACGTGGAGCCGCTGCAACCTCTCGGTTCCTGGCTGGGAACTTGATCGCTAAGTTGCCTCACATCAGTATTTAAGCAACTTTACGCCTCTGCATTTCATCTTCAACCTGACGTTTCTTTGACTTGGCAAGATGCGGCGCGCTGCTCTGGCCTTCAAGTCACAGGACGAAGGGCCACAGCTCAAGCTCAGTCAAGGAAACATGGTCATTCAAACAGAACCCATCGTGTGGCCTGGCCGGCCGTATCCACTCGGCGCGACCTGGGACGGCGAAGGTGTCAATTTTGCACTGTTCTCCGAACACGCCACTGCCGTTGATCTCTGTCTTTTTGACCAGGCAGGGCGCCGCGAACTACACCGCGTCCGGATCAAGGAACAGACCGATCAGGTCTGGCACTGTTACTTACCCGAGGCTCGCCCCGGATTGATTTATGGCTACCGGGTGCATGGCCTCTACGAGCCCAGTAAAGGACACCGCTTCAACCCGCACAAGCTGCTGCTGGACGCCTACGCGAAGCAAATTGTCGGCGACTTGAAATGGAGCGACTCTCACTTCGGTTACCGTATCGGGAGTAAGAATGCCGATCTTTCGATGGACCGTCGCGATAGCGCTCCCGGCATGCTCAAGGCGATGGTGGTTGATCCGGCATTTACTTGGGGAATCGATCGCGCTCCGCGTACACCGTGGCATAGAAGTGTCATCTACGAGCTTCATGTTCGCGGATTCACCATTCAGCATCCGAAAGTCCCAGCTCACCTGCGCGGTACCTATGCCGGACTCGCCACGGCCCCCGTCATTGATCATCTGCTGAAGCTGGGGATTACGGCGATCGAACTCATGCCGGTGCATTACTTTGTCGATGACCGGCAGCTCATCCAACGGGGCCTGCGCAATTACTGGGGATACAACACCATCGGTTTCTTCGCGCCGATGTCGCGCTATCTCGCCACCAATTCCATCAACGAATTCAAAACGATGGTGAAGATCATGCACTCGGCCGGCATCGAGGTAATTCTCGACGTCGTCTACAACCACACTGCCGAGGGCAATCAACTCGGCCCCACGCTCTCCTTCCGCGGCATCGATAATTCGGTCTACTACCGCATCTCCCACGACGATCCCCGTTACTACGTCGACTACACTGGCACTGGCAACACGCTGAACATGCGCCATCCCCGCGTGCTGCAGCTCATCATGGACAGCCTCCGTTACTGGGTACTCGACATGCACGTGGACGGATTCCGTTTCGATCTCGCCGCCACCCTCGCTCGCGAACTTCACGAAGTCGATAAGCTCGGCGCCTTCCTCGACATCATCCATCAGGATCCTGTGCTCTCGCAGGTGAAGTTGATCGCCGAACCCTGGGATCTCGGTGAAGGCGGCTATCAAGTCGGAAAGTTCCCGGTAGGCTGGGCCGAGTGGAACGACCGCTACCGCGATGCCGTCCGTTCCTACTGGAAAGGGGACGGCGGGCAGATCGGTGAACTCGCGTACCGCATCACGGGCTCCAGCGATCTTTACGCCCGCAGCGGACGCCGCCCCTATGCGAGCATCAACTTCGTGACTGCCCACGATGGATTCACACTGCAAGACCTCGTGAGCTACAACCAGAAGCACAACGAAGCCAACGGCGAAGAAAACCGTGACGGTACCGACAACAACCGGAGCTGGAATTGCGGCGTCGAAGGCCCCACGGAAGACCCAGAGATCAACGGCCTTCGAGTGCGTCAGAAGCGTAACTTTCTTGCAACGACGTTTCTATCCCAGGGCGTCCCCATGCTTCTGCACGGCGACGAAATCGGCCGCACGCAGCAGGGCAACAATAACGCCTACTGTCAGGACAACGAAATCAGTTGGGTCAACTGGGATCAGCTTCAGAATGAGAATGAGCTTCTAGTGTTCACGCGAAGGCTAATCGCGCTTCGGCAGAATCATCCCATCTTTCGCCGCCGCAATTTCTTTCAAGGACGCGCCATCAAGGGCGCAGGCATCAAAGACATTCTTTGGCTTCGACCGGACGGGCGCGAGATGCCGGATGAGGAATGGAACCAGGAACACGCCCGCACGCTCGGCGTTTTTCTCTCCGGCTCCGCCGTTGACGAAATCGACGAACGTGGCCAACTCATCACCGACGAAAACTTCCTCCTGCTGCTGAATGCTCATCATGAGGGCGTTCCATTCAACCTGCCGTCCATTGCATCAGGCATGACATGGGTGACCCTCGTCGATACTTTTTGCAACTGCTCCAGAGCCCCGGGCACGACATACGACGCGATGATGACCTATCCTTTGCAGCCTCGCTCGCTGGCGCTCCTGGTCGAACGTCAGCGCGACCAGATTCGTCAGGATCGCCGCAATGGAACGTAAGCACTCGACGCCTTTTGGCGCCGAAGTTCTCGCAAATGGCAGTGTGCGTTTCCGTCTCTGGGCGCCGAAGGCCAGCAGCGTCGATCTTTGCCTCGAAAATGGAGAACGTGGAACTCTTCCCCTCCTGCCACTCGGTAACGGCTGGTTTGAACGAATTTCTCACGAAGCTCATGCCGGATCTCTGTACCGTTTCCGGATCGATCACAAGACCGAAGTTCCCGATCCCGCTTCGAGATTTCAGCCAGAGGACGTCCATGGCCCGAGCGCCGTCGTCGATCCAACCGCCGTCTCCTGGAATGACGACAACTGGCGCGGTCGTCCTTGGGAACAGGCCGTCATCTACGAACTGCACGTTGGTGCCTTCACGCCCGAAGGCACTTTTCAGGGCGTAGAACAGAAGCTCGACTATCTTCGGGACCTCGGTGTGACTGCGGTGGAACTCATGCCTCTCGCCGATTTCCCCGGCCGGCGGAACTGGGGATACGACGGCGTACTCCCCTTCGCTCCCGACAGTTCCTACGGTCGGCCCGACGATCTTAAGCAACTCGTCCAGGCCGCCCACTCTCGTGGCCTGATGGTTGTCCTCGATGTCGTGTACAACCACTTCGGCCCCGAAGGGAACTATCTTCACCTTTACGCCCCGCAATTCTTCACAGATCGCCACCACACACCCTGGGGCGCCGCCATCAACTTCGATGGCCGCGATAGCCGCCCGGTCCGTGACTTCTTCATCCATAACGCTCTCTATTGGCTCGAGGAATATCACTTCGACGGTCTTCGTTTGGACGCCGTTCACGCCATCATTGATGACTCCGAACCTGACATCCTGACAGAACTCGCCCAGACTGTTCGCGAGCGATTCGGTACTGACCGATTCGTGCATCTTGTGGTCGAGAACGTCGACAACAACGTGCGTTACCTCAGCCGCGACCCTGGAGGCGCAGTGCAGTTGTACGATGCACAGTGGAACGATGACATCCATCATGCAATGCACGTGCTGCTGACCGGCGAATCCGACGGCTACTACGCCGACTA
>Ga0126369_10001919_pt1 | contig 14678 bp, 10 predicted proteins | sample PanSoiMetaPlot_1_FD_109646 | JGI IMG/M metagenome (GOLD analysis project Ga0126369, IMG submission 109646) | Tropical forest soil microbial communities from Panama - MetaG Plot_1 | ecosystem: Environmental > Terrestrial > Soil > Tropical forest > Bulk soil | place: Panama | collected 2016-02-17 | reverse complement strand
GGCAAATCTCGCGTGATGGTTAGCCCGCTCCGGCCAGTACGCTGGAGGCCGTCATGGAGAGCGCAACGCAACCAGAATCCGCCCAGCCCGCCGTTAGCTTCTACCAGGCCGTCGGCGGCGAGGAAACCTTCACCCGCCTGGTCAGCCGCTTCTACGCCGAAGTGGAGTCCGACCCGTTGCTGCGGCGGGTGTACCCGAGCCGCGACCTGGGACCGGCGGCCGAGCACCTGCGGCTGTTCCTGATCCAGTACTGGGGCGGTCCGGCAACGTACAACGAGCGGCGCGGCCACCCGCGGCTGCGGATGAGGCACGCCAGGTTCGCCATCGGCGAGGCCGAACGGGACGCCTGGCTCCGGCACATGCGCACGGCGCTTGACGAGCTCGCCCTTGACCCGGCGCGGGACGCAGAGCTCTGGGGTTATCTGGTCATGGCCGCGAACAGCCTGGTCAATGAGGCGCCTCAGGGCGGCCCGGAGCCACGCGTGACCAGGCCCGATCTCGGCATAACCCCGGTTTGAGCCCGTCGGGCTTAGTCAGCCGAAGACGCGATCAGGCGAGATCAGGACCGCGGCCCTTCGCTCGGCCGCCATGACCCGGTCGTACTCGTCGAAGTCCTCGTGCGTGCCGCCGGCCGCGGTGAAGATCTCGCGCAGCAGCAGCCTGAGCCGCTCGGGTCCGATGCCGTCCATGGGATCGTCAGGCCCCGCGATCTCGGCCGGACCTTCCACGCCTGCCCACCGCCACCCTGCCCGCAACACCACCGAGGCCCGCGGCCTGGCGCGCAGGTGTGCAAGCTTGCGCGCCTTGCCGTGAATGACGACGGCGACGACCCGGGACCCGGTGATCGGGTGATCGACGACGCCTGCGTTGACGACTGACGGCCGGATCCGGCCGTCGGGACCGATCACCGTCATCACGACGAGGCCATGGTCCTGCGGCACGAGCGCCTCGAAGTCGGCAAGATCAGCCATCGGCCCTCCTCGGCTCGGTAGCTCATCGCCGCCCGCCGCACTTCGCGGCGGCCGGCTGTCACATGTGAACGCGCTTGCTTGCTGGATCGTAAAGCGGGCGCAACGACGCCCGGGCCGGGTATACCGCGTCGCCAATCTGAACTTCCCAGCGCCCGGAGTCGAGGTACTTCTGGTCGATCGGCTCGTCCGCGTCGATCATTGCCAGGCCGACTGCGCCGCCCAGCGTAAATCCGTACGAGGCAGACCGAATATACCCGGCAGGACGGCCGTCCCTGCGGACGATCTCGGCATGGAACATCAGTGGCTCGGGATCGCTCAGCAGCACCTGGACTAGCCGGCGGGTCATCGGGCCCCGCGCCTTTTGGGCCAGCACGGCCTCGCGGCCGATGAACCCGCCCGGCTTGTCAAGAGCGACAGCGAAGCCGAGCCCGGCCTCGAGGACGGAGTCGGTGTTGTCGATGTCATGACCGTAGTCACGGTAGGCCTTTTCCATCCGCAGGCTGCCCAGGGCCTTCAGGCCCGCGTGGCGCAGTCCGAACGGCTCCCCCGCCGCCACTAGTCTGTCGTAGGCGCTGGCGGCCTGCTCAGCCGGGATGTGCAGTTCGTAGCCGAGTTCTCCGAGGTACGTGATCCTTATGCAGAGCACACGGGCGAATCCGACATCGATATAGCGCGCGGTACGGAAACCAAACGCCTCATTGGACATGTCGGCGCTCGTCACCGCGGTTATGAGTTCGCGCGATAGCGGTCCCTGGACATTGATCTGGGCATAGCCAGAGGTCACATCGGTCACGAATGCGTGCGCGTCGGCCATGTGGCGGCGCATCCAGGTTTCCGTGTGCCGGTGAGCCGTATCCGACGCCACAACGAAGAACTGGTCGTCGTCCAGCATGGTGACGGTCAGATCGGCCTCGAGCGTGCCGCGTTCATTCAGCCACTGGGTGTAGGTGATCCGGCCGGGTTCGGCAGCCACCTGGTTGGAAGAGATCCGTTCAAGCTCGCGCCCAGCGTCCCTGCCCTGGACAAGGAACTTGGCCATGAACGACATGTCCATTACGATCACGCCGTTGCGGGTGGCCCGGTGCTCGGCTTCCCAATAGCCGAACCAGTGCGGACGCCCCCAGGTCAGCTCGCCAACCTCTGGCCCGACGCCTTCCGGCGCGTACCAATCCGCGCCCTCCCAGCCGCTGACATCCCTGAAGCAGGCACGGCGAGCGGCGAGCCGCTCGTGGATCGGCGACAGTCGGGCGCCGCGGGCCGTCTTAGTCGGCCGGTTCGGGTAGTGGGTCGCGTAGACCAGGCCAAGCGACTCGACCGTGCGGGTGGCCCGGTACTCCGGATTGGCCTGGTACGGATGAAGCCGGTCGATGTTGATCGCAGTGACGTCGATGTCGGGGGTCCCGTCGACGATCCACTGCGCGACGGTCCTGCCGATGCCCCCGCCGGTCAGAATGCCGATCGAGTTCAGGCCGGCGGCGACGAAAAAGTTGCGCAGTTCGGGCGCCTCGCCGACGATCGGCAGCAGGTCTGGGGTGAAACTCTCAGGGCCGCAGAAGAACTTCCTGATTCCGATCTGTTCGGTGATCGGAACTCTGGCCATCGTCGTGCCCAGATACTCGCCCATCCGATCCCAGTCGGGCGGCAGCTCGCCGAAGGAGAAGTCGTGCGGGATCCCCGCTACCCGCCACGGCGCGCAGACCGGCTCGAACATGCCGAGCATCAGACCGCCGCCCTCTTCGCGGTAGTAGCCGTACGACGCGGGGTCTTCGAGGACCGGCCAGGAACCGTCCACCCCCTCGATCGGCTCGGTGAGCAGGTAATAGTGCTCGGCGGCCTGCAGCGGAATGCAGACTCCGGCCAGCTCGCCAAGCTGGCGGGCCCACATGCCCGCGCAGTTGACCACGTACTCCGCCTGCACGTCACCCAGGTCGGTGCGCACCCCGGTCACCGTGCCGCGGCGGCGGAGGAACCCGGTGACCGGCACCCCCTCGACGATCGTCACGCCTCGCATCCGCGCGCCCTTGGCCAGCGACATGGTCGCGTCGACCGGGTTCACCCGGCCGTCGTCCGGGATGTAGAAGGCCGCAAGCACGTCGTCGGTCTTCGCGAGCGGCCACAGTTCGGCAACCTCGCGCGGCGAGATCTCGTGCACTTCGACGCCGCAAAGCCGGTTGAACGCCGCTACCCGCCGGTACTCCTCTAGCCGACCTGGCTCGATCGCGAGCTCGATCAGCCCGCACTGCTTGAGGCCGGTGGACAGGCCGGTCTCGGCCTCCAGCCGGGAGTACAGGTCGCGGGTGTACATGCGCAGTTCGGTGGACGTCTGCGAAGTGGAGCCGAACGTCGCGATCAACCCTGCCGCGTGCCACGTCGTTCCTGACGTGAGCCTGTCTCGCTCGAGTAGCAGCACGTCCTTCATGCCCATATGAGCGAGGTGGTAGGCCACGGACGTTCCGATGATTCCGCCGCCGACGACCACAACCTGTGCCCGGCCAGGAACGCTGACCTGACGTCCAAGGCCCGCCGCGCCGCTCGCCGCCGTCTCGGCCGCCGCTCGCGCGCTCGCAACGTCCATCGCCTTCTCCCGGGGGTACACAGCGATCGCGTAGGGGGGCCGCCCTTAGCCCCTGGTCAGCTTGCGGTATGTGACCCGGTGCGGCCTGGCGGCTTCGGCACCGAGGCGGTCGATCTTGTTCTTCTCATAAGACTCGAAGTTGCCCTCGAACCAGAACCAGCTTGAGCCGCCCTCCCAGGCCAGGATGTGGGTCGCGATCCGGTCGAGGAACCAGCGGTCGTGGCTGGTGATCACCGCGCAGCCGGGGAACTCAAGCAAAGCGTTCTCAAGCGAGGAGAGCGTCTCGACGTCCAGGTCGTTGGTCGGCTCGTCAAGCAGGAGCAGGTTGCCGCCCTGCTTGAGCGTCAGCGCCAGGTTCACCCTGTTGCGCTCACCGCCGGACATGATGCCCGCCGGCTTCTGCTGGTCACTGCCCTTAAAACCGAACGCTGCGACGTAGGCGCGGCTCGGGATTTCGGACTTGCCCGCGGTGATCGAGGACTCGCCATCGGAGATCACCTCCCAGACGTTCTTGTCAGGGTCGATCCTGGCCCTGGCCTGGTCGACGTAGGCAATCCTGACCGTCTCGCCGATGATGATCGAGCCGTCGTCGGGCTGATCCTCGCCCACGATCATCTTGAACAGGGTCGTCTTGCCGACGCCGTTCGGGCCGATGACGCCGACAATGCCGTTCGGCGGGAGGGAGAAGCTGACGTCCTCGATCAGCACCCTGTCGCCGTATCCCTTCGCGAGATCCTTTACCTCAACGACCAGCGTCCCGAGACGCGGACCGGGCGGGATCTGGATCTCCTCGAAGTCGAGCTTGCGGTTCTGCTCGGCTTCGGCGGCCATCTCTTCGTAACGCTGGAGCCTGGACCGGCTCTTGGCCTGCCGTGCCCGCGGGCTCGACCGCACCCATTCAAGCTCGTCCTCGAGGCGCTTGCGGCGCTTCGCGTCCTTCTGACCCTCCACCTTGAGCCTGGCGGCTTTCGTCTCCAGGTAGGTCGAGTAGTTCCCCTCATACGGGTACGCGCGGCCGCGATCCAGCTCGAGGATCCAGCCAGCCACGTTGTCGAGGAAGTACCTGTCGTGGGTCACCGCCACGACTGTGCCCGGGTACTTCTCGAGATGCTGCTCGAGCCACTGGACGCTCTCGGCATCAAGGTGGTTCGTGGGCTCGTCGAGCAGGAGCAGGTCAGGCTGGGCGAGCAGCAGACGGCACAGCGCGACCCTGCGCTTCTCGCCCCCGGACAGGATGCTGACGTCGGTGTCGGGCGGCGGGCAGCGCAGCGCGTCCATCGCCTGGTCAAGCTGGCTCTCCAGGTCCCATGCGTTCCGGTGGTCGAGCTGCTCTTGCAGCTTGCCCATCTCCTCGAGCAGCTCGTCGGAGTAGTCCGTGGCCATCTGCTCTGCGATCTCGTTGTACCGGTCGAGCAGCGCCTTGGTCTCGGCCACGCCGTCCTCGACATTGCCGAGCACCGTCTTGGTCTCGTCGAGCTGGGGCTCCTGCTCGAGTATTCCGACCGAGAAGCCCGGCATCAGCCGCGCCTCGCCATTGGACGGCTGCTCAACGCCCGCCATCATCCGCAGCAGAGTGGATTTGCCTGTGCCGTTAGGCCCGACGACGCCGATCTTCGCTCCTGGCAGGAACGCGAGCGTGACGTTGTCAAGGATCACCTTGTCGCCGTGAGCCTTGCGCACGGCCTGCATCTGGTAGATGAACTCGGGCATGCCATAAGCGTATGGGTAGCCGGGGCCCACTTCTGACGCGCGGGCGGCGCGCCACGCAGTGGGTGCCGGCCGCCCCGCGGCTAGGACGGCATAGCCGCATTTTCGGGTGCGATGCTGTCCTCGCTGATCGCGGACTCGTCAAAGAACGCTGGCTCAGCATCGTCGGACGCGGATATGTCGGCGTCGCCGGGATTCCAGCCTTCTTCACCGGGTAGGTCGCCGCGGCCTGCGGCGCTGTCAGCCTCGCTGCTCAGGTCATTCGCAGGCACCTGATCATTGGCGTCAATGCCATCTTGGCCGCCGGCTCCGTCAGGCCCGGCCGAGATCAGCCCGGCGGCTTTAGCCGCCTCGTACTCGGCCGCGGTCATCCCGGTCTGCGGCCTGACCCGCTGGAACTTCGAGACACCCCTCGACAGGTCGTGACCTATGGTGCTCGCGTCAACGTCGGCGGCGATCCGGCGGATGCCGTCCTTGTCCTCGTACGAGCGAATCGACAGCTTCCCGATCACGATCACCGGGTCACCCGTACGAACGCACACCGCGACGTTTGCGGCTAGCTTGCGCCAGCAGGTCACATTGATGTAGGAGGTATTGCCGTCCACCCACTCCCCCGTGATCCGGTCCCGCCTGCGCGGCGTCCAGGCCACGCGCATGGAGACGTTCGGGACGCCTGACTTCAGCGTCTTGGTCATCGGCTGAGTAGCGACGTAACCGGTCAAGCCGATCTGAGCCTCGTTAAGCATCGCGATCCTCCAGAACTGAGCGGCAGCAGCGCGCTTCTCGCGCTGGGACCGCCGCGGCGGCACCGGCCGCCTGGTTGCTTGGGGCAAATATCGCGTGATCGCGCGGGCGGTTGCCTCGCACAATTTCGGGCTGTGGATAACGAGGCGGGTTGCTCCGGGCCTGTGGACGGTACGCCAAGCCCGTCACCTCAATGTGGGACCATCGCTCGCCGAGATCGACCTGGTAATCGCCTAGCGAGCCGGATCCTGCTTGACTCCGCGTGCGGCGATCGCGGTTTCCTCCCGGTAGCGCGTCATTTCGGAGAGCTCCTGCTCGGCTGGCATGACGACCATTTCCCCGGAGACGGCCGCGATCTTGTTCTTCACATCCGCGGTGACCCGGATGCTCTCGTCCGCGGCGGACGTCCGCACTAGCCGCAGGGTCGCCCAGGAGGTCCATGCGCCGAGTACGAGCACGATGGCAGTTCCTGCCCCGATCCATGGGAGCAGACCAACCTTGCTAAACAGGGCCGGCATGCCAGCGGCCGCATGGAACACGCCGAACACGACGATTAGAACAAGCCAGGCGATGCCGATCGATGCGGCGCCAAGCAGCAGGCCTTGCCAGAGGCCAGCCAGGCGCCACCACCAGAGGATTCCGTCTTCGGCCGGGAGCGCGTCGCCGATGGCGGAGCCCACCGCTGCGGGGATGTCGTCGGCGCGGGACCTCACGGCCGCCCGCACGGTGTTCGACCACGGCTTCGGCAGTGATGCGGCGAGCTCGTCACCGAGCTCGGTCAGCGCATTGTCGATCTCCGCCTGCTGTGCCCCGGCCGGTCCAGCGGTGATCGACCTGAGATCGTTCCAGAGCAGGCCGAGCCTGACCTTGCGGATCGGATCACGCCCGGTCAGGCGCTGGAAGAACCACGCAACCGGCCAGCCGACGAAGTCGATCGCCCGCAGCTCCCTGGCGCCGCGCAAAGCGTCGCAGATCGCCGAGACCCCGGCGGCCGCAGTGAGCTTGCTCGTCAGGGCGGCTTTTCTGGCCGATGAGACGCTGGCCGGCGCATCAGCGTCGGCCGCATAGGGCTCGAACCGAGCGACGGCATCGTTCACGTCATCGGAGATCCTGGCCGCCGCTGCCTGCCTGGCGGCGACGCCGTCCACTAGGAGCTTGCGCAGGTCCTCCAGCCCCGCGCCGGTGATGGCTGAGGTGACCAGGACCGCGACCTCATGCAAGCTCTCCGTATCGAGCAGCCTGCGTAGGTCGGCAAGGCAGTCATCGACTTGGGCGGGATCCAGCAGGTCGGATTGGTTCAGCACTACGGCGAGCACGTCAGAGTGGCTGGCAAGCGGAATAAGGAACCGACGGTGCACTGCCCCGTCCGCGTACTTCTGCGGGTCGAGCACCCAGATCATGACGTCGGCCCTGTTGACTAGGTGGTCGACCAGCCCACTGGCATGGCTCATGACCGAGTCGTGGTCAGGCAGGTCGAGCAGCACGAGGCCGGCTAGGTCGTCTTCGCCGCTGTCAAGCGCGCTGGCGCGCGAGAATCGGTAACGCGGCGGAACGTCCAGCCAGTCGAGGATCGCGCCGGAACCCTCCTGGCCCCAGACGCACGCATGTGCTTGCCTGGTCACCGGTCGAGTCACGCCGACGGTCGAGAGGTCGGCGCCGGCCAGACGGTTGAACAGGGAGGACTTGCCGCTTCCTGTTCCGCCCGCGAGCACGACGACGGTATGGCTCGAGGACAGGCGCATCCGCTCGCCCGCTCGTGCGAGCACGTCCTCGGCGTCGGTGAGCAGCTTCTCGCTGAAGCCGTCCCTGCCGCTTCTGGCATGGCCGATCTGGATCATCCTGGCGAGCGCCTTCAGTCGCGCGGACAGGCCTATCCCAGCCTCTTGCTCCGGTTCCTCCGGCGCCGCCGACGAATCATCGACGGCCAGCATCTCACCCGGCGCAGAAGCGATCGGCTGACCAGGCTGAGCCCGATCCTGAGCGACGCCTGTGTCAGGCGGTCCGGCAACACCAGCCGATTGGCCTGGCTCGGGCGCGTCCTGGTCCGAGCCGGTCCGAACGGAGTCGCGCTGGCTCGCGGGAACCCTGACGGGCAGCATCGGGGCCGCATCAGCATGCACTTCGGCACCGGCAGCCCGCTGCGGCCTAGCTGCAGAGCGCACCGACCGGATTCGGACCGGAAGCCTGGCAAGCCGGGAGCCCGCCGCGGCCGGATCGGGCCGTTGGGCAGCAGCGGCCTGGCCGACCTCACCGGAACTCGTCGGCTCTGCTCCCTCAGCCTTTGTCGCTGGGTTCGCAGCCTTTGTCGCTGGGCTCGCCAGCTGGTCACTGTCCCCGTCATCGTGGCCCGGCTCCCCCGCCGCGGCCCCTGGCGCGTCCTCGGCGGCGGGCACTCGGATTCGGCTCGCTCTGTCGGCGGTTGCCGGCCGTCGCGGCGTCATCGTGCGGATTCCAACGAATCGCGGGCCTGGTAGAGGTCGCTCGCCGCGGTCTCGTCCACCGCGCCTACGGCGTCGATCAGCGCGGCGAACCGCAGCGCCTCCTCGGCGAACAGCAAGCCGATCCGTTCGTGCAGGTCTTGGCGGGCCTGACCGCCGATGTCACGCATCAGGCCAGCTCCGAACAACGAAGTCAGCAACCGCTGCGGGACCACGCTCGCACCCTCACTCACGATCACGTCACCCGCACCGTATCCGAGCACGCCGATCGTCATGACCATGGCCAGCGACTCGGGATCAAACGACACGACCCGGGAGATCGACCGCCTGGTGACCTTCTCGGTCTGGACAAGATGCAGCAGATGATCTTGCCACGCGGCGACCGCTTGCGCGACCCGGCGCGGCAAGTCCGCAGACGAGGTGCCGAGCGCGTCGACGCCGCCCTCTGGCAGGCTCGCCGCCAGGTCAGTCTGGAAGCCAGGAAACCCCCACTGCAGCTCGCCTTCCCACTTGCGGAGCGAAGCGTAGGCTAGCTCGGCTCCGGCCGGCGCCTGCTGGGCCTGGCGCGCCTCGGCAAGCAGTCCTGCGCCAGCCGGACTTGACTGCCAACGCTCCATGGCGTCATCCGCGGCGCGATCTGCCAGGGAGGTCGTCAGTGCCTCAAGGCTCAGACGTATAGCCGCCCTCAGGGCCTGTGCCCTGGCGGAAATCGCGGCGTGCCGCTTCGAGCGCTCAGGGCGCCGCTTGCCCCTGCGCACTTCGAGTGTCCGAATCAGATCACCGGTCCCAGCGAAGTCCTGCCACCTTGCCAGGACCTCCCCGCGTAGCAGTGACCCGCTCCTGATTGCCTCGTCGTGCTCGGCAAGCGCGGCCGCGTAAGCTGCCTGAGCGGCGGATCGGAGCTCGGATTGCAGCGCCACCTGCGTCTGCGCGAGCTCTGCCAGGGCTGGAATCCTGGCCTCGAACGAGTCGAGTACCCCTGACATCGTCTGGGTCAATATTGCGATCCGCCGCTCGTCTCGACGAGACGTGTCCTCCAGCCAGGCCTTGACTTGAGCGGACACTTCGGCGGGAAGTTGCCCGTCGGTCACGATCGTCTCAGGCACAACGAACCGCTGGACGTCTCCTAGGCCGTTGGCCTCGAGCATCGCGTTGAAATGGTCGCTGAGCTGCGGACCCGCGGCCGGAGGAACCCTTGAAAGGACTATGCCGAGCGACGCCCCTCGGTCCCTGGCATCCTTGAGCATCTCCCAGACCACCGCGTCCGCGTACCGCCGGGCAGTGGTGACGAACAGCCACAGGTCCGAGGCGTCGAGGAACTGGCGGGCGAACTGCCGATGGGCGGCGACCACCGAGTCGATGTCAGGGGTGTCGAGCAGCGCGATTCCTTGCGGCATCCCTTCGCTAGTGGCCAGCACTAGAAGCCCATCCCGGCCAGGTCGGGCCAAGCCCTGCTGTCGCACCCTCGGCAACGTCGGCAGGAAAACGTTCTCGGCGAACCAGCCGACCTCGGAAGGGTGGCAGGCAAGGACCGGGCTGTTGGTGGTCGGCCGCCTGATGCCCGTGGCGCTCACCTGACTGCCGACGATGCTGTTCAGCAGCGTCGACTTTCCGGCGCCCGTAGACCCGACCATGGCGATCAGGACAGGCGCGCCCGACTGACGGATCCTGGGCAGCAGATAGTCTTCGACCTGGCTGATCATCTGTTGCCGCTCGGCCCTGGCAGCCTCGATACCGGGGAAGTCCAGGAGCAGTTGCGCGCGTCCGGCCGCATCGCGCAACTCAAGCAGCGCGGTCTCAAGCTTGCGCGCGTCGACCCGGGCATGCGGTTCTTCGGTGTCCTGCTGCTTGGCCGGAGCGGCGTCCCGCGCCGCAGTGGTCGGCTGCGGGCGGGAATCAGCGGCCGGCCGCGCAGCAACCGACGTCACCTCATCGGCGCCCCAGGGCACCGATGCGGGAGGCGCTCCCTGTCCGTCTATCATGCCCACGGGCCTCCGCGATCCAACCGCTGGTCGGACCACCTATCCAACCAGGTCACCGGCCGCTTCAACGACGCCAGGTTAGTTGCCGCCACCACGGCAAACAACGCGCCCATGCGTAATTGTGCGCCCGCCAACGCAGGCTACTGCCGACGATGACCACAACGATACGCCGGGTGATTCGCGGGGGTTGTCGGTACAACCGGCCACGTCGGCCGAGCGCGCTGCGTGACCGGATCACGGGCATCACGAACCTCAACCCGAACCGGCGGATACACTGGCGTGGCTTCTGCGTACCTGCGAGGGCGACCTGGCCGAAGCGCGAGGCGACCGCCGGGCATCCGCGCCGGACGCATCACTCGGTGGGCGCAACCGTGGTAACCGGATCGGCCGCTAGCCTGAGTAGCCTTGCTGGCACGATTCGCTGAACCGGTTCGTTCAACCTGAATAACAACAATCCGCCCAGATATCGTGTGTGGCCTGAACTCTCGGAGAGAGCCAAGTGACATCCCGTCAGAGCCGTTCCGCCGGCCTTGGGGCCATCGACAATGAGGCCGTCGACGCGGCTGCCGCGCAAGCCTTTGCCGCCCAGTACGGCGCGCGCGCGGCCGCGTTGCCGCCGCTGGCGATCGTGATCGCGGCTTACAACGAGCAAGGCGCGATCGGCCCGGTCGTGGAAGGGCTGCCGCCGGTCGTTTGCGGCCTCGACGTCGCCACGATTGTGGTCTCCGACGGCTCGGCCGACGGGACAGTCAAGGAGGCCGACGCGGCCGGTGCGCTGGTCTGCGAGGTGCCGGTGAACCGGGGGCAGGGCGCCGCGCTCAGGCTCGGCTATCGGCTGGCCCGCGAGGGCGGCGCGCAGTACATCGTGACGACAGACGCGGACGGGCAGTACAACCCGGGCGAGATTCCCGGCCTGCTCGGGCCGATCCTGGCCGGACAGGCCGACTTCGTGTCCGGTTCGCGGACCAAGGGCAGCGAGGAAACCAAAGACCCTGTCCGCAAGCTTGGGGTCCGGGTGTTCGCCCTGACGATCAGCGCGCTGACCGGGCAGCGGATCAGCGACCCCTCGTTCGGGCTGCGCGCCATGCGCGCCGAGGTGACCGGTGCCGTCATGCTCGAGCAGCCGCAATACCAGGCGGCTGAACTCCTCATCGGGGTGCTTGCGCACGGCTACCGGGTGGCAGAGCGCCCGGCGACGATCCACAGGCGCAAGGTAGGCCACAGCAAGAAGGGCCACAACGCGCTCTACGGCTTGCATTTCGCCGGGGTCATCGGCGGCACATGGTGGCGCGAGCGGCGCAGGACTCGCGCGACTGGCTGACTGACGCGCGGTCCTCTGACCGGGCTGACTGGCTCCTTGCGCCGGAGTGCGATTACTGCCGATCGTTGTCGTCGGGCCCGGGCACCATAGCCGCGATGGGCGACAGCGACTCCGCCTCGACCGGCTCGGCCTTGCGACCGCGGTCAGCGAACAGCACGTAGTGGAAGATCACGAATCTGGAAACGAAGGTCAAGCAGTTGGCGAGGAAATAGATACCGCCGACAATGACGAAGTGCTTGATCCCATGTGTGACGCCGACGGTCCTGGCGACGTAGAGCCCGAGCTTGGTGGCCAAGCCAAGTACCACCCAGGCGCCCGCGGAGACGATCCAGAACGGAATGGTCTCGCGCAGCACGTTCGGCCGGCCCTTGCGCTCCCACGCCCAGCGGCTCATGAGGTAACTCGCCAGCGCGCCGAGTGCGGCCGCGGACACGCCTGAAATGCCGCCGGTCAGGTGCAGCAGCTCAGTGAAAACGAACAGCGCAGACTCGCTCACGGCCAGCGATACGACCGCCACCAGGACGAACCTGGCGAACTGCTTACCAACCCTGGTACGCAGGCGGTCGGTTAGCCCAGAGGAGAGTTTGTCGATGAAGTTCGCCATTGATGTCCTTGAAGCGCGAATGCATGCTGGTCGACGGACACGTATACAGTACGGGAACCGGCTCGGCCCGACGTGCGAACGCTCGGAATACGCGCGCCCACCTCGCCTCCGCCAGCCAGCTGAAGCCACGGCTCAGGCCCAGGTTAGTACCCCGTGTGCGATGGTTGAAGCGATGCGGGTCGCCGGCCTCTCGGGCGTCGACCCCGTGGCTGGTCGGCTGCGCAGCCCACCGGACTCCAAGAATGCGGACAGCGGGGAGCGACAGTGAGAATATTGGTACTTGGCGGCGACGGTTACCTTGGCTGGCCGACCGCCCTGCATCTGTCTGAGGTCGGCCATCACGTGGCCGTGCTCGACAACTTCGCCCGCCGGGGCTACGACTTCGAGATGGGCACGGGCAGCCTGGTCCCGATCGAGGCGCTCCAGTCAAGAATCCGGGTTTGGCACGAGCTGACCGGGCGCGAGATCGGCTGCTACGTCGGCGACCTGACCGACGCGGACTTCACCTTCCATGTCGTGCGGGAGTTCCGGCCTGACACAATCGTGCATTTCGCTGAGCAGCGGGCGGCGCCATACTCGATGGTCGACCGCAAGCATGCCGTGTACACGCAGGTCAACAACGTGGTCGGCACCTTGAACGTGCTTTACGCGATCGCAGAAATCGATCCGGACATCCATTTGGTCAAGCTCGGCACCATGGGCGCCTACGGCACGCCGAACATCGACATCGAGGAGGGCTGGATCGAGATCGAGCACAAGGGCCGTAAAGACCGGGTGCTGTACCCGAAGCGGCCAGGATCGTACTACCACCTGTCCAAGGTGCACGACAGCCACAACATCGAGTTCGCATGCCGGATCTGGGGAATTCGGGCCACCGACCTCAACCAGGGGGTCGTGTACGGCCAGCAGACGCCAGAGACGGCCAGGGATGACCGGCTGGCAACAAGGTATGACTACGACGCGGTCTTCGGAACCGTACTCAACAGGTTCGTGATCCAGTCGGTGCTCGGCCTGCCACTCAGCGTTTACGGCAATGGCAGCCAGGTCCGGGGCATTATCGAGATCAGGGATACGGTTCGCTGCCTCCAACTCGCGTGCGAAAATCCGGCTGATCCTGGCGAGTTCCGCGTGTTCAACCAGATGACCCAGTCGCTGTCGATCACCGCGATGGCCGAGACGATCGCCAAGGTGAGCCCTGACAAGGTCACGATCGAGCACCTGGCCAACCCACGGGTCGAGGAGTAGGGGCATCACTACAACGTCGTGCACTCGGGCCTGGTCGAGCTTGGCCTTGACCCGCACCTGCTCTCAGAAACGCTGATCGAGTCGCTGTTCGAGATCACCAAGCGGTACGCATACCGAGTCAGGCCCGAGGCGATGATCCCGACGATCGACTGGCGCAGGGCCGCGAGCATGATCGGCCTTTAGGACGCGCCGCCTAACTGCTTGTCCTGCTCAGCAGCCATCGGCCAGTAGCAGTGTCCTGGCACAGCCGGTAACTGCTCGGCGGAACGTTCCGTGCGGCTGACGCCGTCACCCGCCAGCACCGCCAGGTACCTGGCTCGCCGGCGGGACGCTCGAGAATCGACAGAACCGTGAATAGCCGCTCGCGCCAGACGAATCTCGCCGGGCGCCCGTTCACGAGCCAGACTTCCGCCGGCTCCGATCGCACCCCGCTCACCACTAGCTCCTGCCTGCGCGTCCCTGCGGTCCCGGGCGATGGCCAGTCCGAGGGCCCCGTCCGCGCCGTGGCGGGCGGGGCACTGCGTGCACCCCACGAACTGCTCGCTCCGTCGGCTACCCAGGGGAAGTCAGGCAGCTGCGCTTACTTCGAACGTATATTCGATCAGACGAAATGGCAAGAGCCATTATGGGAAAGGCTGATCGCCGCAGACTTGGCGGCGACGCGGGCCCGCTATCGGCGGTCTGATCAGAACGTGCTCAGGGCAGCGCGGCAAATCCCGGCATGGCAAACCCGGCCATTAGGTCGCGCACCTGGCCAGCGATCCGGTCGATGACCGTGTCGTCCTGCTTACTCGCCGCCCTGATCGCTTCGTCCATCCAAGCGGCGATTTGCGCCATATGCGGCTCAGTGAGGCCGCGCGTCGTGATCGCCGGTGTGCCGATCCGCAATCCTGACGGATCGAATGGCTTGCGCTGGTCGAACGGAACGGTGTTGTAATTCACCTCGATGCCGGCCCGGTCGAGCCCTTTGGCGGCCGGCTTGCCGCCGATCTCCTGTGCGGTCAGGTCGATCAGGATCAGGTGGTTGTCGGTGCCGCCGGAGACGAGGCTGTAACCGCGCTCACTAAGCGCTGCCGCCAGCGCCTTGGCGT
>Ga0126369_10001918_pt1 | contig 14683 bp, 9 predicted proteins | sample PanSoiMetaPlot_1_FD_109646 | JGI IMG/M metagenome (GOLD analysis project Ga0126369, IMG submission 109646) | Tropical forest soil microbial communities from Panama - MetaG Plot_1 | ecosystem: Environmental > Terrestrial > Soil > Tropical forest > Bulk soil | place: Panama | collected 2016-02-17 | reverse complement strand
GAGGTGGATCGCCTGCGCGAGTTCGCCGGCCGCTATGACTTCCCGCTCGTCTACGATCCGCTCGTGCCGGGACCTGGGATCTTCGACCAGGTCGTGCGCTCGGGGCTGGAGCGCCAGGACGACATGGACCTCCGGCCGTCCACCGACGACTGGCCGTTCTTCTTCCTGAACATTCCCTGGATGCGGCTCCTGCCCGCGCTGCGAGCGCAGCCGAGCCCGCTCACGAACCCGATCGCCTTCCTCCTCACGAGCCTGGTCGGGCTCCTCGGGCTGGCGGTCCTCCTGATCGGCTGGCCCCTCTGGCGGCGCCAGCGGGAGCCCACGGAGGCGCGGCGGTGGGCGATGATCGGCTACTTCGTCGCCCTGGGCGCCGGCTTCATGCTGGTCGAGGTCGCGCTCATGCAGCGTTTCACCGTCTTTCTGGGCAACCCGGCGCTGGCGGTGGCGACGGTGCTGGCCGCGCTGCTGGTGAGCTCGGGGCTGGGAAGCTACGCGGCGCGCACCTGGCGGACGCGCGGCCACGATCGCCTCCCGCTCGCGATCGCCTGGATCGTCGTCATGCTCCTCTTCTTCGCCTCGCCGTTTCTCCGGGCGCTCCTCCACGACCTGCTCTGGGCGCCGGTGGCGGCCCGCCTCTGCGTCGCCGCCGTCCTCGTCGGGCTCACCGGCTTCCCCATGGGCATCCCGTTCCCGACCGGCCTCGCCCGCGTGGCGGAGCACGCGAAGCCGCTCGTCCCATGGGGATGGGGCATCAACGGCGTCGCCGCCGTCGTGGCCTCGCTCGGCAGCTACCTGCTCGGCATGGTGGTCGGCTACACGCCGATGTTCTACCTCGGCGCGGCTCTCTACGGTGGTGCACTCGCCCTCGCCCGCAGGTTCTAGCCGGCGCTGGGCGTGGCATGTCGGCGCGGCCACGCTGTTCGCCGTGCTCGCCATGGCCGGCCAGCGACGGCTCGTCGCCGGGCTCCGTGATCACGTGTTCTTCCAGGAGCTGCCGGCCGGCAACGACTGCCTGCTGCACGTCTGGACGCTCGCCTGGGACCACCATGCCCTCGCCACCCATCCGGCGGGCGTGCTCGACGCGAACATCTTCTACCCGTACCCGAGCACGCTGCTCTACTCGGATCACCTGCTCGGCCTGGCCGTCCTCCTCGCACCGCTCCGTCTCGTCACGGCCAACCCCGTCCTGATCCACAACCTCGTCACCGTCGCCGCGCCGGCGCTCGACGCGCTCGCACTCTACGCGCTCGCCCTCGCCCTCACCGGAGAGCCCGCTGCTGCACTCGTGGGCGCCCTGCTCTACGGCTTCGCGCCGCTCCGTTTCACCACCGACTGCTGCCAGGTCCAGATGCTGGCCGCCTGGTGGCTCCCCCTGCTCTTCCTCTTCGCGCGTCGCGCTCTCGCCCGCGACTCGCGGCGCGACGGGCTCGTGGCGGGCATCGTGCTCGCGCTCCAGGGGCTGACGGGCATCTACCTGACGGCCTTCGTCCTCCCCTTCCTCCTCGTCGCCCACCTCTTCTGGCTGCGTCGCTTTCCGCTGGGCACCCACCGTCGGGGATGGGGCGCGCTCCTCCTTGCCGAGCTCGCGGCACTCGCCGTCCTCGTCCCGGTCGGGCTCGCGTACCGCGGGGTCCAGGAGAGCCTCGGCGTCTCGCGCTCGGTGGCACTGAACGAGCTCCTCGCGCTCCACCCGGAATGGATCGCCGAGTACTTTCCGGTGCTGTCGCTCGGCACGCTGTCGGTGGTTGGCCTCCTCGTGCGTCGCGGCGTCCCCCAGCCGTTCGGGAGTCAGCGGGGCCTCCTCGCCACGATTGCGCTGGGGGCTCTTCTCCTCGCCATGGGGCCGGCGATCCCGCTGCCCGGAGGCTGGGGAGAGGTGAAGGGACCGTACGCGCTGCTCTTCGCGCTGCCGGGCTACGACGCCCTCCGCGCCCCCGCACGCATGGTGCACGTGGGACTCCTCGGTGCCGCGCTGCTGGCGGCCGGCGGGTTCGCCACGCTTGCGCGCCGCCTCCCTCTGCCACAGCGCCACATCGCGGCAGGTCTGGTCGCAGCCTGCATCCTCCTCGAGTCGTGGCGGCCGCCGGTAGCGACCATCCCGGCGCCGCCGAGGGATCCCGATCCGGTCTACACCTGGCTCGCCGGGGCTCACCGGAGCCTTCACCTGGTCGAGCTGCCCATCGACCAATACGTCTCGTCGTCGGTCTACCAGTACCGGACGATGGCGCACTGGAAGCGCACCCTCGACGGCAACATGGGCCTCGTCCCGCCGCTCTACCCTTTCATGGTGCACCAGCTCGCACGCTTTCCCGATCCGGACGTGGTGGCGACGCTGCGTGCGCTCGGCATCACGCACGCTCTCGTCCATCCGAAGGCGCTCGCGCCGCGCGATCGCGAGCGGATCGCCGCCCTCCAGCAAGATCCCTCGAGCCCGATCGGGGTTCCGTTCACGAGCGATGACGCGGTCGTCCTCGCCCTCGGCTCGCGCCCGCTACCCGCCAGCCCCACGCTCCGGGGACACAAGCTCGATCGCGGGGGCTGGAAGGTGCACGCCTCGCACGGCGCCGCGCTCGCCGTGTACGCGATCGACGCCAGCCTGCGGACGAGCTGGAGGAACTGGGGCGATCTCGAAGCGTCGCTCCATGCCTGGTACGATCCCGTCCCCTTCCTGGCGCGCTGGCGGCAGTTCCTGGCGGGTCAGCCGTCGCGCCTGGAGGTGGACCTCGGGGCACCGGTGCCGATGACGGCCGCCGTCGTGCGGCTCGGCGGCAGCGACCCGATGGTCGCACCCGCCCTGCGCTTCGAGAGCTCGATCGACGGGGCGAGCTGGACGCCGCTCGCGGGAGAGCTGACGCCACTTCCCGACGTGCGAGGGCTGGTCGATAGCGCCAGGGAGGCCCGCTTCGCGCTCGTCCTCAGGGCGACCGTGCCGGCGCAGTTCCTGCGCCTCTCCGTCGACGGCTTCGACTGTCACCTGGGCGACCTCGAGGTCTATGCCGAGTAGATCCGCAGCGGTGCTCGCCCTCGCCGGGTTCTCGCTGCTCACCTTGCTCGTCTTCCGACCCACTCTGTCCGAGGTCGCGCACACGGCACCCGCCTTCCACGGCCTGATCGGCGACGCGCTCCTCCTCATGTGGGCGACCAGCCATGTGTCGCGCACCCTGTTCGCCGATCCGCTCCACCTCTTCGAGGCCGGCATCTACTATCCGGCCCATCACACGCTCGCCTTCGGGGACCACATGATCGGCCAGGCCCTCGTCGGTCTCCCCGTCTGGCTCGCGACGAGAAACCCGGTGCTCGAGTACAACGTGCTGGCCCTCGCCTCCTACGCTCTCGGGGCGACCACCATGTTCCTCTACGCGCACGCGGCGATCGGCGGCGTGGTCCCCGCACTCGCCGCGGGACTCGTCTACGCCTTCACCCCCTTCCGCTTCCACTCGCCGCTCTGGCTGCAGGTGCTCTTCACGCCCTTCATGCCGCTCGCCCTCCTCTTCTGGTTCCGTTTCCTCCGCACGCTCGCGGTCGCCGACTGGGCGCTCTGGGTCCTCTGCTGGGTCGCGCACGCATTGATGGGCATGTACCTGGCGCTCTACTTCGGCCTGACCATGGGTATCCTCGCGCTCCTCTCGCTCGTCGCCGCTCCCCGCCGCTCGACACGGCGCCTTCGTCTCGGCGTTCTCCTCGCACCGGTGGCAGCGCTCGCCCTCCTCGCCCCCACCATCTGGCCGTACCTGGTGCTCCGCCTCACTCAGGGTCACGTGCGCGAGATCGGGCTCGACACACGCCTGAGCTTCTTCCTGCCCGGTCCGGGGACACTCACCGGCCGCCTCGCTGGCCTCGAGGGATTCGCACAGTTCGGGCCGGGTCTCGTGGTCGTGGCGCTCGCCGTGCTGGGGATGGTCGCGGCAGCGGAGCGGGCCCGTGTCGAAGGGGGCTACCGGCGCTTTCTCTGGCAGGCCCATACGATCGGCCTGGCAACCACGCTGGCGCTCATCCTCGTCCCGATGCGCTTCCAGCTCGCGATCCCCGGTCTCGACATGCTCCGCAACACCGACCGCGCGTTCTTCGTGAGCCTTCTCTTCGTCGCCGTCTTCGTGGGCGAGGGCGTGGTGTGGCTCACCGCACGCATTCCCGCGCCGCGGATCCGGACGGCGGTCGCACTGGCGCTTCTCGCCGCCCTCGTCGTCGACATGGGCATCCCGCCGCGCGAGCGGAAGCGGCTTCCACTCGGCCGCGAGATCCCGCCTGCCTACGCCTGGCTCGGCGAGCTGCCCGCCGACCAGGTGGTCTACGAGCAGGTGAACGGGCCAGAGGCAATGGCCCTTTCGATGTACTTCGGCATCTTCCACCGGAAGCGCCTGGTCGACGGGTACAGCGGCTTCACCAGTCCCGGCGGCGCCTACCTGACGCAGCAGCTCTTCCATTTCCCGGAGCCCGATACGCTCCGTCTCCTTGACCGCATCGGCGTCGGGCACGTCCTCTCACACTTCCCGACTGCGGAAGCGGCGGAGGCGGCCGTCGCGCGGCTCCCGCCGTACCTCGCCGAGGAGGCGCGCTTCGGGACGGACGTCGTGCTCGCGGTGCATGGGCCGGTCCCGCCGGCGTCGGTCGGCGACGTGCTGGGCCAGCTTCCCCGACGGGACTGGGGGCTCACGGCCAGCAACGGGAGCAAGACGTTGCCGGCCCTCCGCGACGGCGACCCGAGAACCGCCTGGCGAGGCGCGGCCGTGAACGGCGATCCGCCACCCTGGCTCGTGGTCGATCTCGGTGCCCTCCACCCGGTCGCCGGCGTGCGTTGCGTGCCCGTTCGCGCCGACGCCCCGGGGGTCTACCTCGCCGACGTCGACCTGTCTCCCGACGCCGCCACCTGGACCCCGACGGGCGCGCGTTTCCTCCCGGACTCGCTCGCCACGCTCCTCGATCGCCCGGCCGACCTCGCGTACTACGAGGCCCGCTTCCCGACCCGCGAGGCCCGCTACGTCCGGCTGCGCAATCCCGCCCTGGCATTCTGGGGCGGCCCGTGGGAGATCGCCGAGCTCGACGTGCTGGAGGGCGGGGAAGGAGCGCGGTGAGCATCCCCCAGAGTCGCGTGCTGATCATCGTGCCGACGCTGAACGAGCGAGCGAACCTGCGCGAGCTCTGCGAGGGCATCCGCACCCACGTCCCCGCGGCCGACGTCCTGGTGGTCGACGACGGCTCGAGCGACGGCACGGCGGAGCTGGCGCGTGCGCTCGGCACGGAGCTCGGGCGGATCGACGTGATCGAGCGCGGCCGGCGGCTCGGCATCGGCAGCGCGTACCGCGAGGGCTTCGCGCGCGGTCTCGCGCAGGACTACGACCGCCTCGTCTCGATGGACGCGGATCTCTCGCACGAGCCCCGCTATCTCCCGGCCCTGATCGCCGCCTCTGAGGAGGCCGGGGTCGCGATCGGGTCGCGCTACCAGCGCGGCATCAGCGTCGTGAACTGGAGCCTCAAGCGGCTCGCGCTGAGCGTGGGCGCCAATTGGTACGCCCGAATCGTCACGGGGCTTCCCGTCCAGGACTGCACGAGCGGGTTTCAATGCTTCCGCCGTGAGGTCCTGGAAGCGATCGGCGTCGAGCGCCTCCGCTTCAACGGCTATGCCTTCCTGGTCGAGGTGAAGTACCGCGCGCACCGGCGCGGCTTCCGGCTCCAGGAGGTGCCGATCATCTTCGTCGAGCGGCGGTGGGGACTCTCGAAGAACGGCCTCGGCAGCATCCTGGGTGGGATGTGGGCGGTGTGGGCCCTCCGGGTCGGACGTCCCTGAAACCGGCCGGTGCCTCGCTGCGGAACCTCCGCTACCTGCGCCGCTACTCGCCTTCCCCGGGCCCGACCAGTCGCGGCGCTGCCCAGCCCGCAAGGTTGGCATCCGGGAGGGCGCCCGCCGGTCCCGTCGTGCGCAGCACGACCTCAACCGGCTCCCCCGCCCACGGTGTGAGGTCGACCGCGACGTCGTGCCAGCGCCGGTCCGCTTCACGGTCGTAGGGGTCGACCTCGGCTGAGACGACGAGGCGCTCGCCCCGTCCCGCGGCGCGGACGGAGACCGTGAAGCGCACGCGCTGCGGCAGCAGGTCGCCCCAGCGGTCCCCGTTCACGCCGTAGCCCACCTCGAATCTCGCTCCGCGCTCGGCGGCGACGGGCACCGCGACGGCCACCGTCGCCTCGGGCAACGTCGTGGTCCGGAGCACGCGACGGAAGGGCCAGAGGGCCTCACCGACCAGCGCCTGGCGCTCCGCCGGCGCCGTGACGTCGCGCGACGGACCGTCCTTCGGCTCGACCGTGCAGCGCGCCCGCGCGAGCGCGTCGTCGAGGAGGGAGCGCCCGGGCGGCGGCAGCGCGCGACGGAGCAGGAGGAACGTGAACCCGCCCGGGTCGCCGCCAAGCGTGCGGTCGATGGCGAAATGATCCACGAGATACCGCATGAGGCGCGGCGCGTAGTCCGCGAAGGGTGGAAAGTGCGGCGCCTGTGTCGGGCTGTAGACGACGAGCGCATCGCGCTCCTCCTCGAGCCGGTGTACGATCACGGCGTCGCGGCTCGCCTCCTGCTCCACCGGCCACACGATGTAGAAGCGACTCACGCCAGGCCGCGCGGCGAGGAAGTTGAGCAGCGGATGGTACGGCAGCGCGGCGAGCGCCGCGCCCCCCGGCGGGGTGGTCGCGAGCGCGTCGAGCGTGGCCTGGAGCGCGCCCGCCTGCGCGGGCGCGGCGTAGAGCACCCCGCGCCGGGAGACGACGGGCGTCGCGGACCGCTCGCGCAGCTCGAGCGCCAGGACGGCCGAGACGGCGACGGCCGCGCCGAGCAGGGCGCCGAGCACGCTCCAGAGCACCACGCGCACGAGACGCGGGGCGCCCCCCGCGCGGGCGAGGAACGCGCTGCCAAGGAGAAGCGTCGGCGGATAGAGGACGAGGAGGTGCACCCAGTCGTGGGGACGGTTGAAGGCGACCAGAGCAGCGAGCCCGAGCAGGGCGAGCAGGAGCTCTCGGCGCGTGCGGAGCGTCGGCCGGCGCATCGCCGGCAGGAGCGCGATCCCCGCCATGGCGAGGAGGATCCAGGGCAGGTGGTACACGAGCTTCAGCGCGACATCGACGGTGGCCGTGTCACGGTAGAGCGTGCTCCCGGTGATCTGCGGCAGATAGAGGTCGTAGAGGACGGGAGGCAGGTAGCTGAACGCATGCGCGCGGAGTGCCGCGTCCTGGCTGACGAGTGGCCAGATGGGCGGGCGGGCGAGGTAGGCGAAGTGTTGCGCCCCGTAGAGCGGGGCGATGATCGCTTCGCGGACGAGCGCGGGACCGAACCCGTCGGCGACGATCGCCACGGTGGCCGATCCGGCCACGAGGGCGACGCCCGCCGCGAAGTCCACCAGGGCTCGCGCGCCGGGTCGACCGACCACGACCGCAACGGCGAGGGCCGCCGTCGTGGCGAGCCCCAGATCCTGCTTCGCCAGGATGCTCGCCGCGCTCACGGCGCCGCCGAGCGCGAGAAGAACGACGCCCTCGCGCGCGAACGCCTCGCCGACCAGCCAGGTGGCGGCGAGGGCCAGCGTCACGGCGAGGGTCGAGTAGCTGAGCACCTGCCAGTGCGGATAGGCCCACACGCGATACACGAGGAAGAGCGCCACGATGGCGAGCGCACCCCGACGCCCCCACGACCAGCGCGCGATCAGGTAGACGACGCCCGCTGCCGCCGCGAAGATGAGAACGGCGAGGCAGCGCGCCGTCTCGACCGAGGTCCCGGCCAGCGCGAAGGCCACCGCCGTCAGGTAGAAGATGCCGGGAAAGGCGTAGTGCACCGCGTCGGCGTAGAGGCGGTGCCCCTGGCCAAGGTCGGCGGCGATCTGCAGGATCGCCCCCTCGTCGACGAGGCTGACGGCGCAGAGCCGGAACGGGAGCTGGAGCAGCACGACTCCCGCGACGATCGCGAGCGCGAGGAGACCGTCGCGCCGCCAGGTCACGTTCCGGCGTCTTTCACGAACAGGAACTCGAGCTGCTGGCCGAGCGTCACGGTCTGGTGCGCGACCGGATGGCAACCCTCACGGGCGGCCCAGGCGATGACCTCGTCGGCCGTGTGGAAGCTGTTGTGCGGGGTGAGGAGCTGGTCCGCGAACAGGCTCCAGCCCACCGCGACGGGAATGCGCGTGCCACGGCCGCGCATGAGGAGGAACGCGAGCTCCACGAAGAGAAGGAAGACCGGGAACACCGTGGCGGCCAGCAGCGCCGTGCCGCCGGGCAGCGCCGCGATCCCACGGCAGAGCGGACCCGCGATTCGGAACACCCAACGATAGGGATGCGCGCGGCTGTAGACGCGCACGAACAGGTGGCCCTCCACGCGCAGGACGCGGACCAGCTCGGCGAGCGCGGCGCGCGGCGCGCGCGTCGTCATGATCACGCCGCGCGAGATCACGAGGTCGGCGGTGCCGGTGCGGAGCGGCAGCGAGAGATTGTCGCCCTGGACGAGGGGCACGTGCCGCTCCGCTGCCTGCGCCCGACGGAGCGATTCCCGGCTCAGGTCGACGCCGATCACCGCGCTCTCCGGCGCGCGCTCGCGGACCAGCCGGGACACGATGCCGGTGCCGCAGCCGACGTCGACCACCACCGTCCCGGGTCCCGCCGCCTCCCGGATGGCACGCCCGAGCAGGCTCCCGTCGAGCTGCAGCGGGGCGTGGAGGGCGGTCTCGAAGGCGTACGGGAAGCGATCGTAGTGGCGCCGCGTGACGGTCGTGACGTCGCGCACGACGACCGCCGAACCACGCGTGCCCGCGGGTTGTCAAGGCGGACGCCCGTCTGACCAGGCACCGCGCCGTGCAGGACTGCACACCGTGGCGATCCGCGCGGCGCTTCAGGAGCTGGGTGGCCTCTGTCGGCCCACGACGCGCCAGGGCCTCGCCACGACCGTCAGCCCTCGCCCTTCTCGACCAGCAACGGCCCGAGCGCCAGGTAGTCCATGTCGGTCCCCTGGAAGCAGCGCACGGCGTCCTCCGGCGTGCAGACGATCGGCTCGCCGCGCACGTTGAAGGACGTGTTCAGCAGGAGCGGCACCCCGGTCCGGCGCTGGAACGCCTCGATCAGCCGGTGGTAGAGCGGGGCCGTCGCGCGCGTCACGGTCTGCACGCGGGCCGTCCCGTCGACATGGGTGATGGCCGGCACGAGCGAGCGTCGGGCGGCCCGGACGGGGAACACGAGCAGCATGAAGGGCGACGGCACGGCGCCCTCGAAGTAGTCGTCGGCCGCCTCGGCCAGCACCGAGGGCGCGAAGGGACGGAAGCCCTCGCGGTGCTTCACGCGGTGGTTCAGGATGTCCTTCATCGCGGGATCGCGCGGATCCGCGAGGATGCTGCGATTTCCCAGGGCACGGGCCCCCGCCTCCATCCGCCCCTGGAACCAGCCGACGATCTTCCCGGCGGCGAGCAGATCGGCCGTCCGCTCGACGAGGTCGGCCGGCGTCTCGACGCGCAGGCCTCGCACGGCCGCCAGGCAGTCCGCGTCCGAGAACGCGGGTCCGAGGTCGACCCGATCGAGCGCCTCGCGCCGGGGTAGCCGATGACGGGCGTGGGCGATGACGAGCGCACCTCCGAGGGCGGTTCCCGCATCGTTCGCCGCCGGCTGGATGAAGACCTGCTCGAACGGCCCCTCGCGCAGGATGCGTCCGTTCAGCACGCTGTTGAGCGCGACGCCGCCGGCGAGACAGAGGTGCCGCGAGGGCGCGAGGCGGTGGAGGAAGCGCAGCAGCGCCAGCGTCGCCTCCTCGACGACCCGCTGCAGGGCGGCGGCGACGTCAGCGTGGCGGTCCTCGAGCTCGGTCTCGGGCGCGCGACGGGGGCCGAAGATGGCCTCGAACGCCGGCGAGACCCAGCGCGTCCACCCCGTCACGTGGTAGTCGAAGCACCGGAGATCGATCGTCAGCTGCCCGTCGTCCCCCGACCAGTGGATGAGGTCACGCATCGGCCGGTAGAAGCGCTCGGCGTTCCCGTAGGGCGCGAGGCCCATGACCTTCCCCTCGCCGCCCCAGGGCCGGAAGCCGAGGTAGTCGGTCACCGCCGAGTAGACGAGGCCGAGGGAGTGTGGCAGGCGGATCGCATGCAGCCGCTCAATGCGGCTGCCGCTCCCGCGCCCGAACCACGTCGTGATGTCCTCCCCGGCGCCGTCCAGCGAGAGGATCGCCGCCTCCTCGAAGGGCGAGACGTAGAAGCTGCTCGCGGCGTGCGCCAGGTGATGCTCCACGTAGCGCAGCTTGAAGCGGGGGGCGCGCCGCGAGGGCAGCGAGTTGTGGCGCAGGTAGAGCCCGAGGCCCAGGATCTTGAGCGCGTTCCCCGGGCGGTAGGTCGCGAACTGGACGAGCGAGCGCGGAAGGTACCCGAGTGCGCGAGCCGTGCGGCGGGCCACGAGCTGCCAGGGCTTCAGGAAGAACGCGACCTCGTCGATGTCCGAGAGGTCGAGGCCGTTGGCGGTGAGGACGTGGCGGAGCGCCAGCTCGGGGAACGCCGAGGTGTGCTTCTCGCGGTTGAGCCGCTCCTCCTCGACGAAGGAGACGACACGCCCACCGTCGAGCAGGGCGACGGCGGAGTCGTGGCCGTAGGCGCTGAGGCCGAGGAGGTACAACGACGGGACGCTCCGCGGGCAGGGATAGCGGAGCGGCGCGGAGGGGGCAAACCCGCAGCCGCTGCACGGGCTTTCGAATTGACCCTCCCGGGAGGGCGGTGGTAGCGTCGCAGGGCGCGGACGCGCCCGCGACGCGGATGAACCTCAACTACGCTCGCTACGTCGACAAGTGGGTCGGGCTGGTCGTCTGCCTCGCGTTCTACGGGCTCGAACGGCTCCTCTCTCCGCTGACCGGCCGGCACCTCCCCGCGCTCTCCGCCACCACGCCACCCCCGCTCGACGGCACGCGGCCCGCCCCCCGGCGCGTCCTTTGCATCAAGTTCTACGGCCTCGGCAACGTGGTCATGCTCCTCCCGGTGCTGCAGGCGCTGCGCGAGCACTTCCCCGCGGCGGAGATCGACTTCCTGACGCTCGCCGGCAACCTCCCTCTGCTCGAGCGGAGCGGCGCCGTGACCCACACCTTCGGCGTGGACGTCGGCACGGTCGGCCGCTTCCTCGCATCGCTCGCCGCGGCGCTGCGGCAGGTCCGGCAGCGGCGCTACGACACCGTCGTTGATTTCGAGCAGTTCGTGAAGATCTCGACCGTGATCGGCTTCTGGACGGGCGCTCGCGAGCGCATCGGCTTCAACACCGACGGCCAGCGGCGCGGCTTCCTCTACACCACGCGCGTCGTCTACACCGACAGCGAGCACACCTCCGCGCTCTTCGCCCGGCTGCTCCGTCCGATGGGCATCGCCGGAGCGCTCCCCCCCGCGAGTCTCCGGCTGGAGCCGACCGAGCGGCGACGGGTGCGCGACTTCCTCGCCGGCGCGGGGATCGGGGCGGAGCGCTTCCCCGTGGTGGTCGTGCACCTCGGGATCGGCATGAACTTCTACCGCGTGCCCCTCAAGCAATGGGACCCGGCCCACTTCGCCACGGTGGCCGACGGCCTCATCGAGCGGCATGGAGCGGCCGTCGTGTTCACGGGTCAGGGCGACACGGAGCGGGCGCTCATCGCCGAGGCGCAGCGTCGGATGCGCCATCCGGCGATCGACGCCTGTGACCGCTTCGGCGTGACGGAGCTCGCGGCGCTGGTCGAGCAGTGTCACTTCGTGGTGACGAACGACACCTCGGTGATGCACCTCGCGGCCCTCATGGACACCCCGGTGGTGGCGCTCTTCGGCCCCACCGCGCCCCTCCACTACGGCCCCCGCGGGCACCACAACCTCGTCTTCTACCGCGACCTCTACTGCAGCCCGTGCCTCACCAACTACAACCTCAAGGTCAGCCGCTGCCGGGACCCGGTCTGCATGCGGGGCATCCGGCCCGAGGAGGTGCTGGCGGCGATCGCCGAGCGCTACCTCGGCGAGACCGCGCTCTATCGCGACTGGCTCCGCGGCCGTGCGGAGCGCGCCGCCAGCGCCGCCTAGGACGATGCTCGACCTCGTGACCGGGAGCTCGGGGCTTCTCGGCTCCTGTCTGGTCGAACGCCTCCTCGCCCGTGGCCGTCGCGTCCGCGCCCTCGACCTGGTGCCTCCACCCGACGTCCGCGCCGTCGAGTTCGTCCACGCGGATCTCCGCGACGCCCCGGCGGTCGTCAACGCCTGTCGCGGCGTGGAGGTCGTCTACCACCTCGCCGCCGGGCAGCGCATGAAGCCCCAGTTCGCGGGGCTGAGCGAGCCGGATATCTACGCCATGAACGTGGCGGCCGTGGAGCACGTGGTCGCCGCGGCGCTCGAGTCCGGCGTGCGGAAGCTCGTCGCGATCTCGAGCTCGGGCGTGTACGGCATTCCCCGGACGGTCCCCTGCGGCGAGGATCACCCCCAGCGTCCCCTCGGCGCGTACGGGCGGAGCAAGATCGAGGCGGAGCACCGCTGCCGGGAGGCGCTCGCGCGCGGGCTCGACGTGACCCTCCTCCGGCCGATGAGCCTCTTCGGCCCGCGCATGACGGGCGTCTTCGTCCTGCTCTTCGACTGGGTGCGGCAGGGGAAGAACGTCTACCTGCTCGGAGCGGGAACGAATCGCGTCCAGATGGTGAGTGCCTGGGACGTCGCGGACGCTTGCCTGCTCGCGGCCGAGCGGCCAGCGAGCCGGGGTGCGGTGCTGAACCTCGGCGCCGACGACGTCCCGACCGTGCGTGCGCAGGTCGAGGCCCTGATCGCCCACGCCGGCTCCCGCTCGCGCGTGGTACCGCTGCCCGCGGGGCTCCTCCGCACCGGCGCGCGCCTCCTCACGCACCTCGGCCTCTCGCCCATCGTGCCCGAGCACTACCTCCTGGCGGACCGCACCTTCGTCCTCGACACGGCGCAGGCGAAGGCGACGCTCGGCTGGCAGCCGCACATCTCCAACGTCCGGATGACAGTCGACGCGTACGACTGGTACTGTGCGCACGGCGAACGGTACCGTCCGCAGGCGGGTCCCGTCCTGCGGCTGCTGAACGCCCTGTCGTGATGCGCATCGCCCCCTACGTCGCGCTCGCCGGTCGTGCCCTGGAGGCCAACTTCCGGCGTCCCTCGCATCCCTACAAGCTCACCTTCTGCCTCACCTTCTGGTGCAACTACCGCTGCGAGACCTGCAACATCTGGAAGATGAAGCCACGCGACGAGCTGCGGCTCGACGAGATTCAGCGCTTCTTCCGGCGCTCGCCCCGCTTCCTGTGGGTGGATCTCACGGGCGGCGAGGTCTCCTTGCGCAAGGACTTCGTCGACATCTGCGAGGCCGTCGTCTCGAGCTGCCCGCACCTCCTCCTGCTCCACTTCCCGACCAACGGCTACCTGACCGACACGCTGGTCGGCGCGGTGCGCGAGATCCGGCGCATGGCCCCGGAGAAGCTCATCATCACCGTGTCGACCGACGGCGACGAGGCGATGAACGACGAGCTGCGCGGCATCGGGGGCGGCTGGCGCCGGCAGATCGAGACGTTTCGGCAGCTCCGCCAGCTGGCCGGCGTCCAGGTGGTGCTCGGGATGACGCTCTCGGCAAAGAACGTCGATCACTTTCCCGCCGCCTTCGCTGCCGCGCGGCACGAGATCCCCGACCTCGACTACGGGGATTTCCACGTCAACATCGTGCACGAGTCGGCGCACTACCTAGGGAACACGGACCTCGGGCTCCGCCGTGGCGTCGAGGCCGAGGCCCTCGCGCGTGCGACCGAGGCCTATGCGCGCCTGCGCGGCCGGGCGCGCTCGCCTGTCGACTTCCTCGAGCGGGCGTACCTCAAGCGGGTACGCCGCTACGTCGAGACGGGCGCCACGCCGATGCGTTGCCACGCGCTCCGGGCGTCGTGCTTCGTCGACTCGTGGGGCAACGTCTTCCCATGCACGGTCTACGATCGCCGGATCGGCAACCTGCGCGAGGTCGACTACGACCTGGCGCGCATCTGGAACACGCCCGCGGCCGCGGCGCTGCAGGGCGAAATCTGGGAGTCGCGCTGCCCCAACTGCTGGACACCCTGCGAGGCGTACCAGAGCATCCTCGGCAACCTGGTGCGCCCCGAGTTCCCGGGGCTGCAGCGGCTTCGCCCCCGACCCACCGTCGGGTCAGGGTGAACACCCCGCCCGCTCACCCGCGGGCGCCGCCGGCAGGAGAGGAGGCGCTCTAGCGGGGTCCGTTCGCGCGATCGACGAGCAGGCTTTGCAGCGACCGTCCGATCAGGCCTCGATGGTCCCAGAGTCGGCTCTCCGCCAGGCCGATGCCGTGCGGCTCGACCCGCGAGACGGCCTCCAGGCACACCCACTCTCCGGCCGGCAGCCGGTGGAGATAGATCGTCAGATCGGGGTTGATGAACCCCCAGCCCTCGAGCCGCGACAGCACCCAGCTGATGCCGTTCCCGAAATCGGCCGCGGTCGCGACCCGGGAGAGCGGCGAGACCTCCTCACCCTCGATGAGCGGGACGCGCAGCCGGACCCAGTCGGTCGCCGGTCCCGGCCGATCGAATCCGCCCCCGACGAACCGGTGCTCGACCGCATGGCTGTGGAACGCGGGCGTGGTGAGCGTCCCCTCCCACGGCGGCGAGCTCGCCGACCCGGACTCGGGACCCGGCGGGGGCGCGGGCTCGCCGTCGCGCTCGGCGAAGAGATCCGGCTCGACG
>Ga0126369_10001917_pt1 | contig 14683 bp, 18 predicted proteins | sample PanSoiMetaPlot_1_FD_109646 | JGI IMG/M metagenome (GOLD analysis project Ga0126369, IMG submission 109646) | Tropical forest soil microbial communities from Panama - MetaG Plot_1 | ecosystem: Environmental > Terrestrial > Soil > Tropical forest > Bulk soil | place: Panama | collected 2016-02-17 | reverse complement strand
GCGCGCGGCATGCTCCGCGCGCGTGCCGTGCGAGAAGTTCACCCGAAAGACATCGACGCCAGCCTCCGCGAGCGCGCGAATCCCGTCCTCGGAGGACGACGCCGGTCCGAGCGTGGCGACGATCCGCGTGCGCGCCGTGGGCGAGATGCCGTGGGCCCGTAGCACATCGGCTGGGGGATCCGCCATCGCGTGCGACCATGGGTCGGGATGGTCATGTCGTCTGCCGCGGCTGAGAGCTGGCTCACGGTCCCGTGGATCAGCTTCGAACTGCAATAGCTAGAAGGTGTACAAGGGACTCAGCCCGATCATGATCGTCTCTCTCGCGCGGTTGTCGGCTCAGATTTCGGCGCGTGCCAGTTGCGGGGGATGGGCTGGAGCATGCTCACCCGGTTCCCTTCGGTGTCGCTGAACGAGACGTACTGTCCCACACCGGCTATCTGCATCGGCTCACCGAGCACTCGACCACCTGCATCGGTGACCTTCTTCATCGATGCTCTGATGTCCTCCACCGCGATCACGCAGGTCCGCGAAAGTGGACACGCCGCACCTGGAAAGTGAACACGGCGCACCTGCGGGTCTTTTCCTATAGACCGTCCGCGGCGTCCAAATTCATCGGTCGCCATGGAAGCCGAGGGAGATCAAGGACTTCGCGGCCTTCCGGGCGCGACATCCACCCGACTCAGGACGGTGCGGACCCGCCAACGCGGCCCTGGATAACGTCCAGGCCGGGTACCTTCGTCGGATCTCCTGACTCGAAGACCTCCTGATGCCGGGACAGCCCGGGACAGCCGCTCGACAATCAATAGCAGTAGGTCTCGTTCCCGATCTTCCGGCAGAGGCTCGGGTCAGCGGCGAAATCTTGAAGCTCGATCTCGAACGGACGCTGGGATGTAGCCTGGTCATCCGGGAGTCCTCTGTCGCCATGGAATGAAAAGAGCGGAAACGCCCCCGCGTAAGTCGGCTGGTCGGCGGTTTGCCCGCCGATCGTCACTCGGCTCGCCCCGACTTCGCACTCGAGCTGCGTTCCGAACCATCTGCACGCCGCGGACGCCCGAGGTACGGCGGCGAGCACGCATACTAGGAGCAGCATGAGCAACCGCGTCATCTGCGTGAACCCTCCGATCGTCCCGGATGCACCATTCGGACCATCGTGGGCGTATGCAACATGGAGACGGAAAAGACGCAGAGCTGACGAGGGGCCGGCATGTGTGCCGAGGAGTCGGCGATCGAGGTCGGAGACCGCGCCAGCCCGACCGAGCACCCAATCGGCTTCGCTTCCCGGCGCCGCCACGTGGTTGGTAGCAGGCATGCGGAAGCGCTCCGCCGACTGGCATCGAACTTGCGTAAGTGCCCGAGAGGGAGGGTACAGCGATGGCACCGAGCGTGACGCTTCTCGATCTGGTGAACGCGGTCGCCGAGCACGCGCGGTCGGAGGCCGAGGTGGTCGCCACCATCGTGTGCATGGTGAACCAGGGCCACGTGCGCCTCTGCGGCACCTTCAAAGGGGCGCGCTTCGACCTGAGCACCCTGGCCGCGGCTTGAACCAGGAAAGGAGACAGCCATGTTGCTTGTTCCAGGGGCACGCTGCCGTTCGTCGCGCAGCATCGTGGTCCCGGGGGGGATCGTGCGGAGGGCCTCGCAGGGGACTCTCGTCGCGAAGCGCGAGAACCTCGGCCGCGAGCTCTTCACGGTCGACTTCGACACCGGCCAGAAGCTCATCCTCTTCGCCCACGAGATCGAGCTGTTGAGCGACGATCTCGCCGCGTAGGGAACCGAGAAGCGTGATTCGTCGCTTCACCCGGTGTCCTTTGCCTGTGCGATCGGTGCTGTTCGATGATCCGCGCGCGGCGACGGACCGGGGCCGCTGAGGAACTGCCCCCCGTGCGTGGCCGTGCCGTTCGCTTCCGTCGGTCCGAGCGTATCGCCCGGGTGGCCCCGCGGCGTCCACCGCGGTCCATGCCCGGAGTCGTGATCCGACTCGACGAGCGGCAAACCTCGAAACGGCGGAAGGAGCCTCGACGTGAAGCGCGAACCTGAGACGAACATGACCTTGCCGACCGGCGGCGGAGCGCCGATCATGACCCGGGACCCGCGCCATCCGAGGCGATGGCTCCTCGCCGCCGGCGTGTACGCCACCGTCTTCCTCATCGGCGAGAGCCACCCTGCGGACGCGGCGAGCGCCGAGGACTGCCGCACGTTTCACCAGGAGTGCACGGAGGCGAGAGGCGCCGGCTACAGCGAAGTGGGTATCTGCAACGTCGAGCAGCTCGAATGCGCGGCCGATCGCGACGTGAGTGTCCCCGAGCCGCTGCACGAGCGCGGCACGGAGATGCGCACGAAGCCGGAACGCGCCGCCGGCGAACGTTCATCGACACGGATGCGGTGACCCGATACTCTCTGCCCGCGTCCCCCACCTGGGGTTGCGTAGACATGGTTGGAGGGTCCCCATGATGGCGCAACGCCATCCAGTCGTGTTCCTGCTCGACGTCGACAACACGCTCCTCGACAACGATCGCGTCTCGGCCGACCTGAAGCACTACCTCACGCGCGAGGTCGGCGCCGAGCGCCAGGAGCGCTATTGGGCGCTCTTCGAGGCGCTCCGTAGCGAGCTCGGCTACGCCGACTACCTCGGCGCGCTTCAGCGCTATCGGGTCGAATACCCCCGCGACCCCCACCTGCTCGCGGTGTCCGCGTTTCTCGTGAACTATCCCTTCGCGAACCGGCTCTACCCCGAGTCGCTCGACGTCATCGAGCACCTCGCGGCGTGGGGGCCCACCGTCATCCTCTCCGACGGCGATGTGGTCTTCCAGCCCCGCAAGATCGAGCGCTCGGGGCTCTCCGACGCGGTGGAGGGCCGTGTCCTCATCTACATTCACAAGGAACGCGAGCTCGAGGATGTCGAGCGACGGCATCCCGCCGAGCACTACGTGCTCGTCGACGACAAGCTGCGCATCCTGACCGCCATCAAGCGCATCTGGGGCGCGCGCCTGACGACGGTGTTTCCGCGCCAGGGCCATTACGCCCGCGCCGCCGACGTGGCCAACTGTCCGCCAGCCGACGTGACGATCGAACGCATAGGTGAACTGCTCCGCTACGATCTCCCCGCGTTGCTCGACGCGGCGCGGGCAAGTGATACGTAGTCCCTGAAACCCGCTCGGCCGCCACCCACGACCTTCTCGCGTGGCGGATGGAGGAAGGAGCATGGCGACGACACGTCGGGTCGAGAAGGTCTGGAAGAGCAAGCCGACCATCGAGGGTGCGGGCGTGCATCTCCGGCGGGCCTTCGGCTTCCAAGAGGTCCCGCAGCTCGACCCCTTCCTCCTCCTCGACGATTTCCGTTCCAACGAGCCGGCCGAGTACCAACGCGGCTTCCCCTGGCACCCGCATCGGGGGATGGAGACGATCACCTACGTGCTGGCAGGCGACGTGGAGCATGGTGACAGCCTCGGCAACCGGGGGATGATCGGAGCCGGCGACGTGCAGTGGATGACCGCCGGAAGCGGCATCATTCATCAGGAGATGCCGAAGGGAGACCGCCAGGGTCGGATGTGGGGCTTCCAGCTCTGGGCGAATCTTCCCGCGAGTCACAAGATGATGGACCCCCGCTACCAGGAGGTGAAGCACGATGAGATCCCGGTGGCGGAGACGGACGGTGCCCGGGTGCGCGTGATCAGCGGCGAGGTGGCGGGCGTGCGGGGGCCGGTTCGCGAGATCGTCACGGAGCCGGTGTACCTCGATGTCTCGCTGGCTCGCGGCCGCACCTTCACGCACCCGATCAACCCGACGCACACCGTATTCGCCTACGTGATCGAGGGTGAAGGGTACTTCGACCCCGAGCGCGATCCCTATGCCCGCGAGACGGTGGGCGAGGGCTACTTCGACATGACCCCTCGCTGCGTGTGCGGGAACCACGCTCTGGTGATCTTTGGCCCCGGAGAAACCGTGGCCATTTCAACGGAAGAGCAACCGGTCCGCTTCCTCCTGGTCGCCGGACGACCGCTCAAGGAGCCGGTCGCCTGGCACGGCCCCATCGTCATGAACACGCAGGCGGAGCTGCGTACCGCCTTCCGGGAGTACGAGCAGGGTACCTTCGTGAAGCGCCAGAGGCCGTGACGCTCTTCATCGCCGACGTCAGGGTCGGCGACCTGTCATCCGGGCCAACTCTCGATCCCTCCCCCGTTCTGTAATTCGCACCTTCCGCGGAAACCCAGCCGTTCATTCGTCCGAGGCTGCCGAATGGTCGGCGCGATGCCGGCGCTTCGGCGCGCCAGTTCCCGAGTCGTGCCGAAATCGCTCCCCGGAGCTCCGATCTTTCTTTCCCGACCGGAAACCGCGGAGCGGCACGACAGTTGCGGAGGCAAAGGAGCGGATGAGGTCACGCAACGTGCAGAGAGAGGAGACGCACATGCTCGGGACTGAGATCGGCAGTCGGGAACTCGGCGTGATCAAACGCAGAGCGATCGTGGTCATGGCGCTGGCTGCGGCCATCGTGTCCGCCAACGCATCCGCATCGGGGGACGTCGAGCGTAGCGCAGTCGTTCCCCGGAAGATCGTCATGCGCGACGACCTGATCAGCCCCACCGCTCTGACGATGGACCGGAACGAGACACTCGAGTTCGAGAACGACTCCGGGCAGATCGTGAGACTGATGTTCTTGGAGCCGCAGGATCAGACCGACAGGATCCGCTGCTACCCGATCGATCACACGATTGTGGGCCCTGGCGAGGCGCCCTGGATGCTCTTCGACTGGGGTCCGGGGCAACGGCTGACGGCCACGATTCCTCCCGGGAGGTTCGCGAGCGCATGCTCTCTCCTTCCCGGACAGTATGTCTTCGTCACGACGCGAGTCAGTCGCGACGCGCGCGGTGCGGATTCTTCGCTCGGGACGAAGGGCACGATCACCGTCCAGTAAGGCGAGCGCGGGCGGAGGCCGTCCCGCCGTCCGCTAGTGCCCCGAGCCGACGGCCACTCGTGAGCGGTGTTCAGGCAGCGCGCGTCCCGGGGGTATGGCTTCAGCTAGAACGCCCCGCTACATAGGCGGTCGGCTGGGGCATGTTCTCGAGTACCAACGCTCGCGTGCGGGAGACGCGCCGATGAAGGCGGCTCGTGCCGAGCATCGCACCTTCGAACACCGTGCGTGCGAGGCCGGCAACCTCCACCGGATGCTGGTCGACGTGTCGCACGCCACCGCCTCGCACCGGGATCTGCAGAGCCTCCTCCGAGATCTGGCCGGCCTTCTTCGCCGGGTCGCCCGCTTCGACCGGCTCGCGATCGTGCTCCACGATGCGGACCGCGATCTCATGCGCCTGCACACCATCGTCTCGCTCTCGCCGACATTCACGACCGACCTCGAGCTGCCCGTGCCGGAGTCCCCGGCGGGCCTCGTCTGGCAGACGCAGCGCCCTCTCGTCGTTCCGCAGATCGACGCCGAGGCGCGTTTCCCCGAGGTCCGCCGGATCCTGCGTAACGAGGGCATGCGATCGTTCTGCGTTCTCCCGCTCACGACGCCGCTCCACCGTCTGGGCGGTCTCAGCTTCGCCAGCCAGGAGGAGGATGCCTTCTCCGAGGCCGACGTCGAGGTCCTGCAGGAGGTCACGGCACAGGTGGCGCTCGCCGTCGACAACACGCTCCACCACGAGGCCGCCCATCGGGCGCAGCAGCAGCTGGCTCGCCAGCGGGACCGCCTCCAGCTGCTCCTCGAGGTCAACAACGCGCTCGTCTCGAACCTCGACCGGCGCGCGCTGTTCAGCGCGATCTCGAGCTGCCTCCGGCGCGTCGTCTCGCACGACTACACGAGCCTTGCGGTCTACAACGGCGAGCGGAACGCGTTCGACATGTGGGCGATCGAGTCCGTGGGGAAAGGGTTGGTCAAGGAGCACATGTTCGTGCCGGTGGAGGGATCGCCGGCAGGCAGGGCGTTCATGACGGGCGAGCCCGCGCGGTTCGGGCGTGCAGATCTCATCGCCCTCGACTCCGACGTCGGGCGGCTGCTGCTTGCCGAGGGCCTGCAGTCGATGTGCAGCGTGCCGCTCACCGTGCACGACCGCCGGCTGGGCACCCTCAGCATCGGCCGGCTGGGCGGCGAGCCGTTCAGCGACTGTGACACCGAGCTTCTCGCCTCGGTGGCGAGCCAGGTCGCCTTCTCGGTCGAGAACGTGCTCGCGTTCCAGGAGATCGCCGAGCTCAAGGACAAGCTCGCGGCGGAGAAGGTCTACCTCGAGGACGAGATCCGGACCGAGTACAACTTCGAGGAGATCATCGGGCAGTCGTCGGCGCTGAAGCGTGTGCTCCACGAGGTGGAGACCGTCGCGCCAACCGATTCGGCCGTCCTCATCGGCGGCGAGACCGGCACGGGCAAGGAGCTCATCGCCCGCGCCATTCACGAGCACAGCCGACGTCGCGGGCGGACGTTCGTGAAGCTCAACTGCGCGGCCATCCCGACGGGCCTGCTCGAGAGCGAGCTCTTCGGCCACGAGCGTGGCGCCTTCACGGGCGCGATCACGCAACGGGTCGGGCGGTTCGAGCTGGCCGACGGAGGGACGCTCTTCCTCGACGAGATCGGCGACATTCCCCTCGAGCTGCAGCCGAAGCTCCTGCGGGTGCTCCAGGAGCAGGAGTTCGAGCGTCTCGGCAGCACACGCACCAAGCGGGTCGACGTCCGAGTCGTTGCGGCCACGAACCGGAACCTCGAGGAGATGGTCGAAGCCGGAACGTTCCGCAACGATCTGTACTATCGCCTCAACGTCTTCCCGATCACGCTACCACCGCTCCGCGAGCGGCCCGAGGACATCCCGCCGCTCGTCCGGTACTTCGTGCAGAAGTTCGCGCGTCGCATGAACAAGCCCATCGAGACCATCCCGGCAGACACCATGACGACGCTCTCACGTTACGGCTGGCCGGGAAACGTGCGGGAGCTCGAGAACGCGATAGAGCGCGCGGTCATCCTGACGACGGGGTCCGCCCTTCGCGTCCCGGAGGCAGAGTTTCGCGATCGTGCGGGGGCGCCGTCTCCCGGCGGGACGACGCTCGAGGCGACGGAACGCGAGGCGATCCTCCGCGCGCTACACGAGAGCAACTGGGTGCTCGGGGGTCCGCAGGGTGCCGCCACGCGCCTGGGTCTCAAGCGCACGACGCTTCAGTCGCGAATCCAGAAGCTCGGCATCGAACGCCCCCGAGCATAAGCCGCCTGCCGAGATGTCGGCAGGCGCCGACATGTCGTCCGGGCGGTTCGGCATCGCCGGCGCGACGCACGACGCCAACCTCGATGTGAACGACCCTTCGGGCTGCCCATCAGCCTGAACGACCGGCACGGGAGTTGCCTCTGATGTGGTGATCATGCGCACGAGGGCGCGACATCGGGGAGCCTGGTGTCCAGTTGTCCTCCTGGTCACCTTCTTGGTGCTGATGGGGGGAAGCCGGGCGGCGCTGCCGGCGATTGGGGGAGGACACGTCGGAAACCCCCTGGGTGGAGTCGCCGGCGGCGCGCATCCCGGTGGCGCCCCTCCGAGAGGTCGAGCGTTCGGGGACGGCGGGGTCGGTGGACGACGGGTCCCCCACTGGTACGGTGGCAGAAGAGTCTTCGTCCTCCCGTACTTCTACGATCCCTACTACGGGTACGACCCGTACGGCCTCTACGATCCGCCCTACCTGTATGCCCCTTACTGCGACCCGTATTCGCCGTACTTCACTCCTCAGTACTGCTACTGGGACGGCGCTCCCTAGGGAGCGGATGCCTGATGTTGCGAATCACGCACACGACTCGCCCCGAAGGTGTGACGGTCGTCCTCGAGGGACGCCTGGCCGGCCCGTGGGTGGGGGAGCTGGCTCGGTGCTGGAACGTCCTGACGAGCTCGCACGACGCGACTTCGATCCGCGTCCAGCTCGACGGCGTGACCTTCATCGATGCGGCCGGGAGGATCCTCCTCCGCACGATGCACGAGGAGGGGGCGGCGCTCGCCGCAGCCGGCTGCATGACGCGCGCCATCCTGGATGAGATCAAGGAACGTTCGTGGTGAGCGTCGGGTGAACCGAGCGGCTCGGGAGGAGCAGACGCTGAGCGTATCTCCGCCCGCCCGCGGCAACGACTGACACTCGCGCTCAGGCATCCCGACGCTTCTCCTGCCCAGACGAGGCGCCTGAACGAGTGGATCAGGGGATCGGCACGCAGCTGCAGCCCGTCACCGTGAAGACACACGCCTCGTCCGGGGCGCAGAACCCATCGCACGACGGCGAGCTCGCATCGCCACACGCCGTCGTCCGGCACTCGGACGCGCCACCCGAGACGACGGCGGAGCAATGGCCGCCGCCCCCGCACGTACCTTCACACTTCCGGTTGCTGTTGAAGTTGCACGGCTGGAGCGAGACCGTGGTCGTGGTCGTGGGGCGAGGATTGCCGCACTCACGAGCACGACGAACTGCGCCCGTACGCGGTTCCTCGCCACGTCACGCGACGCGCCGCAGCCGTGGGAGCACCACCTGGCGCCGAGTCCCATTGCTGTCACGACGAAAGGGCCGCTTTCGCCCCGTGTCTTCCAGGTGTGCCCATTGTCGCAGCCCTCGGCGGATGTAGCCGGGATCGAGCTGGAGCGACTCGCAGATGGGCACGAACGAGAAGGGACCGTCCGGGTCGTTGGAGTCGAACCAGGCCTCGACCTCCAGGAAGAGGCGGCGCGCTCGTGCACCCTCGCTCCCCGCCCATCGGTGGAACGTCAGGACAGCGTCGGCCAGAACCGCGACTTGGAGGCGCTTCTCGGGCTGAATCCGGGCCCCTCCACGATGCGATTCATGGAGCTGGGCAGGCAGTATGCTCTCCGGTGCGAGTTCGGATTCTGGAAGCTGCATGGTCCACCCTTCGTGGTCTCACTCCTCATCTCCGCAACTCTCGTGCCATCCCCGTACCGGCGCTGGTGATGCGATTTCGAAAAGCCAGACGCCGGGTCCTCGACACCCCTGCCGATCTCTCGGCACGAGCCACTTCTCGCTCCTGAGTCAGATTGGCGCTTCGTCGTTAGCCCCTATCGGAGGTCGAGGTAGCGACGTGCGACGCGGTTGCTCGGGTCCTTCGTCAAGGCGGCACGGAGCAGCGCCTCCCCTTGCGCGGCGTCTCCGCCCAGGAACGGGGGCAGCTCGACCAGGAGGACGCCCTTGGCGACGAGCACCTGGGGATCGTCGGGGTCGAGGGCCAGCGCCGAATCGATCTCGTGCTTGAGGCGACCGACGACGAGCGCCTGGCGTACCACACTCGCCTGCTGCGCTTGCTTGCCGAGGTTGCAGAAGACAGCGAAATGCGCCCTCGCGTCGAACTGGTCGGTGGCGACAGCGTGTTCGGCGAGCTCGAGGCCGTGGCTCAGCGTTCGGGTTCTCTCCTGACCCGTGAGTTCGTCGGCCCGGTCACAGATCGCGAGCGCGGCCGCGGCGGCATCGGCCGCGCGCGTCGCGGACTCGCCACCGGCGGGCGGTGCTCCCGAAGCCCGCCCGACGATCAATGCGACGGCGAGAGCGATGTTTGCGCCGCGAGTGCGCGCGACGATCCCCAACATGGATGACTGCCCAGCGCAATCGCCGTGCCGTGGGAGCCAGCCTCCCGAGAGTGGAGGGCCATGTTTGCGATCCCCAGCATTTTCCGAAGGATGCGGAAGCGGATTCCCCACCCGTGCAGCGAGCTGCGATTCGCTCGTGCCGGCCGTTCGGCAGAGGTGCCGTGGTGGCGACGCGACTCCGGCACGACTCGAATCGACACGCACATGGCGGCAGCCGTATGGCTTGGACGGCGGGCTACGAGTCCCCGGCCGCGTTCAGCAGGATGTTCCGCGTCACGGGCTCGTCTCCCCGAACCTTTGCCTGGAAGGAAGGTACTGCCGGGGAGGGCGCTCGGACCGCAGGGGGGCTTGAAGCTCCCAGCTCCGTTAGCTATTGCTTACCGTAAGCAATGGCTAACCTAGCGGAGGGATTCGCGGCGCTGGCCGATCCGACGCGTCGCCAGGTGTTCGAGCGCCTCGCGAGGAAGCCGCTCTCCGTCGGCGCCATCGCCGACGAGCTGCCGGTCTCGCGGCCAGCGGTCTCGCAACACCTGAAGGTGCTCAAAGCCGCCGGGCTCGTCGTGGACGAGCGCGACGGAACCCGGCGCGTCTATCGGATCGACATGCGTGGCATCGAGGCCATGCGAAAGTATCTTGACCGCTTTTGGGATCGAGCGCTGGCCGCGTTCAAGGCCGCGACGGAAAAGGAGACCGACTCATGATCGCGATTCGAAAGCAACTGATCGTGGAAGCTCCGGCCGAGCGCGCGTATCGCATCTTCTCGGAAAACATGGGGCTGTGGTGGCCGAAGGAGCACCACATCGGCAAGTCTCCGCTCAAGGACTGCATCGTCGAGCCGCGGGTGAACGGGCGCTGGTACGAACTCTGCGAAGACGGCAGTCAGTGTGACTGGGGCAAGGTGCTGACCTGGGACCCGCCCCGACGCCTCGTCCTGGCGTGGCAGCTCAACCCCGAGTTCCGGTACGACCCCGGTCTCGTAACCGAGGTGGAGGTGTCGTTCACCGCCCTCGGACCGAAGCGGACGCAGGTGGATTTCGAGCATCGCAACCTCGAACGCTTCGGCACGGCCGCCGAGCGACTCCGCAAGGAGATGGGCGAGGGGTGGAGCCAGATCCTCGAGAGCTTCGCGCGCGCGGCAGCGGGCTGAGCCGGAAGGAGTTCCCGATGAAGCTCTACGTGTTGCCGCCATCACCGCGGGCGCTGAAGGTGATCGCGCTCAAGAACCATCTGCGTCTCGATTGCGAGATGCGCATCGTGGATCTCGGAAAGGACGAGCACCTCACGCCCGAGTACATCGCGATGAATCCCAACAAGAAGATGCCGGTGCTCGAGGATGACGGCTACGTCCTCTGGGAGTCGAACGCGATCCTCTTCTACCTCGCCTCGAAGAGGGCGCAGAGCGGCGTCTGGCCGTCGCACCCGAGGCACCAGGCCGACGTGCTGCGCTGGCTCGCGTGGGAAAGCGCCCACTGGGACGCCGAGTCGTGTGGCATGGTGGGATTCGAAAAGGTGTCCAAGGCGGTGCTGCGGCTGGGTCCGCCGGATCCGGCCTTCATCGCGCGCGGTGAGCAGAATTTTTGCCGCTTCGCGGCCGTGCTCACCGACGCCCTCAGAGGGCGGAAGTGGTTGACGGGCGACGCGCTCACGATCGCGGACTTCGCGATCGGTGCGTGGGTGCCGATCGCACGGGTGCTTGAGCTTCCGGTCGAGAAGTTTCCGGAGATCGGTCGCTGGTACGACGGGCTTGCATCGCTGCCGGGGTGGCGAGAGTCCCCGGTGCAGCTGTGAAACCGTGGACGTGGCTGCGCGTCGCCGCCGTGCTGCAGGCGCTCGGAACCGTCGGCCATACCCTGGCGACGGCGAGCACGGTGCCGACGCATGGCCCCGGCGAGAAGGCGGTGTTCGAGGCGATGCGCGGTTTCCACTTCGAGATCATGGGAGCCACGCGCAGCACGTGGGACTTCTACCGTGGCTACCAGTTCTCCACGACGGTGACCTTCGTCCTGCTGGTCGTGTTGCTCTGGCTGCTCGGTGACCTCAGCCGGCGCGCACCGCAGCAGGCTCGCCCGCTCGTGCTGGCGATCCTCGGCGCGCAGCTCGCCACCGTTATGCTGAGCTGGACGTACTTCTTTGCGGGGCCAGGTCTGGTCGGCGGTGCGATCGCACTCTGCCTGGCGATCGCCGCTCTCGGGTTGCAGGGTGAATCGAAGACGCTCCCCGGCACTTCGCGAGCAAGGTGGACGACCGATGAGTCACGCCCCTGGTAGCGCGTAGGTGGCGGAGGCGACCGCTTCGTCGAGCCGCAGCTTGCACTCCTCGACCAAGACCATCGCCGCGACGGCCATGATCGGCTTGGCTTGGTCATTGTGAGTGCGACGGAGTGCTGCTCGAGGTCGAGAGGAGGCCACCCGTCCACGATGTAGCAGGGCTGCCGAGATGTGGGCAGTCCGGTGAGCCTCCGCGGAGGCGCCGTGCCCCGGGGGGATTGACTCAGATGGTTGTATATACAATCACTTGCCGTGAGCATGAGCAGGAACCGAGACGATGCCCTGATCGAGACGGTGTCCCGGGAGTGCATTGCCAACAAGGTCCGCCTCCTCAACCGCGCCGTGACCGCCATCTACGACGAGGCGCTCCGGCCCCATGGGCTCAAGATCAGCCAGATGAGTGTGCTCGTCACGGTGGCGAAGATGGGAACGGCGAGCCCGGGCTTGGTTGGGCGCGTCCTCCACATGGAAAAGTCCACCCTGAGCCGGAACGTCGATCGGATACGGGCACGGGGCTGGCTGGAGGCCGCACCGGCCGCGGATGGCCGCAGCACCGAGCTCCGCGTAACGGCTCGCGGGCGGGGCCTCCTGCGACAGGTGCATGGCGCCTGGGTCCGAGCGCAGCAGCGAGCAGCCGAGATGCTGGGCGATCATGGTGTGAGCGGCATCACCCGGACTGTCGCCCTGCTCACGCGGGCGCGGCGGGAGGGCCCATGAAGGACGGCAGCGTCTTGGTCGTAAAGTTGTATATACAACACACTGGGCGGGCTCCTGGTGATGGAGCTCGACGAGGGCGGGGAGGGACACGCGGGCCACCGGGCCGTGCCGCAGAGGGCCGACCGCTTCAGAGCGAAACGAATCGACAGAGAGGAGACGAGGCGATGAAGTACTTCATGGATACGCACGACCGTGCGAAGGGGAGCTGGCCCGAGACGAACATCTCCGAGACGGAGTTCCTGCGCATCTACGCCGAGTTTGGCAAGGCCGTCGCGGAGCAGGGGGGCCACGATCTGGGGGCACACGTGAACGTGAAGGCGTGCCGGGCCTTCTGCTTCACCTACGGCCCCGACACGGACGCAATCCGGCGTGCGCACGAGAAGCTCAACTTCCCTTACGACTCGATCACCGAGGTGCAACGGGTGACGGGCGTCGATCTTCGACCGTCTACGGAACCGACGAAGGCGTGACCGGGTACAGGCCCGCGCTCCCGTCGCACTCGGCGAGGGGCGCGGGCCGGTCCGCCGCCGCTCACGATGTCGTCATGCGATCGTTCGACCGGATTGGCGCTACGACGGGGTCCGTCATCCGGCGCGAGCGAGGATGTGCTCGACGGCGTCGCGTAGCACGGCACCGATCGCCGGTCCGGTAGCGCTGCGCCAGGCGACGTGTCCGTCGGGTCGGACGAGCACGGCACCCTCCTCGCCGAGCCCGTACGCCTCGGTGAAGCCGCCGAGGTCGCGGAGCCCGGGTCCCCCGATGTGGTAGCGATCGATCGGGACACCGAGCTCGCGTTCGACCTCTGCGGCAGCGGTGCACCAGGTGCCGCCCTCGGGTCCGGCGAGCAAGGTGAACGCGCTGCCGAATAAATCGAGCGTCGACAGCCGTGCTTCAGGGTGTCCGAGCCAGACGTGCGGCGCACGCGCACCGGGCGTCGCCGAGGGGAGATAGTCCGAGTAGCTGTCGCCGACTTCCGGCGGCTGCGTGCCGTCGGCGATGACGGCGCTCGACTGGTAGACCGTGCCGAACTCGACGCCGAGGTGGTTGCCGTAGCGCCGTGATTCGGCCACGACCTGCTCCGCGGTGAGCGCGCCCTGAGCACCCCTCGCGGCGGCGGCAAAGATGAGCTGCACGTTGATGGAGTTCTGCAGCGACTGGCTCGTGATCCGCTGGGCCACCCCGCGTCGTTCGGTCTCGTAGGTCGCGACGAGGGGCCATCCCGCGCGGCGGAGCACGAACCAGGCGAGCTTCCACATGGCGTTGTGCATGCCTTGAAGCCCCGTGTTCACGCCGAGGCCGCCGGTCGGCGGGAACTGGTGCGCGGCGTCACCACACAGCAGCACCCGGCCCTGCACGAACCGTTCGGCGACGGTCGCGTTGAGCTTCCACAACCCGAGTGACAGCACCTCGGGCTCGAGCCCGTCGACGCCCACGGCGGCGCGGATCCAGGCTCGCGCTCGCTCGTGGGTGAACACGTCGAGCGACCACTCCTCGGGCCGCACGCTGATCTGACACAACCAGCGGCCGGCCCCGTCCAGTGGCTGGAGCACCCCGCTCGCCTGCTCGTTGGAGACGAAGAACAGCACACCCTTGCGCTCGCCGAGATGCGGCTCGATGCCGGCCCGGAAGTAGCAGTTCACGATGTGCGCCAGCTCCTTCGAGCCCTCCAGCTCGATTCCGAGCTCGCCACGGATCAGGCTCGCCGCCCCGTCCGCCGCGAGCAGCGCCCGACCGTTGAGCGTCTCTCTCGCACCCGTCACCCTCAACCGGACCTCGAGCGCGGCGCCCTCGTCCTCCGGGCTCCCGCCGCGCAGAAACTTCGTCGCTTCCGTCGCGAACCGGATGTCGACCATCCCGGTCGCCTGGACGGCATCGAGCAGGATCGCTTCGATGAGCTCCTGGGACGACATGACCGGCCACGCAGGGCTGACGCCGGGCCCGGGTCCTTCGAAGCCCTTCGACTCGATGACGCCGAACTGCTCGCCGGCCGCGGTCCGCAGGAACCGGATCGGGCTCTTCCACCCCGGCGGGGTGTCGATGCTGCGGAGCCGCTTGTAGACGGTGGGCCCCCACCCCCGGGCGATCTCCATCGTCCGTGTGTTGAAGTTCCGCGTCTTGGGATGCCACGACGTGGTGTCGTGCTTCTCGATCAGCACCGAT
>Ga0126369_10001916_pt1 | contig 14685 bp, 25 predicted proteins | sample PanSoiMetaPlot_1_FD_109646 | JGI IMG/M metagenome (GOLD analysis project Ga0126369, IMG submission 109646) | Tropical forest soil microbial communities from Panama - MetaG Plot_1 | ecosystem: Environmental > Terrestrial > Soil > Tropical forest > Bulk soil | place: Panama | collected 2016-02-17 | reverse complement strand
TGCAGCGCGGCGTGCAGCGCGGTCCAGATCGCTTGACTACGCCTCAGCATACACCCTCCGTGTGGGAAAGCGGTAGTCGATGCCGCGTCGTCCGCCTTTGTCCAGGATGTGCAGGGCGACGCGGTGGCGCGAGCAGGCCACGTACGCGACGCACACTTCGCCCAGGTCACCTTCGAGCGCGGCCGTGCCAGGCAGGAAGCCCCAGTTGCGGTCCAGGTACACCTCGTCGGCCTCGCGGCCCTTCGCCGCGTGGATGGTGCCCACGCGCACGGCGGGCGGCAGCACCAGCGCACTATAGCCGTAGCCCTGGACTACTCTTGAGTAGTAGGTGTGGTTCGGCAGCCGCCGCTGCAGGAGTTCGACGGACGGCGCCCAGGGCAACTCTTCGAGCGCCACGCGGCGGTCGGGCTGCTCGGCGGCGACGACTTCGAGCCAGCGCTGGTCGCGCTGCTCCAGAGTACCCTTCTTCAGGGACCGCACGAAGGTGAGCACGCTCTGCACAGGTGCGGAGCCTTCCACGAGTAGCTCGTGCGCGGCCCGCCAGGCGGCCGTTGGACCCAGACCCAGCGGTCCCTGGCGTCCTGACAGGTAGGTGAACGGGGTGCCTTCGTCGAGCAGATCGGCGGCCAACTCCTCGACGAGCACGCCCGTGCGCGCCAGGTAGAACTTCGAGCCGTCGCGGGCCGAGCCGTCGTGCACGCCGCCCCACGTCCCCAGCAATGGGTCCTCGGCGTAGCCACCGCGCTTCAGGATGTCCAGCGCGAAGTCCGCGCTCGGCCCGCTCAGGCGATGGCTGTCGTCGATGGTCGTCCAGCCGCCAGGCTGGTTGCGGAACAGCGCGGGGTTGCCACCGTTGAACTGGAAGATCGCCTGCCACGGATCCCCCGCCGCCACGGTGTAGGGGATGTTGGCGCCCCATGCGCGCAGCACGTGCCACAGCAGGGCTGAATTGTCCTGCGCCTCGTCGGCCAGCAGGAAGCCCACGTTCAGCCGCTCGCGCGCACCCTCTTCGAGCATGTCCTCGAAGTCGATGACCTGCTCCTCGTGCTTGTAGCCCTGGTAGCTGGTGATCAGCCGCTGGACTTTCTCCAGCGACGGCGGCAACTCGGCGCCGCGCTTCGCGAACAGGTGGTACGCCGCCTCGACGGGCAGCATCTGCTGGCGCGCGATGCTCAGGATGTGCAGCGCGGCGGACGTGTCCGAACGGTCGGAGCGCTCGCCGCCCACGTCGTACGTGTCGAGCCAGTCCACCCGCTCGGGGCCGTTGAAGCGCGCGTCGTGGTCACCCAGGCTCTGGGCCCACTCGCGCTTCTGGGCGTTGGTGATGACCTTTGGCCGACCGATCAGCGCGTAGCACAGTGCGTGGATGGTGCCCACGTGCGGGAACACGAGCGACAGGTTGGGGTGGTGCTCGGCGCCCACGAGGGGCGCCAGGCGGGTCTTCAGTTCGGCAGCCGCCGTGCGCGTGAACGTGACCGCGCCCAGGGCTGCGGGGCCCTGCTCGCGCACCACGCTGTCAGCGATGCCCGTCAGCTTGCGCGTCTTGCCCGAGCCAGGCGGGCCGTACAGATTGGCCTGCTGGCCCATTACTGCTCGCTCCTGTCGATGGCGTCGATCCAGGCGCACGCCATCGCGGCGACCTGCACCAGTTCCTTGCGCAGCGCCAGCCTGGCGTCAACGTACTGGGCGTCGTATGTCAACTCGTGCGCCACCTCGCCGACCTCCTCGACGAGGATCGGCAGCCACTCCTTCTCGTCCCACGGCTGGTCCTCGCGGCTGTTGCCGTTGGCGCCGTGCTTCTCGTGCGCGCGCCTGCGCTCGCGGTGCACGTCCGCGTATACCGGGGTCGCGTCGTAAGCGATCATACGTTCCGCCCCGCACCGCCGCGCAGCGCGTAGATCAGGCTGGTCAGGTCGTCGCGCACTGCGTCCAGGTCCGCGCGCAGCACGGCGACGTGCTCCAGCATCTCGGTGCGCAGCTTCTCGACGCTCCCGTCCAGGTCGTCAAGCTCGTCCGAGGCGCAGTCGCAGTCGCAGAAGTCACGGTCGCGGTCGATGTCCTCAACGCTCCGCACGCGTTCTTCGAGCGCGTCGTACGTGCGCTCAAGCTGCAGCAGCAGTGTGTGGTCCTCGACCTTGACCTGCGCACGGCGCAGGCTCGGGTCCAGATCTCGCTCAGTCAATCAAACCTCCTCAAGGCTAGCGCAGCCCCAGGCGGCGGCTGCACGCGGGCCACGCAGCCCAGCCCTGTACGGCCAGGCCACGTTCGGCAACCACCACTTGAGACTCGCGTGACGCCAGGTCGGGCCGCGCGGCGTATGCCGTGCCGCCGTACCGGCGCCAGAATGTCAGGTCCATCTGGACTCCGCCGTAGTACCCGTTGCCGGTATTGGCGTGCCAGTTCGATGTGCTCTCGCAGACGGCGAGTCTGTCCCACACTGGGCGCACTGCAGCGACAGGCACTGGCGCGGGGTCGGGCCCCTCGGTCACCTCGGGTGCGGGCGCGGCGTCACTGGACGTCGGCTCGAAGGGGTTGCCCACCTGCGACAGCAACAACACCGCTGCGATCAGTACGGTCATGTTGCCAGCCTACCGGAGACTGGGAGCGAGCGTTGCTCACCCCCAGCCAGCCCGTCAGACCAGCGCGGGGACGCGGCCCTGTACCACGTCCACGGCTGCGGTCCAGGCGCGACCCTTGGCCTCGGCCCGCTCGCCCACCAGGATGGCGGACGCGCGTGCGTCGGCGTCGTTGCCGCGTGCGCCGCCGCGCCAATCCTCGACCTCGACCACGGCGTTGTACAGACCCCAGGCGGTGCCTGCCATGCTGCGCATCTGCATGCCCGTGCCGCGACCCTTGAACAACTCCAGGGCCGCCTGGCGGCGGTCGGTGATCAGGCGCGCCTCCTGATCCCACTTCTTCTCGCGCAGTTCGAGGTACTCCTTGCTCCACGTGGGGTCCACCTCGAAGCGCGGCGGCGTCGGGTACGCGGCGGTGAGCACGTGCATCACCTCGGGCACGGGCTGCTGCAGGCGGTAGTCGGCCAGCGCTCGCATCGCCTCGGCCAGCGCGGGCAGCCCGTGCTCGGCCTCGTCGATGACGTTCGCCATCCAGCGCCCCATGCGGTCCAGGATCCAGCGGTCGTGATTGAAACGCACCATCTGTTTCGCGGCCTGGTGCGCCATCACCACCGTGTTCATGCACACTTCCTTGACCCCGCTGGTGAGCGCGGTCGAAGCGGTCAGCCCGTCCATCCACGTGTGGAGGCCCAGGTACATCTGCACCGTGTCGTCCACCACGTTGATCGGTTCGAGCCTGGCGGTGAGCAGGAACATCTTGCCTTCGCGCAGGTACGCAGCGGTCTCGACGCTCTTGCCCGTGCGCTCGTCCCACATCTGAGCGACCTGCTCAGGTGTGACGAGGTTGTAACCCTCGCGCACGATACCCATCGTCGCCTCGGACTTGTTGGTGCCGTACGGGGTGCGCACAATGGCGTACGCGGGCACCTGGATGTGCGAGCCGTCCTGCTTGGTGGCGACCGTCTGCAGCGGCAGCTTCAGATAGCTGGGCCCACCCAGCAGATCGAGCACCTCGACCGCGCTGTACTCGCGGTCGGGGTCGATCCCCGCGCGCATGATGCCGTGCCAGGCAGGCTCCTTGCGGGCGGCGAAAAACTTGTCGTCTAGAACCTCAGCGGGCAACTTTCAAACTCCTCTCAGTTGCTTGACGGCGCGGCGATGCGCCTGGGGTCGGGGACCTCGTGCTCGCCGAGCGAGCGGTACAGGTCCAGGTCGGTGTCGATGAGCGCGGTGCGACCGTCGGTGTCGATGACCACCAGGCAGCGCACGTGCACTGGCACGCGCTCACCGTGACGGTGCTCGTGCGGCATCTCGAACGTGATCGGAAACACGTCGTGCGTGTCGAGCGTGTCGATGGCGTCCAGGTCAAGCTGGCGGTTGTAGTCGCGCTCGAACGCGATCTGCGCGGCCCGCTTGAGTTGCGCATGGGTGAAGAACTTCACGTCGCTCCTTTCAAACCCCACTGTCGGGGCGATGTAGATAACTGTAGCATGTCCAACAACAGTTGTCAAGTCCAAACTACCTGGACACGTCCCGAAGCTGGCGCAGCAGCGGCTTGCCGATCTGCTTCATGAAGGGGGCGATGGCGATCAGCTTGTGCTCGCGGGTGCTCGGGTAGTACTGCCAGCGGTAGTGGCCGTTGACCCACCATGAGTGCTGGTACTGGCGCAGCGCACCCTCGACGTCGCCGTCGCGGTACGTGGGCTCCTGCGGTCGGGCACGCAGCGTGATGATCGACACCTGCTGCGTCGGCCACTTCTTGTTGACGCGGTCGTAGTCGCGGCGGATGGGACGCGGCAGGCTGCGCGTCATGGGGATGGTGTCTACGAACGGCGCCTGCATGAAGGCGAGCATGCGCAGCACGGCGCCGATCTGATTGAAGTGCAGCCGTCCTTCGAAGTCCTGCGGCCAGCGCGCGCCCCACGGCAGCGGCTCCATGACGAGATACTGCATGCCCAGCAGGCGCTCGTCGTCGGGCCACGTCTGACGGTCGAAGGTGAGCATCGCCCCCGCGTCGCCCAGGCGGGTGATCAGGCACCACCACGTCTCGGTGTGGCCAGGGATCTTCTCGCCCGTCTCCTGCGCCAGCATGTCGCTTTCACGCGTCGTCCAGGCCGCCATCTCGAAGCTGAAGAACAGCGACGTGAAGGGCAGCGCGTTGGGTTGGAAGACGTGCTCGGGCAGCGGCGCGGCGCAGGCGGCCTCCAGCGTGTTCTGGTGCCACAGGTAGGTTTGCGCGGTACGCGTGCGGCCCATCCACTCGAAGGCGGCCTCCGTCGGGCTGAGCAGCAGCGGTCCGCCGTCGTCAGGGAACAGGCGCGGATCCCAGACGGTGATCATCGAGTCGTGCTGGGCGTGGTCGCGGATCACCTCGGGCGTCATCTGCGCGCGGGTGATGGCGTTGCTCCACACCGCCTCGACCAGCATCTGGTGCCCGAGCGCGTGCCACCACTCGGTGTTGGGGTGGTGGCCGTTCCGCCCCGACAGGTAGTTGTTGTAGCGCACGCACAGCGGATCGTCCAGGATCGTCCGGACTCTTCGGCTTGCGTACGCCAGGAACTCCTCATCGGTTTCCGGTTCCAGACCCATCGGCCCCTGTATGATGTTCGACGCAATGCCGAGCGCGGGCGACTGTCGAAACAGTCGCCGCTTGCGCGCGTTGTCTTCGCGGACACGCTCGTGGTCCGCTCCGATCTGCTCGTTCAGGCGCTCCATGAAGCGCGTCAGCAGATCGTTTACGCGGTCGTCGCTCATTCGACGGCCTCCAGGCTCCTGACCTTCAGCAGCGGGTGGTCGCGGCGAAGCTGAGCGATCACCTCGTCGAACGTGCCGCGCAGGAACAGCGTGCCTTCGACGCGGATGCGCCAGCCCTCCGTAACCACTTCGGGCGCGGGTTCCCGTTCTGGAGCAGGCTCTATGCGAGGTGTGGGAGGCGCCACGTGAACGTCCTTCATGGCTTCGATGTGCGCTGGCAGTTGCCGCTTCGGACCCGAGTGCGGGCCGCCGTCGCGGTCGCCTCTGCGCCAGGCGATGTGGAACTTGTTGAGGAGCCGAAACGGAGTCGTCTCGGGTACGCCGTACGTCTCCGCGATCTCGCGCAGCGGCGTGTCGGTGTCGGTGTACAGCTTCAGGATCTCCTGCTCCTGCTCACTGGTGAGTGCGGATCGACGCGGCAATTCAGTAACTTCCTCCTCTACGGGTTTCGGAAGCGGAGTCTCCGCCTCCTTTATGGCGTGGCGCGCAAACTTTCCATCCAGGTTGACGGCGACCTGCTGCTTGCACCACGGGCACTCGGCCTGCTCGCCGCGCCCACGCGGGAGGGCGGCGTGCGCGATGCCGCGTCCGTAGCCGTCAGGTAAGGCGCTCGCGGCCATGAGCGCCATGTCGCCCGAGCCTTCGCAGATGACACGTCCCGCCGCCACGGCAACCTCCAGTTCACGCTTGAGCGCGCGCCGCACCTTGATCTCGCGCCACTTCGAGCGCTGGACAACCTTCTCCTTTTCCCAGCAGCGCTGGCATAAGTTGAACTTGGCGGTGCGATGGCGCGCTTGTCCGCACCGCCGACAACGGGCGTGGCTTACTTTGACCACACTGGTTCCTCCATTCCGACAGTGTAGCAGAAGCCACAACTGTAGTCAAGGCTCAATTTCAGCGCCGCCTGGTGAGCCAGTCCCACCAGGCGACGAGCAGGCTCCAGATCAGGAGCAGGGCTACAGCGATGCCTACCAGCGCGCCGTACTGGGCGGCTGCGGGCAGCGCCCAGCCCTCCATCCACGCCACCACCAGCAGCCACAGCGCGGCGGGGATGGCCAGGAACAGCACGACGCGCAGGCAGGCCAGTACGTCGCGTATCACGCCTGCTCCCTGCACGTGGCGCATTGCCCCTCGTCAGGGCTGCAGCCCACGCTGTACGGATCGTGCTCCGCCCAGGCGTGGCCGCACGTGGCGCAGAACGCCAGTGGATCCACACTGGGGATGGGCGTCCAGATGTGGATGCTGGTCACCACGTTGCCCTGGTCGTCGCGCAGCCCTGCGCGCAGGATCTCCAGCAGCGCGTAGTCCGTCAGCGTGCGGATCTCTTCGCCCTGGTCGCCCAGGTACGGCGTGCGTCCGTTGGGGGTCTGGCGCGACCACGTGAGCGTGACCTCGACGTCGAACGTGTCGAATGGCATCTCAGGCATCGGAATCCTCCGCGTCCCAGAAACCGAACGAGGCGCCGTCGCCTTCGGCCGAGCCGAAGTACGTGCCCTCAGGCGCGACCTCGTTCAGCGCGTCGAACAAGCCTTCGTTCAGAAAGGTGTTCACGCGGTCCGAGTCCCACAGCATGAGCGCGTCCTCGGCCAGGTCCTCGGGGCTGTCGTAGCCCAGGAAGTCGGCCAGCGTGCGCGTGGCCTGCTCGACGCGGCGCCACTCGGTCACCAGCGGATGCTCCGGGTCGGCGACTTCGAGGACCGCGACGAAGCGCGGGATCAGATGCTTGGCGTTCAATGTGCCTTCCGAGATCGAGCCTCGGAACTGTTCAGGTAGCTGTGCCATCACTGGCCCTCCTTTTTGTGGGCCGCCACCAGGGCAGCCCATTTCGCGCGTTCTGCTTTGCGCGCATCGTCCATCGCGCGCCAGTACAGGTGCACGTCGGGCGCGCAGCCCTGCAGCCGCAGCGCCTCCCACAGGTCCACGGTGATAGCGGCGGCCACGCTCTTGGTGGGCGCGGATTCGTACCACCGCGCCAGCACGCGGGCGAGCGTGCGGATCTCTACTTCCGTCACGCCGCCACCTCCGCCTGCGGGGCCTCGAAGTAGCGCGCCTCCACGTCGCACGCGGCCAGGAACACGTCGCGCTTGAAGCGCGGATTGTCCATGGCAAACACGTTGCACAGGCTGTCGGCGATGGCTGCCGTAGCCGCGCTCACCTCTACCTGCGCCTGCAAGTGCGCGAAGCGCGCCAGTACGCTGGCGACCCGCGCGTAGTCCTTCTTGGTCATATGCACCCCTCCTCACGGGTGTGGCCACGCGGGCGGGAGTCGAACCCGCCAGGTACCGTGCGCGTGGGTGTGGGGCAGAGCGCCCCACGGAATCAGTGGAGAATGCCCAGGAGGCGCGCGGCCTGCGTCAGCAGGTCGAGCAGCGTCAGCCCTCGGGCGGACTCGCTGGAGAGCGCGTCCAGCTTGTCTTCGAGCGCCGCGAGGCGTTCGTTGAGCAGACCCACCTCGCCTTCGAGCGTGACCACACGCCCAGTGAGCGCGGTTTCGAGGTCCTCGACGCGGTCCACCATCGCAGAGACGCCCGCCTCTTCGAGCGCCTGCAGCCGCTGGTCCACACCACCCAGGCGGTCGTCCACGGCGTCCACCTGTACGGTCAACTCGTCCAACGCGTCGTTGTCCAGGTTCTCGACGCTGGTCTCCAGCGCTTCCACACGCTGGGGGATGTCGGCCAGGTCATTCAGATCCACGCCGCACGTGTTCAGGCTCTCCAGGCTCGAAATGCGCGACTCGAAGTCGGTGTTGTCGAGCACGCTCTGGATGGCGCCGTCCAGGTCGTCGCTCTCGACGTACGTGCCCGACAGGTCGTCCAGGCCCGCATCCGAGAGCGCCTCGCGGACGATCTCGCTCACGCGATCCTCGTCCAGGCCGCCCTCGATTTCGTCCAGTTTGTCCTGCAGCGCGGACGTGTCCAGGTCCACGCTCACGGTCACCAGATCGCGATAGCGTTGAAGATTCATGCTGTCGTTGCCCTCCTCAGTTGGAATGGGGATACTGTAGCAAATGCCACAGCAGTTGTCAAGCCTGAATTTCCTCAGTCAGGGTAGACCACCGTGACGGTCTGGCCCACGTACAGGGCTGCGAGCCGGTCCAGGATGCGCTCGATGGCGCGCTGGGTGCGGGCGCGGGATGTCGCCACCACACGCCCGCCGACCACGAAGCGGATCACGAGGCGTAGCCCGTGCGGTCGTGCGAGCGCAGCCACGCCCGACGGTCGTACACGGCCCTGCGCCGCTTGACGTACGCGTACGCCTGGGGCACGGTCATGCCCTGGCGGGTGGTGAGCCAGTACACCAGCGTCAGCGGGCTGCGCTCCAGGCCCTGCCAGCAGTGCACCAGCACCTGCTTGCCGTCGGCGAGCGCGGCGTCAATCGCGGCGCACGCGGCCTCCAGACGCGTCGGCGACGCGTACGGCAGCGCAAACTCGTCGTCCTCGTCGTCCAGCAGGATCGGGCAGTGCGCCACGTTGGCCGCCTTCGGCGTGGCCACGCCTTCGCGCACGTCCACCACGGTCCAGTTGGGCATGTTGTAACGCGTGCGGGCGGCGATCAGGTCGCCGACCCAGATGTTGTCGGCGATCAGGTCGCGCGTGCCCCGCCCTGGGCGGCGCGTGAGGGCTTCGGCGACCTCCATCTGCGCGTCCTGCATGAGCAGGTCGCGCGCCCATTTCGGCATTTTGTTTTTCTTGTTTTTGCCCAATGAAACCTCCCTCAGGCTGCCACGCGGGCGTTGAACTTGCGATTGGCCTGGCGGACGCGGTCGCCGCCCTCGTCGGCGAACATGCGCGGACCCTGGCCGCCCTGCAGGCGCGGATTCAGCATGACCGCGATGTCGAACAGGTCGTTGGCCATTTGCGCGCCGAGGATCTCGGCGGTGTTCGGGCTTTCGCGGACCACACGCACCTCGCCGTCGCCTTTGGCAGCGGCCCGCTCGGCGATCTTGGCGATCTGGCGAGCGTTCCGAGCACGCGGGGCGGGGCGCGCAGCCCTGGCCCTGGGCGGGCAGCCCAGGCAGCCCTGCACGCTGCACGGGGTGTCGGTCGTGGCGTGGCGGCCCGCTAAGTTGGCGTCGGCGGGCGCATCGCCCGCCTCCGCTGCCTTGTGCGCCTTGGCGCAGTGGGCGTCGAACTTGCCGCGAACGAAGTCGGTCGGGCGGAACGCGCCCCAGTACGCCTTCGAGCACTGCGGGCAGTGCAGCCACTTGCCGTCAGCGCTTTTGCGCAGGAATGAAACGTTGGCCATCGGTCTGTCCCCTCCTCACGGGACGATTGAACTGTAGCATATGCCACAACGGATGTCAAGCCTGCGGTTACGTAGTAACCGCCGTGTGCGTGGGTGGACGCGGGAGGAATCGAACCTCCCCTACCCCAGTGCGCCCAGGGCGGCTCAGGCGGGTGCCTGAGCCAGGTAGTCGGCGACTTCGATCTGCTCGACGTGCAGGTCATACGTGGGCCACGTGGCCTCCGCCCACAGCCAGGCGTCCGCCAGGAACGCCTCAGGGTCGCGCGGGGTAGTCGAGGTCCACAGGCCGCCGCCAATCGGTCGGCCAGTCGCGGGGAGAAAGACGGTGAATGCGAACTCCGTAATCGGCATGCCGAGATAGTGGCATACCGGTCAACGTGTTGTCAAGCCCAGGTTTCCGTAGGAAACCGGCGCGCATCACCAGGGCAGGCGCGTGGGGTCGAGCGTGGGCGGCGCGGGCGCAGGGCTGAGGGAGTCCGTGTACAGCCCCTGGCGCACCAGGGCACGGTAGTACAGCAGCCGCTGCCACTGCCGGCACAGGCCGCGCTGGGTGGGGTCGTTGGTCAGCCAGTCGTGCGCGGGGCACAGGATCAGGTCGCGCCCGCGCACGTAGCAGCGGCACGGCGTCTCGAAGCCGCGCACGGCGGCCTCGGTCAGCGCGTTGGTGTCCTCGGGCGAAGGCGAGGGTGACTCAGAAGTCGCTGGCACTGGCGCCGCCCTCCCACGCGATGGCGCACTGGGTGGTGCAGAAGGCCAGGGCATACCACGGCATCCGCCAGGGACCCTGAGGCAGAGTGAAGCCACACGCGGCGCAGTGGGTGCGCATGGTCCACACACCTCGCATGTCGCCGTAGGTGTCGGCAGCGATGAGCGTGTCGCAGTAGTCGGAATAGGATCGGTCAGTCATCCAGAGTGCTCCGTTCTGTGCTCTGTCCAGCACACCGGTAACTGTATCAGACGCTACAGTGGGGTGTCAAGGGGCAATCTCCGGCAGCAGAGGCTCACCGTCCCACGAGCGCACGTTGGGCAGACGCAGGGCGTCGTGCGCGCGGCAGTATTCGAACACGGATGCGTAGGTGGGAAAGTCGCCGCACCCGCAGTACCGCCCCTTGCGCAGGTGAGCGGCGACCATCTCGCGGTAGAACGTAGCGTTGAACTCACGCGCAGTACGCGTGCCCCAACCGGGCTCCAGGGCTGCGGCCACCCGCCCGCACGAGTCAGTCCACATACGCGGCCACCTGCTCGGCCAGCGTGGGGCCCGTCCACTCAGGTTCGGGGGCGAATGTACGCGTGCCCAGGTCGTCCTCGATCTCGTGCTGCAGGGCTATGCGCTCGCGCAGGCGAGCGCGCTCCAGCCCCGCACACGTGGGGCAGTAGGTCTGCCGCTTGTCCGAGTTGTAGATGTTCAGGACGTGTCCCATCGGGCACTCTTCGCCAGCGCCCGTGCGCACCCAGCGCTTCGGGCGCGGATTGATTTTCGGCCGCGCGCGGTCGAACTCGCGCAGGCGTGGGTGCAGCGACAGCACCTCGGCGTAGGTGGGCGCGCTCGGGAGCACAGGTGACGCGTGGTGGAAGGGGGAGATACACTGCACGTCGTGGCAGGTGCGGATCAGGCCCTCGATATCGGGGCGCCCCAGGCGCAGCCACAGGAAGTGCACGATACTCATGCGGCGCCCACTGGACATCACGCGCGGCAGACCGCCCGCCACGGGCCAGTCGGCCAGCCAGTGCTGATGACCGTGCGCGTCAGGGCTGGACACGCGGTCGAGCGTGCGGTCGTGAGCGCGCCCAGTCGTGCCTTCAATGAGCACAAGCGCGATCTCAGCCACACGCCATTCGGGGATCTCGGGCAGCAGATGCTGCAGCATGTCTTCGAGGCGCGCGCGGGGCGGGAGCATCGGACAGGAACAGTGGTTCCTGTGCGATGCGCGATGGGGCTGCTGGCGAGCGGGCATAAGGCTGTCAGTCCTCCTCAGGGCTGAGTCGCACGCGACCCACCGAGTTTGGCTGGGGCACTAGTGTGCCCCGGTCCAAAACATTTTTTGGGTCAAAAAACACGGCAAACTCATATGGAGTTTAACCATTGCCACCTTGTTTTGCAAGGGGCACGCCCAAAATGACAGTTTGGGCCGGGTCACACTAGTGACCCAGCCAAACTCGGAATAGAAATAATCTCAAAGAGGGGGTATGAGTGCCAACCGTACAGGTAAACTCGGACCGTCCGAGTTTACCTGTACGGCTGGTAATGGGCGTTCCGAACATAGAACGAACGCCCTAAAATTGGCTTCCGGGCGGCTCTCAGCCCTTAGAACGCCCTTAGAGGTGCCCGCTTGTGATGGACGCGCCAGCGCGCGCGTGCGGATGCGCCCGGACGCGCACACAGCCCTGCAGGCGGGTGTGGACGCCGGGCACGCACTTACACGCGTGTAAGACGCGCGCAGGGCTCAGGCGGCCGCCTGCAGCCGTGGGGAGGGCTGTGCGGCCGCGCAGAGCGGGCACAGACGCCCGCTCGACTTGCGATTCTTGAGCTTGCGCTCAAAGTTCCGATCCACGTCCGACCACGTTCGGACAAGTCGGAAGCCGATGCCCTCGCGCAGGGCTTCGCGCATGTACTTGGACCCGCTCTGCCCGCGTCTGTGCAGCCCTACGCGGCGCGCTGGGCTGCGGGAGACGGTCCAGCCGAGGTAGTGGCCAGCGCTGGGGGCGCCGTGTTGGTTCACGGCGCCAGCGAGCGGGCGGTCAAGGTGCAGCAGGTACACGGTCCCCGCGTAGGCCCGTGTGGGGGCGGAGGTGGGCACTAGCGTGCCCGCCACTGGATGGGCGACCCAGCGAAGCCCTGGCCGTAGTCGGTCGCGACCAGCTTGCCGTCAACGTAGCCGACGTTGCCCTCGTGCAGGTCGCGAACGCCGTAGCGCTCAAGCGTGCGGACCAGCGCCGCGAAGTCGTGGCGGTCAGGATTGCCGACCCGCTCAGCCTTGCGGAACATGATCCACGCGCCGTCCGCAGGCATCATCACGGGCGGGCAGAGCAGCGCTTTGGCGGCAGCGGGCGCCGTGGCGTAGGACTGCCACTCGGACAGGTTGTGCTTCTCGCAGCCCTGCCGAGCATGCTTGACGATCACGTCAGGCAGGAAGCCCTTGCGAGCGATGCCCTGACCGAGCAGTTGGCCCTGCAGCGCCGCCATGGCGTCAGGGTTGACCAGCATCGCGACCCCAGCCGCCACGGCGGGCGCCTGAGCCAGCGCAGCCCTGCGCTGCGGGCGGCCAGCCTGAGGGCGCGGAGCCCTGCCAGCGTGCATCTTGGCCCGATGCGCTCGCACCTTGACCCGCAGGTAGTCGGCGTCGCGGAAGACGCCCCAGAACGCGAAGTCGCCGCAGTTGGGCTCATTGCAGCGGAGCCAGTCGCCATCGCGGCGCAAGTGGGCCGCGACCGAAGGCGGAACGTGCTGGGGGATCAGGGCGAGTGCCATTGGGTTTGCTCCAGTCGGCCGAAGTGTCGTGGCGACCGACAGCGGGAAAGCTAGGGGATACCGGTATGTGGCGTCAAGCAAATCCGATTGGAGGGTTTACGTGCGCAGAACTGCGCGCCAAACCTCGCGCGTCACGTCGCAGCGCACTGGCGGGCAGGGCTGCGCAGGGCTGCCCGGGGGCGTAGCCCTACGTGGGCGCGTGCACATGCGTGGGTCAGCTTGGTACGGTTTCCGAACGCGGATGGTTTCCGGATTGATTCCCGGTCAGTTGTTTTTGTCTTGACTACATCTGGTACAAACGCAATGTACAGTCTTGCTCTGTACCGCAGCGATTGGTACACCTGCAGTCAAGACAAAAAAAGGGCACCTGTATCATCAGATGCCCTACTCGTACCGAGGTACGTTGGATGTATTACTTGGCCGCGTCCCTTTCGCGCATGGCGAGGAGCAGCATGTACCAGCCCACCGCCGCGTCCTGCCGCGAGATCTTCGGCCGACCGATGCCACGGGCGAGCTTCGAGCCGACGTCTTTCCACATCTGCTCGAACAGCGCGATCACCGCTGGGCCCTCGCCCGCCGCCGTGAGCACGTCGGGCGCCGTCTTGCGGTTGCGCCGCACGCCACCCTGAACCCGTGTGGGCGCGTTCGCCGCCACCGTCTGGCCCGCCCGTGCCGCGTCCAGGATCTCCTGCGCCTTGGGTCCTCTGGGTGCCGCCGCCCGCTGCCGCACCCGCTTCGCTCGGCGGGGCGGCTTCACCCCAGGCACGGACACGTCCAGCGCGTCCAGCGTGACAGGCACGGCCTCGGGCGCCCCCAGGGGTGGTGTGGCCGCCGCCCCCGCGCGTGTGGGCACCGGCGCGTCCGTACCCCAGTCGAGTCCCTCCAACTGGTTTTTGAGATCAGATTCGGATACCGTCATGGTCTACCTCCATGTAGCAATTCAGACACTGTACCCTATTTTCCGGTGGCCTGCAATGTGTCACAATGGGCGTGTGGAACTGGTGCCCTTCCCTATCAATGGGCAGGCGGAGCAGATGGCCGAGGCGGACCTGGTCACGTCCGACCCGCTCATCGACCCGACCGAGCGGCTGAAGGTCGTGCTCAGCGAGGTCAGGCGCGCCAGGGAGGACCTGGACCGCTGCAGGTACCAGGCCGACACGCTGCCCTCGGGGACGCCTGAGGACGTCGTCCAGGACTACGAGCGCCGCACCAGGAACGCGTACAGGCGCTGGTACGACGCGCAGCACCAGGCCACCGCGCTGGAGCAGGAGACCCGCCGCAGGAAGCTGGAGAGCCTGGTCGGCTACTTCCAGATGTACACGGACGCGCGCGCGGCGCTGCTGGCGGAGTACGGCGACCTGGGGCCGCAGTACCGCATGCTGATCGAGCGCATGGCAGCCATCGACACCAAGCTGAAGCTCATCGAGCGCAGCGGGCGGGATGTGGACCCCGCCGAGTTCGAGGGGCTGCACAAGACGCACCTGGCGTCCGTGAACCAGTTGCAGAAGTACACCGAGGCGCAGAAGACCGAGAGCCTGAGCAAGCAGACCCAGGACACCGTCATCGCGGTCATGCTGATCATCGAGCACTGCATCTCGGCCATCAACCCGCAGTTGTGGCGCGAGATCGTCGGCGACGTCC
>Ga0126369_10001915_pt1 | contig 14685 bp, 9 predicted proteins | sample PanSoiMetaPlot_1_FD_109646 | JGI IMG/M metagenome (GOLD analysis project Ga0126369, IMG submission 109646) | Tropical forest soil microbial communities from Panama - MetaG Plot_1 | ecosystem: Environmental > Terrestrial > Soil > Tropical forest > Bulk soil | place: Panama | collected 2016-02-17 | reverse complement strand
GGAATAGGTCCATGCGCGGGCACGAGACTATCCCCATACTTTTTCCGAAGCTGGCCACGCACATACGCATGAAGCGACAGATACAGCGGCCTCAGTTGCTCCCAGAGCCGGTCTTCTTCCTTCGCAAAGTCATCCGGGGGCATGTCGTAATTCGAGCGCCACAACGCTCCCACATCCGCGTATCCCAGCTCGCGCGCTCCGGCATTTCCCAACTCCACCATCCGCGCGTACCGCTGCCGCATGGGCGCACCAATCGCATGCCATCCCACCCACGCGCGCTTCAATTCGCTTGCATCGCGGTTCTCCGCCAGGAGTTTCTCGACTGCCGTCACGTCCAGACATTTCCCTTTTTCGCCCTCCGGGCACCACTTTCCTTTTCCGTAGTCACCGTCGAGCGACGCCAGAATCTGCGCCAGTTCTTTTTGCGCCTTCGGATCGTCCGGCGCCGGAAACCCCGTCGCCAGTTCCAGCAGCAGCCGTTTCCGCGCGAGCTCCGGCGAAAGCTTTAGTCCGTCAAAGCGATGCGTTTCCCTGGCATATTTTGTAGCCGCGGTGTTCGCCACCTCGCCGAGGTCAGCCGCAATCTGTTCTGTATCTTCCGTAATAAAGTTTTCTTGCACCCATGCCGCCCGTTGGGCCTTCACGCCAAGATCAAACAATTCTTTCTCTGCGTTCTCGATATATTTCCTTGCTTCCTCGGCCGTTGGGGCCGCTTTCGCGTCGCCCTTCGCCGGAGGTGCCTGCCCGCGCGTTCCCGTCGGCGCCAGGAGCGAGCACACCACCACGACACAAAGAATCGCCAGCCGTTCTGCCCTCATGCCCCCGCCTTTCTTTTCTTGGTCACCACTTCCTTCAATACTGCCAATGCCCGCTCGCACCCAGCGCGGTCGACATCGCAATGAGTCACCACGCGCACAGAATACATCGCGGTATCCTGGGCCCACACACCTTGCGCGTGTACCGCGTCGCACAATTCCACTGCTGTCATTCCGGCTCCCGAGCAGTCGAAAATCACGATGTTCGACCGGACCTTCTTCGCATCAATCTTCAGCCCCGGAATCTGGGCAATCCCTTCGGCCAGCAACTTTGCATTTTCATGATCAACATGCAGCCGCGCTGGCGACTTCTCCAGCGCAAGCAATCCGGCCGCAGCAATGACTCCCGCCTGGCGCATCCCTCCGCCAAACATCTTTCGATAAATCCGCGCCTTTTCAATGAACGCCTTTGTTCCTGCCACCATCGAACCGACCGGTGCGCCCAAGCCCTTCGATAGGCAAAACATCACCGAATCCACTTTCTTGGTCATCACCGCGACATGGTCACCCAGCGCCGTCGCCGCATTGAAAATCCGTGCGCCGTCCAGGTGCACCTTCAGTCCGAGCTTATGCGCCTCGTCGCAAATCTCGTTCACCCGTTCTGTCGGATACACCGTGCCGCCCGCCATGTTGCTCGTATTTTCCAAGCAAACCAGCGCCGTCTGCGAGTCGTAATAAATCTTCGGCCGGATCACCGCTTTAATTTCTTCCCACGTCAAAATCCCATCCTCGCCGCGTGCCACGCGCGGCATGCATCCTGCAATCGCCGACATCGACGCCAGTTCATACAAATTCACGTGGCTGCGCTCTTCGCAAATCACCTCGTTCCCGTGATGCGTCCAAATCTTGATGGAGATCAGGTTTCCCATGCATCCTGTGGGTATGAACAGCGCGGCTTCTTTGCCGAAAATCTCCGCCGCACGCTTCTCCAGCTTGTTGACCGTCGGATCTTCTCCATACACGTCGTCGCCGACCTCGGCCGCAGCCATCGCGCGACGCATTTCGTCGGTTGGCCGCGTCACCGTGTCGCTGCGCAAATCCACCACGCCTTCCAGCGCCCTTCCTGTCACTTTCATCTCATCCGGGTCCACTCTCTGGTTCCCCTTTGCCACGGTGTAACTCATGTTTCCCTCTTCTCTGCGACCGCTGCGTACTCACTCTTGAGAAAACAGCGGGCTTCGACCCCACCTATCTAGAAATGCCACTCACTTCATCAGCTCCACAAATACTTCATTCGAAACGCTCAGCTTCCCCTCGGCGAGCCGCACCACATGACCGTCGCGTTCCAGCAACCCCGCCGCAGCCAATGGCTCAAAGCGCTCGCGCAGAGCCACACCGTATTGCCGTTCAATCCTTCTGACATCAATGCCGCTCATCTGCCGCAATCCCAGAAACAACTCCTCCTGCAAGGCTTTTTCCGCGGTCACCGTCTCGAGCTGTTCCACCGGCAATCGCCCGTTCCGAATCGCGCTCACATAAGCCGCCGCATCATGCGCGTTCGCCCAACGCTGGCTACCGGAAAACGAATGTGCCCCCGCCCCGAACCCCAGGTAAGCCTCGCGCCGCCAATATTTCAAGTTGTGCTTCGATTCGAACTCCGGCTTCGCCCAATTCGAAATCTCATAGTGCCGGTATCCTGCGGATGCCAACTCTTCCCGCGCCATTTCGTAAAACTCGGCCATCTCATCCTCATTCGGCACGGCTGGCGCGCCGTACCGCGCCCCGCCCGCCAGTAACTCCTTCCCCAAACGGCTCCCTTCATCTACCTCCAGCAAATACACGGACACGTGATCCGGCACCAGCGCCATCAATTCCTCAAGCGATCTCTTCCAACTTTGCGCGGTCTGATGAGGCAACCCCGCAATCAGGTCGAAGCCAATATTGTGAATCCCCATCGCGCGCAAAATCGGCACGGCTCGATAAATGTCCGCTCGCCGATGCATCCGCCCAGCGGCCGCCAACTCCTTATCCACAAACGACTGCACCCCAAGACTGACGCGGTTAATTCCTGCCTTCACCCACGCCGCCGCCTTCTCTTCTTCCACTGTTTCCGGATCGGCCTCCAGCGTCACCTCTACAAATCTTCCCGGTGCTCTCTGTGAGCTCTGTGTTGAGGAACCCAGGTTCACCTTATCGCGGGCCGATTCATTGGCCTCGAACACATCCCGCATCGTTTCTAAAATCTTCTGCAACTGCCTCGCCTCCAACAAACTCGGGGTCCCGCCGCCAAAATACGCAGTATCGGCGCAATACTCGGACTCCTTGTCGCTTCCCCATGCAACTCCGGCCGCCCTCAGCAACTCGCCCTGGTGCCGTATCTCACGGCACACGGCCTCTACATATGGCGCAAACCGCTCCTTCGCCACCACTCCCGTGTGAAAATTGCAGTAGGTGCACTTCGTCTGGCAGAAGGGCACCTGCACGTAAATTCCAAGCGTTTTCATGGCACAAAAACTCTAGCACATCGCTCGCAACACGCGGCGCTTAGCTTTCTTTCTTCAGATAAATTCGCCGGTAAACCGTGCCGTCCTTGAGCCTAAGCGCGCCTTCCATCTTGCCTCCATGAATGGCCATCTGTATGGACGGCCTGTCGCACTCCAAAACCTGCTTTTTCTCGTCATACTTCCATTCGCTGTTTCCCATCACGACTTCTTTACCATCCACCACTTTGCTGGCTGTCACAGAAAACGCATTCTCCCGCCCCGCAATCTTTGAAAACCGGTACACGTTGACCTCATCGTGACAAGGGCTGTTCTTAACCGTGCACTCCGAGTGCCCCCGCCACACCCCAGCGACTCTAGACCGCTCCTCCTCCGCTTCACCTTTTGGAGGCGCATCTTGCGAGGAATGCGGCCACGCGCCCGCCAGACTCAGCATTAAAATCAGCCCGCACCTTGCGATCATCGGTGACACCTCCCCACTGCATGAGACGCGCATTTTCTTAGAAAGTCTATGCATCGCGACTCTCAAACCGGTCGCCGTCGCAGGACAAACGCGTGTACAATTCCGTCTCTCTTCTGGGGTGTCAAGAATGTACCGAAACAAGTCTGCGTGTTCTCTCGCTCTGCTGTTAATGGTTTGTGCTTTTCTCACCTGGGCTGCAGCACCGAATTCAACTGATACTGCCGGCGACTCCTGGCCTTACTACGGCCATGACGCTGGCGGCATGCGCTATTCCCCGCTCGCGCAGATCAATCGAGACAATGTCTCCACCCTCAAAGTCGCCTGGACGTTCCACACTGGCGACATATCCGAGGCCAGTGGCCGCAGAAAGCGTAGCGGCTTCGAGACCACACCCCTTCTCGTAGACGGCACGCTCTTTCTCACCACCGCTTTCAACCGCATCATCGCGCTCGATCCCGAAACAGGAACGCAGCGCTGGGCCTATGACCCCAAAATCGACCTCGACGGCGACTATGGCGACGGCCTTGTTAACCGCGGCGTTGCCACCTGGCTCGACAGCACGCGCGCCAAAGACCAGCCCTGCCATCGCCGCATCTTCGAATCAACGCAAGATGCTCGCCTGGTTGCCGTGGACCCGGCCACCGGCACCCCCTGCACCGATTTTGGCAAAGACGGCGTAGTAAGCCTTCGCGACGTCCTGCAATACAACCCTGGCTGGTATCACATGACTTCCCCACCCGCCATCACTGATGATCTTGTCGTCGTCGGTTCCGCCATCGACGACAATCATCGCGTGGACATGGCTCGCGGTGTCGTCCGCGCCTATGACGCGCGTTCAGGCACTCTTCGCTGGAGTTGGGACCCGCTTCCCACGAACCCCGTCGCAGCCGCGGGAGGCAAACCGCCGTCTTGGCGCAGCGGCGCCGGCAACGCCTGGTCCATCATGGCCGTGGACCAACAGCGCGATTTGCTCTTCGTTCCTACCGGAAGCGCCAGCCCCGACTATTTCGGCGGTCTCCGCCCCGGCGACGACAAGTGGTCCAACTCCGTTGTTGCCCTGCGCGGCAAAACCGGTGAACTCGTCTGGGGCTTCCAGCTGGTCCATCACGATCTTTGGGATTTCGACAGCGCCTCGCCGCCTTTGCTCACTACGCTGCATCTCGACGGCAAAGACATCCCCGTCGTCATTCAAGGCAACAAGTCAGGTCTCCTCTACGTCCTCAATCGCGACACTGGCAAGCCTGTTTTTCCCGTCGAAGAGCGTACCGTACCAAAGAGTGATATTTCCGGCGAGGTCGCTTCTCCTACGCAGCCGTTTCCACTGAAGCCTCCGGCTCTCGTTCCGCACACTCTTTCCGCGGATCAAGCATGGGGCCCTACTCCCCAAGACCGCGACTGGTGCCGCAATTACGTCAGCAAGCTTCGCAACGAAGGCATCTACACTCCGCCCAGCCTGCAAGGAACCTTGATGGTGCCGGGAAACGTCGGCGGCATGACCTGGAGCGGCTACGCTTTCGACCCCAAGCGCAGCCTCTTAGTGACCAACGTCAATAACATTGCAGCCATCGCGCGATTAATTCCCCGCGAGAAATATAATGACCGCAGCGCGCACACCGAAGACGGCGACTACGGTGACCAACTCGGCGCTCCCTACGGCCTCTATCGCCGCTTTATTCAGTCGCCTTCGGACTTGCCGTGCAGCCCTCCGCCCTGGGGCACATTGGTTGCAGTGGACATGACGGAGGGAAAGATTCGCTGGCAGGTGCCGCTAGGCGCGATGGGCGATTTCGGTGGCGAACACCCGAAACTACCGCCCGGTTCCATCAGCCTCGGCGGCCCCATAGTGACAGCTGCCGGCCTGGTCTTCATTGCCGGCACAACGGACTGCTTCCTCCGCGGCTTCGACATTGAAACGGGCAAGGAGTTGTGGAAAGCCCACCTCCCCGCTTGTGCCAACGCCACACCCATGACGTACCGGGTGTCAGCAACCGGCAAGCAATACGTGGTCATCGCCGCCGGCGGGCATCCCAAAATCACCGAAGAAAAACTCGGTGATTCCCTTGTCGCCTTCACTCTACCCTAGAGGCGGCTAGCGCAATGGATCCTCAGGAACAAGCAGCGTGATCCTTGGCCGATTATTGACGTACTCGACGCACTGCCCCTGATTTGCGAATTGGCTCGGATGGTTAAAGCTTGCCCAGCCATCGCCCTTACATTCGTCAACGGTGCTCGGTGGACCGCAACGCCTTTCGTTGCTTGGAATAAACACCGTAATCGGTCTTCCCGGCGGTCCGACGAACATGTTCGACTCAATGGCATCTGCGCCTCCCAGATTGTAAGCTCTGTGGACGCGGCCTTCCGACGTCTCGAAGGCCTGCCCCGCGCTAAAGGACTGAACAGTTCCGCATCCATCCTCGATGGTGATGGTGCCTTGTCTAACGACGTTGTAGACATGCCCGGGATGATAATGCCACGGACCCGTGGTCTCGCCGGCGGGCGTCCTAAGCGTCCTGGCTGTCAGGGTGGCTGGGCCGTTCCACAACCCAATGTTGTTGCTCGTGCCGTCCCAACGTTCGATGGTAATGGCAGCGTGGACGGCCCCAATTACGAGCAGGCTAACGCCGATGACGAAGGTCAGTTTAACTCTTGGGGAGTTTATGCTCATACTTTATCTCCTTGTGCCGGTCGAACCGGCTTCATGCAGTAACACATGCGACCTTCGCCTGTCAGGCTTCGCCAGGTCAATGCAGCGGCTCTCCTCTTCGGGCCAAATTTAAATCCGAAGCTAAGCTCTTCATTCCAGAGGGGATGGAAGCCCAACTCCGAAAGGTGCCACGTGTGTGATACGCTTCTGGTTACAGGCAATGACGGACGCAACCCAGGCTCCCTCAGTTCGACGCTTCGGCTCATTTGAAATAAATCTTCAGTCGGGTGAGCTGCGCAAGAACGGGTTACGGCTGCGTCTTTCGGGCCAGCCCTTTCAAGTCTTGGCCGTATTGGTCCAACGTCCCGGCGAGGTCGTCACCCGTGAAGAATTGCATTCCAAGCTATGGCCAGCCGACACCTTCGTCGACTTCGATCACGGGCTCAACAATGCCGTCGCCCGGATTCGGGAGGTCCTTGACGACTCCTCGGACACACCTCGATACGTCGAGACCCTTCCGCGGCGAGGTTACCGCTTCGTAGCGCCTTTGGCCGATCTGCGGCGAGCCGCGGTCCTTCCGTCCGCTTCAGAGTCGAATGTCAGCCCTACAGGTCCGTCGCAGCCCTCGGTCCTGCGCACCGAAAGAAGTTTCTCTTTTGCGCGCGTGAGAGTGCTCAGCGCAGTGGCTGTCCTGGCACTGTTCGCGGTCGGTCTGGTTTTGTACCGAAGCAGTAGTGTCGGAGACAGGAGGCAGCCAGCGATCAAGTCCCTGGCGGTATTGCCGCTGAAGAACCTGTCTGGCGACCCAGCGCAGGAGTACCTCGCTGACGGAATGACCGAGGAGCTCATCGGGCGCCTTGCAGGAATCCATGACCTGCACGTCATTTCCCGCACCTCGGTTATGCGCTTCAAGGATACTCAGCTCGCAGTGCCGGAGATCGCCAAGACGCTGCGCGTGGATGCCATCGTCGAAGGGTCCGTAATACGAGAGGGCGGTCGCATCCGCGTCCACGCTCAGTTGATTCGTGCCACAACTGATGAGCACTTCTGGTCGGAAACCTATGACCGCGAATTGCGGGACGTCCTGGGCCTGCAGAGCGATGTGGCCGAATCCATCGCGCGGAAGGTCAAGACCACTGTCACTGGAGAAGAACACAATCGGCTCACGGCCGCGCGACCGGTCTCGCCCGAAGTTTACGAGAGCTATCTTAAGGGGCTGTATGTATCTCGCAACAAGACTAGCAGCAGAGCTGGCGTTGAGGAGCGTATTGGCTACTTCCAGAATGCGATCACAAAGGATCCAACTTATGCACCGGCTTATGTGAGTTTGGCGAGCGCTTACGAAGATCTCAGCTCGGTGACGATTGGCGGTTCTCCTGCGGAGCGCGTGAAGGCAATGCGCGCTGCCCGAAAAGCGCTGGAACTGGACCCGAACCTCGCAGAAGCACATGTCGTCCTCGCGGGCCTGTTGACCGCACAGTGGCATTGGGGCGAGGCAGAGACGGAATACAGACACGGTCTGGAATTAAATCCCAGCGATGCCGGCGCTTACGGGGGCCTGGCTGACTGGCTGTTAAGTCAAGGGCGGCTCGACGAGGCGGTGGAACAAGCCAGGCGGGCTCGCGAACTCGATCCCTCGCCGGGCGCAGGCCGTGATCTAGGATGGATCCTATTCAATGCTCGGCGCTACGATGAGGCAATAAGCGAATACCGTAGCGCATTGGCAGTTGAGCCAGATAACGCAAACACGCTTTGGCGTCTGGGATTCGCCCTAAGCCTCAAGCGTCAAACCCAGGAAGCCATCGCCGCGCTCGAGCGCGCTGTGTCTGAGTCTGATCGTGCTCCTGGCAACCTCGGTGTTCTCGGCGCTGTCTATGGCCAGGCGGGGCGCCGCGACGATGCCCTCCAAGTGCTGGCGGAATTAAAGAAACGGCAGAAGGCTGGCTACGTCCCCGCCGGCGCCTTTGTACTTGCCTATTCGGGCCTCGCAGACAGCGAGCAGACGCTCGCCTGGCTCGAACAGGCATACAAGGAACAATCTCTAATGATGCTATTTCTAAAGGTGCATCCCGTCTTTGACCCCCTGCGCGATGATCCCCGCTTTAAGGACCTCCTCCGCCGGGTCGGCCTCTCGTAGGCCTTGCAGCTTCGGCCAGCATGCGACCCGGTTCCAGGCAGCTTTCTCTACGCGGCGACGACTTTCACCACGAGTTTCCGTTCGCGCGGGCCGTCGAATTCGCAAAAGAAAATCCCTTGCCAGCGGCCAAGCGCGAGCCGGTCCTCTTCCACGAATACGATCTGGGTACCGCCAACGAGGACGGATTTGATGTGCGAGTCGGAATTGCCTTCGCTGTGCCGGTAGGGTCCTGCCTTGGGAACAAGCCGGTCCAGCGCGCCCTCGATATCGCGCGCCACATCGGGGTCCGCGCATTCGTTAATGGCTATTCCCGCGGTGGTGTGCGGCACGTACAAATAGCAAATGCCTTTGGAGATTTTCGCAGCGAACACAGCCTTCTGTACTTGCGCGGTCACGTCCAGAAGCTGCGTCCGCCGGACCGTGTTCACAACCAGGGTTTGCATTTTTTATCCCCGCTTAGTCCTTAGAGAATAGTGGCCCTCACGAATCTTAATACCGGCAATTCAACTTTGGGCATGTCATCCTGAGACCGCGTTTTGTGCGGCCAAAGCGGGCAAGCAGGGCAGAGACCTCAACCGACCCTGGGCCGAGGACAAGGGTGATTGCAGGGACGACAACGGTGCCGTTGCATTGGCAGGCTTCTTAGGGCAGTTGCACGATAAAGTGATGCCCAAGCATCTCGGCGCTACACAGTTTTTGCAATTCCCCCAAGCCGCTCACGCCCCAGCGCGCCAGGAACGGCAGCAAGCAATGTTCCCTCTCTTGCAGTCCTTTGTGCGGGTTCAAAAGCGACTCCAGGTGCTCTTCGTGGGCCGCGAGCAACCCTGCCTTTTGGTCGAGCGCAGCGCCGGCTTTACGCCGCAGTTTGTCGAGGTGAAATTCGATTCCCTCTTTCGTCTTTTCCACAGTGCCTGTTAACGTCGGGTCGAGACTTGCGATTTTCTCCCCCAGTTTTGTCAGCACTTCACCAATCTGCTTCTGGTCGCGCTCGAAATCCTTTGCCAATGATCCAGTCACGGATTGTTTTTCCATCTTGTGCCGCAAATCCTGCGAACCCGCCCAAACATCCTCGACCGACACCTCATACTTCCGCAGAAGTTTGCTGGCCTTGGCGTCCACCAGCGTGAATCCCGCGCGTGGCAGCATGACCGGCATGTGTCCAAGAAGATGTTGATAAACCACTTCCGATTGCGCGATATAGGACAGCTCAGCGGGCCCGGCGATGAACGCCACCGTCGGCAGCAGATAATCTTGTACTACGGGACGGAATAAAGCGTTGGGGCTGAAATTCTCTGGCTCGGTGTGCGTCCGATGGGTCAGTTCTTCGCGCGACCAGCTCTTCTCTTCCGCGTGAAACTTGTCGCTGCTCGCGGAAATCACCTGGCGTGCCCCGTTCTCAAAACGAAAAAGCAGCGTGCTCTTCGAAGTGACCTTGACCTGGGCATCAAACCCCGCGCTCTCCAGTTCCTGTCCCCGCTGCAATAACTTATCGTTCAAAACGTCGCGTTCGGCAAGGGCATGCTGGTAGAGCGGCGCCGCAACTTGGTGCAGCTCGGGATCGAGCGGATCCATCAGAATCAATCCTTGTTGCGCAAACATTCGCGCGAACAATTTCCCAAACGCGCTGCCGTAGGTCTCCTCGGCTTTGTAACTTTCCGCAAGGTATTGCGCGAGCAAGTCGGTGCCGTCCTTCTGCAGCAAATCTGCGGCGTCTCGCGCCAACCTTGCGCCATCGGCTCCCAGCGGAATCCGCCCCACTGGCGTTCCGGCCGCATTCCCGTCCGGCAGCTCGAAACGAAGCAATTTCCCAGCATCGAACCAGCTTGTGTGCCGCACCTCTTCCAAATCGTGGTCTTCGGTCGCCATCCAGAAAACCGGCACGGCCTCGATTCCGACCCGCGTCAATTCCTCGGCGATCTGGATGGCGGTGAGCGCTTTGTAGATGGAATATGCCGGACCGCCGAATAATCCCACCTGCTGTCCTGAGACAACGGCAACCGCCCCACGCGCCAGCCGCTCCAGATTGGCTTGGGTCTCTGATCCCGAGCCCATCACTGCATTCTGCTTCCCAAGAATCTGCGCAACGACCGCTCGGCGCTCCGTGGGGTACTCCAATTCATGGCTCGACTGCGTCACCGCCTGAATCGTTGGCCGGTGCGCGTAAAACGCCTTCACTTTCTCAAAATCCTGCAAATAAGCCAGAAAGAGCTTCGGTTGGTGAGGGAGTTGGGTGAACGCGAGAGCGCGACAATCCATAACCATGAGCCGTTAGATGAGCGCCATAGAAAAACGTCTCATCAATTTCCAGGGTTCGTTCCAGGTTCGAACGCAAGCAGGATGGGCCCAATCAGGGGCATGATACACCGGAATCAGGCCCGCATGGCGGCTGGTTCGAGCGTCTCCAGAAGGGTGTTAACGCGTTTCTTTTGTTCATCTTTGAGCGGGAGGAGCGGAAGGCGAGGCAGTCCGCCACAGTATCCGCGCTGATCCATCACATATTTCACCCCGGCGATTCCGCACTCAGAGACAACTAGTTTCGAAACGCGCAGAATGACTTCCTGGAGTTCACGGGCCTTTTCGTGTCGGCCCTGGCGGATCAATTCATAGAGTTCCACGCACTTGTCCGGTAGCGCGGAACCGAGCGCTAGGATGGCGCCGCGAGCGCCTATGGTAAGCGATGGATAGATGGTTGCAGCCGAGCCGACCAGCACCTGAAAGTCGGGGCGAACCGCAGCGATCATTTCGGCCACGCGTTGCACATTCCCGGAACTTTCTTTGATCCCGATGATGTTCGAATGTTCGGCCAGCGCCACAACTTCCGGCGGCTCCAGGGCAACGCCGGTGAATTGCGGCACGGAGTAAAGCAGTACGGGGATCGGCGACGCATCCGCCACGCGCCGGTAGTGCGCGACGTAAACTTCGGGCTTGTAAACCGGCTTGTAATAGTAGGGCGTTTTTACGAGCGCCGCATCGTAGCCAAGTTCCGCAGCCCGTTTCGTGCGCTCGATAGTTTCCGCGGTGGATTCTGCCCCCGTGCCCGCAATCAGCTTCTTGTCTCGAGCAGCGGTTTCTTTTACCGCAACGAGAACGGCTTCCATCTCCGGTTTCGAAAGCAGTACCGATTCGCCCGTAGAGCCCATCACCACGTAGCCCGCCAATCCTACGCGGTTGTACATCTGAATGTTGTGCTTTAAGTCGGCAATCGAGACGGTGCCGTCGCCCGAAAACGGTGTGGTGAGCGCGGGGAATATACCGGATACATCCATCTTCAATCTCCTGAGGCGGGCGCGCCGGAGGCGGCAGCCTGGCTTTTGTGCAGATCCTGCAGCGCGGCCACTTCAATGCCCTGCTCGTGGAGGGCGTGAATGCCTCGCGCCGCCGCGTTGGCCGCAGCCAGCGTCGTGATACAAGGTATATTGTAGCGAATCGCGGCGCGCCGAATCGACTTCTCGTCATAAAAAGATTCGCGGCCCAGCGGGGTGTTAATAATCAAATCGATCTTTCCCGTTTTCACCAGGTCCACAATATTGGGCCGGCCTTCGTTCACTTTAAAGACCGCCTCCGCCTGAATTCCCGCGGCTTCCAGTGCGGCGGCGGTGCCGCGCGTAGCGAGCAAGCGGAAACCGAGCGCCGAAAGCTCCTTGCCAAGGGCCGCCAGGTGTCTTTTGTCGCGGTCGTTCACGCTGAGGAACACCGTTCCCTTGCGCGGCAAACGCTGCCCCGCTGCAAGCTGCGCTTTGGCGAACGCCTGGCCATACGACGTCGAAATTCCCATGACTTCGCCCGTTGAGCGCATCTCCGGACCGAGAATCGTGTCCACGCCGCGGAATTTATTGAACGGAAACACGGGCGATTTTACGGAATAGAATTCACGCACGGCAATTTCGGCCACGCCGTTGTTCTTCACCACGGGCAAGTGCATGCTTGCCAGTTTCTTCCCGGCCATCAACCGTGCCGCGACTTTGGCGAGCGGTACGCCCGTGGCTTTGCTGACGTAGGGCACGGTACGTGAGGCGCGCGGATTCACTTCCAGCACGTAAACGGTGTCGCGTTGAATGGCGTACTGCACGTTCATCAATCCGACCACCTTCAACGCCAGGGCCAGGCGGCGCGTGTACTCGCGAATCGTATCGAGGACCGCGGGCGTCAAGCTAACAGGCGGAAGCACGCAAGACGAATCGCCTGAGTGCACTCCCGCTTCTTCAATATGCTCCATGATGCCGCCGATAATCACATCGGTGCCGTCGGCAAGCGCGTCCACGTCCACTTCGGTGGCTTCTTCAAGGAATTGATCAATCAGCACAGGCCGCGCCGGCCCCATCAGCGCCGCTTGCGCGACGTAGTCCTGCACGGTGTTGACGTCGTAGGCAATGACCATAGCGCGGCCGCCAAGCACATAACTCGGGCGAACCAAGACGGGCAAGCCAATTTCCGCAGCGACGCGCGCGGCTTCTTCGGGAATCAGTGCGGTGGCATTGCGCGGCTGCGGAATTTTCAACTCTTCGAGCAAGCGGCCAAAGCGACGGCGGTCTTCGGCCAAATCAATCGATTCCGGGGCCGTGCCGATGATGGGAACGCCGTTGCGCTTCAATTCCAGCGCAAGATTCAACGGCGTCTGCCCGCCAAACTGCACGACGACGCCCTGCGGCTTTTCGCGTTCAACAATGGCCAGCACGTCTTCGAGCGTCAACGGCTCGAAATAGAGGCGGTCGGAAGTGTCGTAGTCGGTTGAAACCGTCTCCGGATTGCAATTCACCATGATGGTTTCGAAACCGTCTTCGTGCAGCGCATACGATGCGTGGCAGCAGCAATAATCGAATTCAATTCCCTGCCCGATGCGGTTCGGCCCGCTGCCGAGAATCATGATTTTGGGGCGCTGCTGGGCGTCGGATTCGTCCTCGTCCTCGTAAGTCGAGTAAAGATACGGAGTGAAGGATTCGAATTCTGCGGCGCACGTATCCACGCGCTTGAAGACGGGCGAGACGCCGTAGCGCGCTCGCTGCAAGCGCACGGAGGCGGGCGTAGTCCGCCAAATCTGCGCGAGTTGCTCGTCGCTCGCGCCATGACGCTTTACTTCTCGCAGCAAATCCTTCGAGGCGGTCTCGACCGTCACCCCCGCGGCGCGGCGGTTCATGGCCGTCAATTCTTCAATCTGATGAATAAACCACGGATCGATCTTTGTCAGCTCGCAGATTTCTTCTGCGTGAAGCCCGCGCTCCATCGCGGTGAGCAGCCAGTAAATGCGGTCCGGGCGCGGCGTGGCCAGCTTCTCGCGTAACAGCGAATCCGGCGTTTCCGCCGGAGCGCGCCACGGCGTGCTCGGTTCCAACGAGCGAATGCCCTTTTGCAGCGCTTCCTTGAAGGTGCGTCCGATGGCCATCACTTCGCCAACAGATTTCATCTGTGTGCCGAGCGTGCTGTCCGCACCAGGGAATTTTTCGAATTGCCACTTTGGGATTTTCACCACGACGTAGTCAATGGTCGGCTCGAAACAGGCCGGCGTCTTCTCGGTAATGTCATTGGGGATTTCGTCGAGCGACATGCCGACGGCCAGGCGCGCCGCGATTTTGGCAATTGGGAAGCCGGTAGCTTTGCTCGCCAGTGCCGAGCTGCGTGAAACGCGTGGATTCATTTCGATAATAACCATCCGGCCATTTTCAGGGTTGATGGCAAACTGAACGTTCGATCCGCCGGTCTCGACGCCCACTTCGCGAATGATGGCCGCGGCCGCGTCGCGCATGCGCTGATACTCTTTGTCGGTCAACGTTTGCGCGGGTGCGACGGTGATGGAGTCGCCGGTGTGCACGCCCATGGGGTCAAAATTTTCAATCGAGCAGATGACCACGAAGTTGTCGCGAAAATCGCGCATCACTTCGAGTTCATACTCTTTCCAGCCCAGGACCGACTCTTCGACCAGCGCTTCGTGAACAGGGCTCAGGTCCAGCGCCGTGGAAATAGACTCAGCAAACTCTTCTTTGTTGTAAGCAATGGACCCGCCCGTGCCGCCCAGTGTGAATGACGGGCGAATCACCAGCGGAAAGCCCAACTGATCGCACAGACGCAGGGCGTCTTTCGCGTTATTCACCAGCGCCGACGCGGGAACTTCCAGGCCGATTTTCCTGCAAGCGTCCTTGAACCACAGCCGATCTTCGGCAACTTTGATGGCGCGGAGCGATGCGCCAATC
>Ga0126369_10001914_pt1 | contig 14687 bp, 14 predicted proteins | sample PanSoiMetaPlot_1_FD_109646 | JGI IMG/M metagenome (GOLD analysis project Ga0126369, IMG submission 109646) | Tropical forest soil microbial communities from Panama - MetaG Plot_1 | ecosystem: Environmental > Terrestrial > Soil > Tropical forest > Bulk soil | place: Panama | collected 2016-02-17 | reverse complement strand
CGAGGTCGCGTTCGATCCGTCGGGCGCGATCACGTCGATGAAAATGCGCGCGCTAGATAACGTCGGCGCGTATGCAGGGCGCTCGCCATTCCAGCTCGGCATGCCTGTGGGTGCCATCGTCGGACCGTATCGCATCAGGAGCGTGCAATATCGCGCGATAGCGGTGACGACCAACAAGACCGTGCAGGAGGCTGTGCGGGCATTCGGGCAATCGCCGACGAATTATGCGATCGAGCGCGCGATCGAAGAGGTCGCGACCGCGCTGGCGCTCGACCCGGTCGAGGTGCGTCGGCGCAATTTCATTCGCACGGAGGAATTTCCCTACACGATTCCGAGTGGCTCGACTTACGACAGCGGCGACTATCACACGGTGTTGGCAAAGACGTTGGCGCGAGGCGATTATGCCGCGCTGCGCGCGGAACAGGAGAGCCTGCGCGCGCAGGGGAAACTTGCGGGCATCGGCATTAGCGCCTGTCTCGAGCCGAGCGGGGGTAATTCGGCGTTCGAGCCGCTGCTCAATCCGAAAAACAGCACCACCACCTGGATGGATTCCTGCCGTATCAGTGTGGACCTGACCGGAGGCATCACGGCAACCATGCACACGACCTCCTCCGGCCAAGGTCACGAGACCTTGGTGGCAACCGTTGTCGGCGAGGTGCTGGAGATTGATCCCGATCGCATCAGAGTGGTGCGCCCGGACTCTTTGTCATCGCTGCCGAGCAACAGTCCGGTCGGGAGCCGCATGGCGATCATGCTCGGCGGCGCGGCGTTTCATGCGGCGCAGGAGCTCAAAGCGAAACTCCTCGCCATCGCCGCGCACGATCTCGAGGTGGCTGTGGAGGCCGCGGCTTATCGCGCGGGCGAGGTGTGCGATCGAGCCGATCCTCAGCGGCGGCGCGGCTGGCAGGACCTTGTCACCATTGCGCACCGAAACTTTCATCGGCTACCCCCGGATATGGAGCCGGGACTTTCGGTCAGCCACATCATGCAGGTGCCCACCGGCGGCACATTGCCGACAGCGGATGGCCGCGTGCAGATGTATCCCTGCTATTCCTTTGAGTGCCATCTGCTCTTGCTCGCAATCGATCCCGAGCTCGGCAAGCCGGAGATACTCCGTTACGTCGTCGGCCACGATTGCGGCACTGTCATCAATCCGAAGATCGTGCGTGGCATGACCATGGGCGGGATTGCGCACGGTATCGGTGCCGCACTGCTGGAAGAATTCGCCTACAGCGCCGAGGGCCAGCTCATCACGCAGAGCTTTATGGATTATCTGTTGCCGTCCGCGCACGAGGTGCCTCCGGTCGACATCGTGCACCATGTGACGCCGTCACCCTTCACCGTGCTCGGGCAGAAGGGTTCGGGTGAGTCCGGATATCTCGGCGCGCCGGCAGCGATCGCCAACGCCGTCAACGATGCGCTGCGGCCGCTCGGTATCGCGGTGAACGGCTTGCCCATCAAGATCGCCACGCTCGGTGACATGATCGCGGCGGCACGCGAACAGTCTGCAACGAGGTCGGAATGATCGTCGATACGCATGCGCACCTGGTGCCCCCTGATTTGCTGGCGGCGATCGCTCGCGACAAGGCGAAGTTTCCGTCGGTCCGCGTGATCGAGGAGGGCGCCAGTCTTGCCTTCGCCTTTGCCGGCGGCAAGCCGACGCGGCCGGTCTCCAAGCCGCTAAGCGATATCGCCGGGCGGCTCGCGTGGATGGACAAGCAAGGTATCGATGCGCAAGTCGTTGGCGGTTGGGTCGATATGTTCGGCTATGAGCTTGCGGGCGCCGAGGGCGAAGCCTGGAGCCGGCTGATTAATGATGCACTCTTGAGTGTGGCCAAGAGCGAGCCGCGCTTCGTGCCGCTCGCGAGCGTACCGATGCAGGATGGCGTGCGCGCCGCCTCCGTGTTGAAAGCGGCGATGGAGGCCGGCTGTCCCGGTGCGATGATCGGCACCTTGCCGCGCGGCATCGGCAGCGTTCTTGATGCCAAGGAGCTGGATTCCTTCTGGTCGGCCGCGGATGAAACCGGTGCGGTCGTGCATATCCATCCAAGCTTCGACGCCGGCGACACCCGCGTGAACGATTACGCCCTGCAGAATGCCGTCGGCCGCATCTCCGACGCTATCGTCGCGGTCGCGCGGCTGATCCACAGCGGCCATGTGACGCGCTTTGGCAATGTGAAATTCTTCGTGCCGATGGGGGCGGCGGCGCTGCCCTTTGTGCTCGGCCGCCTGAAACGCAACCACCAGATCACACCGGGACTCGGGGACCCCGTCGAGGCGATCGGGCGGATCTATACCGACACGATCGTCCACGACCCGCGGGTCTTGCGCTTCGTGATCGCGATGCTGGGCGCTGAACGCCTGATGCTGGGCTCGGACATGCCGTTCCCGATCGGAGACCCGGAGCCGATGAAGATCGTCGCCCAAGCCGGTCTGTCAGTTGACGAGGCAGCCCGCGTCAATGGCGGCCTTGCCGCGCAGCTCTTTCGCGTCAAAGATTAGGCCGGGAGGGCAAGCGCATGGTCATTGATCGCGTTGCACACGTTGTTGCTACCACACTGCTGTTCGCATGCCTCGCCATGCCCGCTGCCCGCGCGCAGGCCCTCGACAAGATCGATATCGTCGTCTTCGGCCCGCCGTCGCTCGGAGCATTCCTGCCGCCGGTGATCAAAACCAAGAAGCTCGACGAAGCCAACGGGCTCGACATCGTCTTTTCCGAGCGTACGCCCGACGCCTACGCCACCGAGTTCAATTCCGGCGAGTTCCAGGTCGGCGGCAGCGCGTCGTTGCTCACGGTCGGGCTCGCCGACAGCCGTGGCGTCAAGGTCCAGTACCTCTTTAATCTGTTCGACCTCTGGGGCGCGGTCGTCACCTCGCGTCCGGATGTGAAAACGCTGCATGACCTCGAAGGCAAGCAACTTGCCGCAGCGCGCTCGACTACGAATTACGTGATGTTCGAGTTCTTCGCGCGCAAGGCGGGGGTCGACGTGGGAAAGGTCGAGGTGGTCAATACGGCGACGCCTGGGCTGATCGGCTACGCTCTCGCCGACCGCGCGGACGCCGTGCAGATCTGGGAGCCGGCCTACACCTTGCTCACAACGAAGAAGCCGGACATCCGCACGCTTGAACAGGGGGTGGAGAAAACGTGGGCTACGTTCGCCGGCGGCAGCCGCATTCCTTATCTCGGTGTTGCTGCCCATACGGACTGGGTGGCCAAACATCAGGCGCTCGTTCCGCGGCTCTACGCCACATACAAAGCGGCGGCGGAGTGGATCGCGAAGAATCCTGAGGAAGCGGCGACGTTGATCGCGGCGAAATCGACGCCGGAGGATCAAAAGGCCATCGCCGCGCTGATCAGAAGCAATGAGCGCCTTGGCATGGATGTCGTGCCGGCGAAAGCCGTACAAAAGGAAATCGAAGCTGTCTATCGCGCCGGAGTCGAGGTCGGCTATTTCAAGGCGCAGCCGTCGGCCGACACGATCAACGCAACGCTTCCGCCATGAAGACAGACCGGCGTCTCGTTCGCGCGCTGCAGGCGATCATTAGCATCGGCGTGCTGGCGGGCGCTTGGCAGATCGCCTCGTTGTTCTTCCCGCCATTTCTATTCCCCTCCATTCCTGCCATCGTGACGCGCACGATGGAGATCTTTCTCTCCCGTCCCCTATTGCTCGACGTGTTGGTGACGGCAGGACGGATTTTCGCCGGTCTCGCCGGCGCCTTCGTGCTCGGCGGGGCGATCGCGATGCTGATGGCGCGCTCGCAATCGTTCGAGAACTATACCAATCCGATTCTCGTGTTCTTCCAGGGCATTCCCGCGTTGTCGTGGGTGGTCATCGCCATCATCTGGTTTCACGGGATCGAGTTCCGCATCTTCTTCATTATGGTCATGACCACGTTGCCGGCCTTCACCTTTCAGATCCTCGATGCCCTCCGCTCGATGTCGAAGGATCTGTTTGAGATGACGATGTCGTTCCGGCCGCGCCGTAGCACTCTTTTTCGCGTGTTGATCCTGCCAACCATCATTCCCGGAATCCTCACCGCATGGAAGGTCAATCTCGGCAATGCCGCGCGCGTCGTCGTGGTGGCCGAGCTCGTCGGCGCGACTGGCGGTGTCGGCTATGAGCTTTTGCGTCAGCAGCAATTGTTCGATATGGCGGGCGCCATCGCCTGGACCCTGCAGCTGGTGCTGTTTGTTCTGATCGTGCAGCAGACCATCGTCGGCATCGAGAGCGTCATGCTGCGCTACCGCGCAGTGTCCGAACGGGCGATGTGACGATGAGCGCCGAGGAACCCGTCATCGTCTTGAATGAGGTCACCAAAGAATTTCAGCGGCAAAACGGCCGCGGCGAGTTTCTGGCGGTGGACCGTTTGTCCTTCACCATCAAGCGCGGCGAGATCGTTGCGGTGCTGGGCAAGACCGGCTGCGGCAAGTCGACGGTGTTCAACCTGATTGCCGGACTGATCGAACCGACCAGGGGCTCGGTGCGCGTGCTCGGCCACGACTCGTTTCACGAGTTTGCGTTCTTCCGCGGCAAGATCGGTATCGTCTTCCAGGGCGACCGGCTGATGCCGTGGCGCACGGCGATGCAAAACGTGCTGCTCGGCCTGGAAATCCTCGACGCCAAGCGGAAAAGGGCCCGCGAGATCGCCGGCTCCTGGCTGTCCCGGCTTGGCCTCGCCGGTCATGAGAACGACTATCCGCATGCGCTCTCTGGCGGCATGCGCCAGCGCGTCTCGATCGCGCGCGCATTTGCCGTGGATCCTGAAATCCTGCTGTGCGACGAGCCTTTCTCAGCGCTGGATGAGATGACCGCGCGTACCCTGCGCACCGAGTTCACACGCCTGGTGCGGCAGAACGGCAAGACGGCGGTCTTCGTCACCCATTCGATCAGTGAAGCGTTGCAGGTTGGCGACCGCGTGCTAGTTTTTCACCGGCCGGCACGCATTGCGTTTGAGGCTGCCGTGTCGCGGGAAATGGCGCCGATCGCGCAGGAGGATCTCCGACAGCGCATTCTGCAGGTGATGGAGGGTAGCGGCGAGACGACAGAACGCATCGACGGTTCTGCTACAGGTTGACGCCGGACCTAGGCAGACCGCGCGCACTGCACTATCGTGCGCCACAATTCAAAATTCCCATAGGGAGGACATGTCATGGGCCAATGGATCAAGCGCTTGGCGGCGCCCGTAAGTGCCCTGTTTCTGCTGGCAAGTCTGTTTCTGCTAGCAAGCCCGGCGCTCGCCAAGGATGGGCAGCCGCACGTGACGATCGCGGTGGGCGGCGCCGGCTGCCATTGCTATCTGCCAACGATGCTGGCGCAGCAGCTCGGCGAATACGAGAAGGCAGGTGTGGAGGTCGAATTCGCCAATTTCAAGGGTGGTTCGCAGGCCCTCACGGCGATGCTGGGCGGTAGCGCCGACGTCGTCTCCGGCTATTTCGATCATTGCGTGAATCTCGCGGGAAAAGGGCAGGCGCTGCAGGCTTTCGTGGTCTATGACCGTTTCCCCGGGCTGACCCTTCTGGTCTCGCCCAAACACACGGACGAGGTCAAATCGATCTCGGACCTTGCGGGAAAAAAGGTGGGTGTGACGGCGCCGGGATCCTCGACCGATTTCTTTCTGAAATATGTGCTGAGGAAGAACGGGGTCGATCCGAATGCGGTGGCGGTGATCGGTGTCGGCATCGATCAGACGGCGGTTGTCGCCATGGAGCAGGGAACGGTCGACGCCGCCGTCATGCTGGATCCCGCAACCACGGTGCTGCAGACGCGGGCGAAAGACGTGCGAATTCTGAGCGACACGCGCACGCAAAAGGATACACTCGCCGTGTTCGGCGGCGATTATCCCGGCGGGGCCCTCTACGCCAAGGCGGATTGGGTCGCCAAGCACGAAAAGGAGGCGCAAGCGCTTGCCGGCGCCATCGTCGCCACCCTTAAATGGATCCATTCCCACAGCCCCGAGGAGATCATGGCCAAGATGCCGGATGATCTCGTCGGGGCGGACAAGGCGGCTTATCTCGCCGCGCTGAAAAACACGATCCCGATGTATTCGCAAACAGGGCGCATGGACCCCAAAGGCGCGGAAGCCGTGCTTGCGGTGTTCAGCCAGTCGGTGCCGGACATCGCCAAGGCGAACATCGACGTTACGAAGACGTACACGAACAAGTTCGTCGATCAGGCGAACCAAAAAACGGGGATGAACCAGTAGCCCTTTTTGCCGTAACGGAGCATGCCGGCGGTCACCTCTCCCCGCAAGCGGGGAGAGGGAGCGCACGCGTCGAGCGTCGAACGTATGCGATGGCAAGATCGCGGCCCAATCCGCCGCTGAACGCTGATGCAGCTGCTTTCCATCCAGTCCCACGTCGTCTATGGCCATGTCGGCAATTCGGCCGCGGTGTTCGCGTTGCAGCGGCTGGGTTGCGAGGTGTGGCCGATTCACACCGTGCAGTTCTCCAACCACACGGGCTACGGTGCGTGGACCGGCCGCGTGTTCGACGCGGCAATGATCAGTGAGCTCGTGGACGGTCTCGTCGCGCGCGGTGTGCTTGCCGCGTGTGACGGCTTGATCTCCGGTTATATGGGCTCCGCCGATACCGGCGCCGCGATCCTCGATGCGGTCGCCACGGTGAAAGCGGCCAATCCCGCAGCGCGGTACTGCTGCGACCCCGTCATCGGCGACGTTCATCGTGGCGTGTTCGTGCGCGCCGGAATCGTGGAGTTCATGCGAGATCATGCCGTGCGTTGCGCCGATATCGCAACGCCCAATCATTTCGAGCTGGACCGGCTCGTCGGCGGCAGCAGCAAGACGATGAAAGAAACATGCGATGCGATCGACGCGCTGCACGCGATTGGGCCCGGAACCGTGCTTGTAACCTCCGTGCGCACGGAAGAGACGCCCGACGATGCCCTCGATCTTATCGCCAGCGATAGTGCAGGACGCTTTCGCTTGCGCACGCCAAATCTGCCCATTGCGGCCGACGGGGCCGGCGATCTCATGGCGGCGTTGTTCATGTTTCATCTGCTTGAGTGTGGCTTGACCGCGAAAGCATTGTCGCGCGCGACGTCAGCGGTGTTTGGACTGCTCAAGCGGACCGCTGCGGTCGGTGCACGCGAGATGCGCCTGATCGAGGCGCAGGAAGAACTCGTCAATCCGAGCACGGTCTTCCCCGCCGAGCGGATCTGATATAGAACGCCGCCTCCGTGCTTGAACCGTATCCAGACATATTTCGGGCATGAATGAGCTCTCCGTCATCGAGATCGATGAAGTTGATTTCGGCTTTGCACCGGGGCGGTGGAATTTCGCCGAGGAACGTCGCGCCGAGATCGCTGCGCATTTCGAGGAGCGCCGGCGCAAGGCGAAGGGACTCTGGAACGGCCGCGTATTGTTGCTCTCGGACCGTGCGTTGCGAGAACGCAGGTTGAGCGGTACGTTCTTCGAGACCGACTTCGCGAGCTTTCTTGCTTGGCGCGATTGGAACTGTCCGGACCAAACGGTGACCAATTGCTTTGCCATGGGCGCGCTGCGTGCGTCCGATGGCGCATTTCTGGTCGGCGTCATGGGCGCACACACGGCAAACGCCGGTCGCGTCTATTTTCCCGCTGGAACGCCGGAACCCGAGGATATCCGCGGCGGCATCGTCGATCTCCAGAGCAACGTGGTGCGCGAGGTCGCCGAAGAGACCGGTCTGACGGCAGAAGACTTCGCCGTGCTCGCGGGCTGGCGGGCGGTGCTGATGGGCCCACGGATCGCGCTGTTCAAGTTGCTCCAGGCCAAGGTGTCGGCCGTCGACCTACGCGCTCGGCTCCTCGCTTTCCTCGCCAGCGAGAACGAGCCGGAATTCAGCGACGTTAGGATCGTGCGCGGGCCGGGTGACCTCGATTCGATGATGCCGCCGTTTGTAGTCGCGTTTCTTAAATACGCTTGGAATAATAACGACGAACGCGCATCACCTCGCCCCGAAAGCGGGGAGAGGTGACCGCACGGAGTGCGTGACGACCTACTTCACTACCTGACCGCGGATTTCGCCCGGCTTGTTGGCGTCGGTGTGGATGTTGAAGTAGAACTTTCCGCCCTGCAGATCGGCTGCCTGCGCGTCGGTCAGGGTCGCGGTTCCCTTGATCGGGCTCGCGACGCTGCCCTGCACGGGGACGGCGACGCCGGCATTGGCACCGGCCGCGGCGGGTCCGTGGAAATGGGCGGCGGTCGCCGGACCAGTCAAACCGGAATAGTTGACGGTGTAGGTCAGCTGTTTTGTCGCGGTATCAAGGGTCGCTTCCAGCGTTCCTTTCCCAGGAGAGGTCGTGGGCGGAACTTCGTTCGTTCCCGCGAGGTCGGCCTTGAACTTCACGGTCTCAGCGAACGCCGGCGTCACGGCGACGCAGGTGACAAACGCGAATGCAGTCAAACCGCTGCGAACGATCGTCTGGTCCATTTGTTCCTCCCAAGTTGCGGCGCAAAATGGAGCCATCCCCATAGCGCCCGTCGCCATAAACACCGGTGAACCGCGAGGTGTTCCATGTTGAACGATTCAGAAACGTCGCGGAGCATCAGATACGGCACGACTCGCGCTAGGTTTCAAAACGCTGGAGTATTGTCTCGTCGTAATCGATGATGGTGCCGAGCCATGAAACTGCACAAGATCCTCAAGCGCTTTCGGGTCGACCATCCGCATCGCTTTCGCATTGCCGACTGTGACCCTCGCGACACTTGCGGACTGTCGCTCGACAAAGATACGGCCAAGCCCCTGCTCGATGAGGGAGTGAAGCGGCTCGCCGATCTGCAGCATCGGCTTTACGCCGATGATCGTTGGGCGCTGCTGGTCGTCTTCCAGGGCATGGACGCGGCCGGCAAGGATTCCGCCATCAAACACGTGATGTCGGGCATCAACCCGCAGGGGTGCGAGGTACATCCGTTTCGCACCCCGAGCAGCGAGGAGCTCGATCACGATTTTCTCTGGCGTGCGTCGGTCCGATTGCCCGCCCGCGGGCGCATCGGCATTTTCAATCGTTCGTACTACGAGGAAGTTTTGATCGCGCGGGCGCGGCCAGACGTGCTGGCGGGCGAGCGGCTGCCGCGCATCGGCAAGCACGTCTGGAAACAGCGGTTCGATGATATCCGCGCGTTCGAGCGGCATCTCACGCGCAGCGGCACCGCGGTCCTCAAATTCTACCTGCATATTTCCAAAGAGGAGCAACGCCAGCGGCTGTTGGCGCGCCTCGACGATCCGAATAAACGCTGGAAATTCTCCATGAATGACGTCCGCGAGCGCGGGCGATGGGAGGATTACACAGCGGCCTACGAAGACATGATCCGCGCGACCTCGAGGCCGCAGGCGACCTGGTATGTCGTGCCGGCTGACAACAAGTGGTTTGCGTGGATTCTGGTTGCAGAGGCGATGGTCGATGCGCTCGATGCGCTCGATCTCGAGTTCCCTGTCGTCAGGGGCAAGGCGCTCGCCGAACAGAGAAAGGTTCGCCGCGCACTCGAGGCTGAAGGGCGGCGGAAGTGACGCTCTCTCTTACAGGTCCCTCGTGGAGCGGAATTGACATTCGCTATCGAGCCATTGCCCCTCAACTAGCACTTGTGATCGCTACGGCCCCCATCACGAATCGCAGCTCAGGCCGTATCGCTTCATCAACGCTTCCGCCTCCGCCAACGGCTCTTTCTTCAGGATAGCGCAAGTGGTGTAGCTACCCTTCATCTTGCCGTCGTCCATATACATCCAGTCGACGATCTCGGCTTCTGCAAACGTGATGGTCTGACCGAAGGTGACATTGGCCACGGTCCGGGGTCGGTTGTTGAGCTTCCCCGAGAAGTGCCCGTCCTTTTTTTCGAATGGCATGATCCAGAAGTACTCCACGTGTTCGTCGTCGCGCACGGCGACCTTGACGGAGAAGCCTTCCGTTTTGGGCGGTGGTGACTTGGCAAGTGCGAGGAAGTCCGACAACGTGGACCGAGCCTTTTGCATGGCGGCGAGCATGGTGGGGTCATTCTTCGCCACGTTGACGATCTGGTCGCGCTGCGCTTTCTCAGAAATTGTCTGCGCGTCCAAGGATGCCGCATAGGATGCGATCGCGATCAGGGCGACGACGTTCACGGTTGCACCGAGTTTCGACATTGGTCCCTCCGATCCGATTGGTTTGTCGCAGGCGAAGAGGGTCGGGTTCACTCCATGGGGCTTGGGATGTTGGGACAATCCGGGCCCTGGCTCAGGGCTGGCGGGCCGTCACCAATGATTAAACACCGGCTCGTCCGGTATCATTGCAAGCAAGAAGGCGGTGCGAGGGTGCGGAAAGGTTCTTGCGCACCCCATGGAAATCCGTAATAACTGGCTGGGCGCCAGGGGTTTAACGCGCTTTTCATCAATCTCCGCGACCCTGGTGCAGGATTGTTGAGGATTTGGCATGTCGAGCCGCCTGCAGTTTTGCGCGCTCGCCCGGGGGACCGCGGTCCTGCCCGGTGCCGCCCTCATTCTCGGTGGTCTCCTCCTTATCAGCCCCTGAGGGCCGGCTGGGCGTTCGCGCCTGGGCACTCAGGGGGTTGAGCCGACGACACCCCGAGAGCCCTGCAAGGGGCGCATACGCGAGAGAAGGAATTTTCCCATGACCACGCCAACCCAGTCCGAGAAGGACCGCGTCGTCATCTTTGACACTACCTTGCGCGACGGCGAGCAGTCCCCCGGCGCAACGATGACGCACGAGGAGAAGCTCGAAGTCGCCGAATTGCTCGATCAGATGGGCGTCGACATTATCGAAGCCGGATTTCCGATCGCATCGGAAGGCGACTTCCTCGCCGTCAACGAGATCGCCAAGCGCACCAAGAATGCGGTGGTCTGCGGGCTCTCGCGCGCTGCGTTCAAGGACATCGACCGCTGTGCCGAGGCGATCAAGCCCGCTCAACGCGGCCGCATCCACACCTTCATCTCCACCTCGCCAGTGCACATGAAGCACAAGCTGCAGAAGGAGCCGCACGAGGTCTACGAAATGGTGATCGCGCAGGTGACGCGAGCGCGCAATCACACCGCCGATGTCGAGTGGTCATCCGAAGACGGAACCCGAACCGAAATGGACTTTCTCTGCCGCTGCGTCGAGGCGGCGATCAAGGCGGGCGCGACCACGATCAATATTCCGGACACCGTGGGCTACACCGTGCCCGACGAGTACTATTCGCTGTTCAAGACCGTACGCGAGCGCGTGCCGAATTCCGACAAGGCCGTGTTTTCCGTGCATTGTCACGACGACCTCGGCATGTCGGTGGCGAATTCGCTTGCCGGCGTGCGCGCCGGCGCCAGGCAGATCGAATGCACCATCAACGGCATCGGCGAGCGCGCCGGCAACACCGCGCTCGAAGAGGTGGTGATGGCGATGCGCGTGCGTAATGACGTGCTGCCGTATTGGACCGATATCGATGCGGCCATGTTGACGCGCGCTTCGAAGCTGGTGGCCGCCGCAACGTCGTTCCCGGTGCAGTACAACAAGGCGATCGTTGGTCGCAATGCGTTCGCCCACGAGAGCGGCATTCACCAGGATGGCATGCTGAAGCATGCCCAGACCTATGAAATCATGACGCCGGAAAGCGTCGGCGTGAAGCAGACTTCGTTGGTGATGGGGAAGCATTCCGGGCGCCATGCCTTCATCCACAAGCTGCAGGATTTGGGCTACCAGCTCTCCGGCAATCAACTCGAAGATGCCTTCGTGCGCTTCAAGGCACTCGCCGATCGCAAGAAGCACGTCTACGACGAGGACATCGAGGCGCTGGTCGACGAGAAAATCGCGACCGCGCAGGATCGCATCAAGCTGATGTCGCTCTCCGTGATCGCCGGCACGCGCGGGCCTCAGCGCGCCACCATGAAGCTGGACATCGACGGGCGCACGGCGATCGAGGAATGCGAGGGCAACGGTCCGGTCGACGCGGTGTTCAACTGCATCAAGGCGCTTGTCCCGCACGAGGCGATCCTCGAGCTCTACCAGGTGCATGCGGTGACCGAAGGCACCGATGCGCAGGCGGAGGTCTCAGTGCGGCTCTCAGAGGACGGCAAGACCGTGACCGGCCGCGGCGCCGACCCCGACACGTTGGTTGCTTCCGCCAACGCGTATCTCGCCGCACTGAACAAGCTGATGGTCAAGCGGCAGAAGACCAAACCCGAGGCGATGGTTGCGCCGTAGCGGGTGCGACCACCAGATCGCTTGGCCACCGGGCGATCCGGCTCGAGCGCATCCCGATTTTATCAAAGGGATGCGCTCTAGATTCATGCACGGGCGCATGTCCTTCTGGGAAAACCGGGCATCCACTTTCCGGGATGCGCTATCGCGCGGGCGGTTGCGCAGCCTCGTGCATGCTCCCGTCGCGCAGGCTGACGATGTAGGCGGCGACGTCGCGTACATCCTGGCTCGAAAGCAGGGGGTTCGCCATCTGTCCCGGCTTCGGCACCGCCGGCAATTTCTCGAGAAATTGCCGAACCGATGCGGTCGTCGTTTTGGACTTGTTCGCGATTGTCTTGAAGTCGGGCAACGGCCGTGGATAGACCGGCTTGAAGCGCTGATCGGCGGCGACGTCGTGACAACCCGTGCACGAGCGCAACGCCACGTCGCGTCCGGCCTGCGCGTTTCCTCCGCTTTCCGCCGCCGACGCAATTTTGGGGATCGGTGCCGTTGCGGCTAACGCAGCGACAAGGGACAAGGCGTTCCATATTCGCAGTTTCATGCGTGCCTCTCGGAATTCAGAGAGCGTCTTTCCCTGAAGAAGCTCCGCAATCAAGCGTTCAACGCGCGAGAACGCCCCGTGTTCAAGCCAGGCAAGTGCAACCGCGCGTCTGGCCCACCGCCGGCCGCCGATGCACTTGCTCTGTTAGGGCGGATCCTTCCGAAACTTGAGGATGTCACCCGGCAGGCGATGCTGTTCCTCGATGCATGCGTTCATCGCCACGAGGTTGCGCCGGCCAATGACCGCTTCTTAACCGGCATCCCGGACGCTCGGCTTCGCAGTTCTGGCTGACCTTCGGCGTCGGCGGCGATGCGTACGGCGAACGGTCCGTCCGTCGCGATGCGCGAGATTGGGGACGACCACGACTGTCCTTCGTTCTGACCCGCAGGAAGTTTAGCTGTAGAATCCGCTTCGAAGACGATCAGTCGATAGCGGCAGCGTCTGCGCAATAAAGTCGCGTTTTTAGTCATACGAAATACGGTCGCACACTGGGCCTGTATTACTTAACCAATAGGACAGAAAGTGCCTGTTTTCTAAAGGATTAGCCTAAATCTTGCCCGCGCAACGCCAAGATTCATGGCGTTTGTACGAGGTTTAACTTACCACTTATCACCAGTTTACGAGGCGATTCAAATTTTGACCTTGTTGTCACTATTAAGCCTATGTATGCTGCGGTGCGACAAAGGGGCAAATAACTCAAAAAGGTGGAGAATTGCATGTGGAAGGCAGCACTCGCGGGCGCCTTGGCGTTCGCGATCCTCGGGCCGTTTACGGTCACCCCTCATGGCGTCACGACGAACGTTGCTGCGGCTCAGGACATTGTCATCAGAGATGCCGACATTGCGCGGCTGAAGAGCGCCCTTAAACTCACTTCAGAACAGGAAGTCAGGTGGCGGCCGGTCGAGGTCGCGCTGCACGCCTATGCGCACCAGCAATATCGGCTGGCGTCGGCAGACGGCTATTTCGGCGACAGCGGCGAGATGGGCATTGCTGCATACACGCTGAATGCGATGATGCTGCAGAGGGTCAAGAACGCAGCGCAGCCCTTGATCAAGATGTTGAGCGAAGAGCAGAAGCATGCGGGCATGAACGTGCTGCAGTCGCTGGGCGTGTACTTCTAGTTGCCCAACGCAACGGATTTGCGTGCGGGCTCGCGTGTGTCACGCGGGCCCGCAGGCTTTTTGGAACCGCGCAAGTCGGATGTTTCCGACTTGCGGTCTCGATTTATCAAGCGGAAGTCGGGAACACCCGACTTCCGTGTACCCGAATGCGAGCGTCAATCATGCATTCGCAGGCTTCTTCGGTTGGCGCGAAACAGCGTATCCAGAACTAGGCCGCGCCGCGGACTTCACCGCTGCCAGGCGGCGGCACCGGCACGCCGTCGGAGGCATATTCGTTGAGCTTGTTGCGCAATGTGCGGATGGAAATGCCGAGAATATTGGCGGCGTGCGTGCGATTGCCGAGGCAATGCTTCAGTGTCTCGAGGATGAGATCGCGCTCGACATTGGCTACCGTTTGTCCGACCAGCGCGCGGGTGACCTGTTCGGCCGCCATGGTGGCGTGGGCAACCGCCGACGAGGCCTTGGCCTGATCGAAGCGGGCGCCGTCGGGCGACAGAATTGCCTCCGGGCCGATTTCATTTCCGGTCGCGAGCAAGACGGCGCGATGGATGGTGTTCTCGAGCTCACGCACGTTGCCCGGCCAGCGATTGGTGGTGAGCTGGCGCTTCGCTTCCACCGACAGCGGTCGCAGCGCGATCCCGTTGGCCTCCGCATAGATCTTGGTGAAATGCTGAGCGAGCTCGATGATATCGGCCGGCCGATCTCTGAGCGGCGGAATTTTCAGGTTTACCACGTTGAGGCGGAAGAGAAGATCTTCGCGGAACGTTCCCTCGCGAACGGCGTCAGCGAGATTTCTGTTCGACGTGGCGATGATGCGGATGTCGATCGGCACCGGGCGTGTGCCGCCGACGCGATCGATGACCCGCT
>Ga0126369_10001913_pt1 | contig 14689 bp, 13 predicted proteins | sample PanSoiMetaPlot_1_FD_109646 | JGI IMG/M metagenome (GOLD analysis project Ga0126369, IMG submission 109646) | Tropical forest soil microbial communities from Panama - MetaG Plot_1 | ecosystem: Environmental > Terrestrial > Soil > Tropical forest > Bulk soil | place: Panama | collected 2016-02-17 | reverse complement strand
CACCTGGGTCGTGGCGGAGGTCTTCCAGCTCGTGGTGGTGCGGTTCGCGTCGCTGGGCGGCGGCACGGGCAGCGCGCTGCCGGGCCTGGCGGGCCTCGACCCCGCGCTGCGGCAGGCATTCACGTACTGGGCGACGCTGGTCGTGGTGGTCGCCAGCCTGCTGGGCGTCTACCTGCTCCTGCGCAGCCGGCTGGGACTCGACCTCACCGCGATCCGCGACGACGAGATCGGCGCGCGCAGCGTCGGCGTCCGCACCGGCCGCGCCAAGCGGGTCGTGTATCTCGCCGCGGCGGCGGGCTGCGGGGCCGGCGGCGCCCTGCTGATCGTCAGCCAGCTCAACGTGCAGCCGGCCGCGATCTTCAGCGTCCGCTGGTCGGCGTACATGATCTTCGCGACCGTGATCGGCGGGGTGGGGTTCATCGAGGGCCCGATCGTGGGCGTCGTGGTGTTCTTCGCGCTGCAGCAGGCGCTGGCCGACCAGGGCGCGTGGTACCTGATCCTGCTGGGCTGCGTGGCGATCGGGATGGCGCTGTGGGTGCCGCAGGGGCTGTGGGGTCTGGTCAGCGGGCGGTTCGACCTGCGGGTCTTTCCGGTGGGCTACTGGGTGCACTTCGACCCGCAGGGCGCGATGGCGCGGGTCGGCCGCCTGCGCCGGCTGCTGCGCGGGCGCGAGGGATGAGAGAGAACGACGCCATGGGGGGCCGCCAGACCACGGCGACGCGGTCCGGACTCGGCGGGCCCTCCTGGCGATGGGCGGCTGACGGCCGGGTCAGCCCCGGAGCCGCTCCTCCAGCGCTGCGAGGGCCTCGATGAACGGGCGCTCCAGGTAGGCGAGGTGGTCGTCGCCACCATGGTGATGGGTGACCGTGCCGGGGGCGTGCTGGTGGCTGAGCTCGCGGATGTAGCCCAGGCTGCCCTCCACGAGCGTCTGCATGTACCGGAACGTCGCCGGGTCGCCCAACCGCCACCCATCGGCGCCCGCGACGTAGATGGGCGACGTGTGCGCCATCACGCCGCGTGTCCAGCAGTCGCGATGGCTGACGGCGGTGTAGTCGGGGCCCGCCACCCGGGCGGCGAGCCACGTGTCGCCGTCGACGCGGATCCGCTCGCGCACCGTGAGCTGGCGCGCACCGTCCGCCGAGCGCGCCTCCGCCACCACCCGACCGCGCTCCACGACCTGCAGGCAGTGCACCGGGAAGATCGAGTGCACCTCGGCAGCCACCTCGAGGGTGCCTCCGCCCTCGGGCAGGCGTACGGTGTCGCCGATTTCCGCGCCCTCCACGCTGAAGGTCAGCAGGGGGCCGCCGGACAGGAACGTGCGCCCCGCGGCCAGGTTGCGGCACCAGCTCTCGTAGCTGAACTCCTCGTCCGGGATGTGCACGTAGGTGCGGTAGAGGCCGACCGGCACGTCGCTCGACATCTTGTCCGTGCCGCCGACCAGCGGCAGGCGGTAGCCGCCGTTGAGGTACCGGTAGTACTCGAGGTGGTTGTAGGTGCCGAACATGAGCATCTCGACCGCGTCGGCCCTGCCCGTGGCGATGAGCGCGGCCGGTTCGCCGTTGGGGTTGGGCAGGTGGGGGATGACCACGGTGCCGCCCTGCGCGTGGCACCGGTCGGCCCAGTCGGCCATCGTGACCTCCAGCGTCCCGCCGAGCTCGGCCTCGTCCGGCCCGTCCGAGCACCAGGGCGCCACCTGGCGTTTCAGGCCGAGCAGCGTGAGGTGGCCCAGCAGGTGCTGCCGGTTCTCCTGGCTCGCGTAGACGATCGTGCGCCCGTCGCGTGAGACCAGCGGCTCACCCGTGAACTCCTCGGTGTTCGTGAAGAGGTGCCCCCACTGCGAGAGCAGCAGGTTGACCACGTTGAGGTCCTCACCGCGCGCCTCGCGCTGAGCGCCCTGCGCGGAGAGGAAGTGGACGTGCGTGTCGCCGCTGAACCATCGCCGCCCGGTCATGTCGGCCACTCGCCGGAGTCGCAGGGTGAGCTCGCGCTGACCGGGCTCGATCCGCACCTTCGTCCGAAGCGGCTCGTACTCGAAGCCGCGGGCCACGTCGACCAGCACGTCGCCCCGCGGCAGCCAGCCCTCGCACTCCCCGTCGATGTACGCGTACGTGATCGACCCCAGCTTCAGGTCCCCGCCGATGTCGGAGTGCCACGTGCCCAGCCCGCGGTTGACCTGCGGGTGGTGGCCGTGGGGCTGGAACGGCACACCCTGGGGCGATCGGAAGTGGACGCGGCACGGCAGCGGGCGGCCGGTCTCATCGTCGACAACCGTCACCCGGACCCAGTTCCGGCCCGGCTCGATGACCTCGATCCGCACGTCGCCGGACTCCGCGCGGCCGCTGGCCTGCAGCTCGTCCCAGCGGGCCGAGCCCAGGTGGCGGTCGTCGCGGTGGACGCTGAGCGTCGCCGAGGGCACGGCCGCCACCTCGACGTACGCGGCGCTCGACCGCCCCTCGAATGCGTCTCCGAAGCCGGCCAGCGGGTCGTCGAGGAACTCCTCCACCGTCGAGTCGGAGAGCGGGAAGGGGAACGTCGCCAGCCCGCGGTCCACGTCCATGCGCCAGTCCAGGCGCGCTCCGGGCTGATCGCCGGCGACCGTCACGCGCAGCGCCCGCGCGCCCTCACGAGGGAACGGAAACTCGGCGGTGAATCCGGCCACGATGGAACCGATCACGTAGGCCGGGCCCTGCGCCCGCACGAGCAGGTTCTCGATCCGGGCGGCCGGGCGCGGGTTGCGCCACGCCCACAGGTAGAACCACCTGGCCCAGCCCTGACCGGTCTCCGCCTGCCTGGCACCGATGTTGCCGAACTCACCGCGCCACCGGTCGGCGGGCAGCCAGTCGGGCTGGTCGGGCAGGGCCAGGAACGGGAGCTGGCCCCAGCTCGTCGGCAGCGCCGCGACCTCGAAACGCTCGCGGACCGCGTGGGTGACCTGGGCGCCGTCCTCGTAGGTGAAGACCAGCTCGGCGACCGGCCTGCCGGGCGGGTCGCCCTCCAGGATGCGGCTCGACAGCAGGCGGTGGGCGAAGACCAGGTGCGGGGCGGTGAGGCCGAGCGTCAGCTCCACCTCGCCGGCGCCGCCCTCACCCAGGTGCACCAGGCAGCGGGGCGCCTCCGGACCCAGCGCGAACGGCAGGCCGCGGAGCGGGAGCTCGCCCACGGCTGGCGGCCGCGTCCGTTCGGGAATCAGGTCGAGCGGCGCGTTGGCCGCCTCGTCGAGGGGCACGGCGGCATAGTCGGAGTCGGGTGCCACGGATCCTGACGATAGGGTCGGCTCCAGGGCCTCGTCAAGACGTGGTCGGGCAGGACGCGTTCCCCGGGGTGATGCCCCGTCGTTGCGTCTTCACCATGCTGCCTGCACGTCCCACGTCCGCGGTCCTCGGTCTGCTGCTGTCACTGTGGGCGTGCGGCGCTGCAGCGCCGGGGCCGACGGCTGCCCGGGCCTGCGCCCGGGCTCCGGGTGGCGATGCCGGCTCCGCGCTCGCCGCTGCCAGCCAGACGTTCGGGATGTCGCTGACACGCCAGCTCGCCACCCGAACCAGCCATGCCAACGTCCTCGTCTCGCCGCTCAGCGCCCAGCTCGCTCTCGCCATGGCGGCCGTGGGCGCGCGCGGTGCCACGCAGCGGGCAATGCTCGACGCCCTCGGTCTCGCCGGGTTCGACGGCAACTTCGCGGCGCGGGCGGCGCAGGAGCTGATCGGAGGGCTCGCCGCGAGCCGCTGTGGCGCCCTGTTGATCGCCAACGGCATGTGGGCTCGCCGGGGCCTCGCCCTCGATGCGGGCTTCGTGCGCACGGTGCGGACGGCGTTCGCCGGCGAGGTGGCTCCGCTCGACACCGACCCCGCAAAGGCCGGGCAGGCCATCAACGACTGGGTCTCCCGCCGGACACACGGCAGGGTGCCTTCCATCGTGGACGCGATTCCGCCGGAGGTCGTGCTGGAACTGCTGAACGCGACCTACTTCCACGGCGACTGGCGGTCCGCGTTCGACCCGGGCACGACCCGGGAGGCGCCGTTCCATCGCCCTGCCGGAGGCGACGTGGCGGTGCCCTCGATGGATCGCGCCGGCGACCTGGTGTACGGGCGGGGCCCCGGCTATCAGGCGGTCGCGCTGCCCTACGCCGATGGTGCGACGCGAATGGTCGTGCTCCTGCCCGATGCCTCGCTGGCCGCCGCCGGATTCGCGCCTTACCTCGACGCGGCGCGGTTGCAGCAGATCACCGCCGGCCTCCATGGTGCGCAGGGCGAGCTCCAGCTGCCGCGCTTCGGCGTGGATGTCACGGCCTCGCTGCTGGAGCCGCTGGCGGCGCTCGGCATGGATCCCGCGTTCCAGCCGAGCGCGGATTTCTCGGGCATCGCGAGGTCCTGCGGGGGGTGTCAGATCACAGAGGTGAAGCAGCGTGTGCGTCTGCAGGTCGACGAGCGGGGGACGACGGCGGCGGCAGCGACACAGGTCGAGATCGCCGTCTCGTCGTCGACGCTCCGCATGGTGGTGGACCGGCCCTTCCTGGTCGCGATCCAGGACATTCCCTCCGGGACGCTGCTCTTCGTCGGGGTCGTTGCGGACCCGACCGGCTGAGCTACCGGCCGCGCAGCTTCCGGGCCGCCCAGCGGAGCGGGTCGAAGTACAGGTCCGCCACGCGCTCCTTCAGCGGGATGATCGCGTTGTCCGTGATGTGGATGTGCTCCGGGCACACCTCGGTGCAGCATTTCGTGACGTTGCACATCCCGACGCCCGCCTGGCCGCGGAGCAGCGGTCGCCGGTCCAGCGTGTCCTTCGGGTGCATCTCCAGCCCCGCGAACCGGATCATGGAGCGGGGGCCGGCGAACGCGTCCTCGCGGTCGTGGTCGCGAAGCACGTGGCACACGTCCTGGCAGAGGAAGCACTCGATGCACTTGCGGAACTCGATGACGCGATCGACGTCCTCCTGCCGCATCCGCCACGGCTCGGGGTCCAGCGCGTCCGCCTCGGACGGCGTGAACGGCGGGATGCGGCGGTTGACCTCGTAGTTCCAGCTCACGTCGGTGACCAGGTCGCGGATCACCGGGAAGGTGCGCATCGGCCGGACGCTCAGCGCAGCTCCGTACTCGTCCACCGGGCTCTTGCACATCAGCCGCGGGAAGCCGTCGATCTCGGCCGAGCACGAGCCGCACTTCGCCGCCTTGCAGTTCCAGCGCACCGCCAGGTCGGGCGCCATGTTGGCCTGGATCCACAGCACCGCGTCCAGGACCACCATGCCCTCGCGGACGGGGACGGGGTACGTCACCATCTCGCCGCCCGTCCGGTCGCCGCGGAAGACGCTGACCTCGACCGTGGTGACGCCCATCACGACAGCTCCTCCGGCGTGTACTTCTGGAACGACTGGCTGATGATCTCCGTCAGGTCGTATGGGACCGGTTCGCTCTCGACCGCCCGGACGGCCATGCCGCCCTCCGAGCGGCGCACGACCATGTTCACCTGTCCCAGCCGCGGGTCCTGCCGGGGGTAGTCGCTGCGCGCGTGGGCGCCGCGGCTCTCCTTCCGCGCCAGCGCGCACCGGAAGAGGGCCTCAGCGTTGACCAGCATCGAGCGCAGGTCGTGCGCCGTGTGCCAGCCGGGGTTGAACGCCCTGCCGGTCGGTCCGCCGGTGCCGCACCGCTCCGCCCGCTCCCGCAGGTCGAGCACCTTCTCCAGGCCCTCGCGGAGGCCCTGCTCGTCCCGGATGATGGGCGCGTAGCGCGTGCACGTGTCCTGCAGCTCGCCCTGGAGCCGGTACGGGCTCTCGCCGTGCGGTCGCGTGAGGGGGTCCTGCAGCAGGTCGATCGCCAGGTCGACCTGGACCCGGTCGGCCGCCGCCGGCTCGGGGTGATCGGACGAGAACGCGGCAGCCGCCTCGCCCGCGCGCTTGCCGAACACCAGCAGGTCCGACAGCGAGTTGCCGCCCAGCCGGTTCGCGCCGTGCAGGCCGCTCGCGACCTCGCCCGCGGCGAACAGCCCCGGCACGCTGGTCGCGCCCGTTTCGGCGTCGACACGGACGCCGCCCATGAAGTAGTGGATGGTGGGCGCCACCTCCATCGGCTCGCGGGTGATGTCGACGTGCGCGAGCTTCAGGAACTGCTCGTACATCGACGGCAGCTTGCCGCGGATGTAGTCGGCGCTGCGGTGCGTGATGTCCAGGTACGCGCCGCCGTGCGGAGTGCCGCGCCCGGCGGTGACCTCCGCGTTGATCGCGCGCGCCACGATGTCGCGGGACGAGAGCTCCATCCGCTCGTGGTCGTAGCGCTCCATGAACCGTTCGCCGTCCTTGTTGCGGAGCACGCCGCCCTCCCCGCGCACGCCCTCGGTGACCAGGATGCCGCGGACGCCCGGAGGCCACACCATGCCGGTCGGGTGGAACTGCACCATCTCGCAGTCCTGCAGCTCGGCGCCGATCTCGTAGGCGAGCGCGGGACCGTCACCCGTGCACTCCCACGAATTGGACGTGATCCGGTAGATGCGGCCGGCGCCGCCCGTCGCCAGCAGCACGGCGCGGGCCGAGCAGACGAGCAGCCCGCCGTCGGCCCGGCGGTACGCGAGCGCGCCGACGGCGCGGTCCTCGCGCGTCAGCAGCGACGCCACGGTGGTCTCCATCAGCACCTCGACGCCGCCGGTGTGGACGAGCCGGTCCTGGAGGCTGCGGATGAGCTCCAGTCCGGTCCGATCGCCGATGTGCGCGAGCCGCGGATACGTGTGGGCGCCGAACGGCCGCTGGTGGATCAGTCCGGACGACGTGCGGTCGAACACGGCGCCCCAGCGCTCCAGCTCCAGCACGCGCTCGGGCGCCTCCCGCGCGTGGATCAGCGCCATGCGCCAGCTGTTCAGCAGCTTGCCGCCCTTCATCGTGTCCGCGAAGTGCGCCTCCCAGCTGTCCAGGTGGGCGACGTTGGCGAGTGCGGCCGCCATGCCCCCCTCGGCCATCACCGTGTGTGCCTTGCCCAGCAGGGACTTGCACAGGACCAGGACGCGGGCGCCGGAGCCGGCTGCCGCGATCGCAGCCCGCATCCCGGCCCCGCCCGCGCCGATCACCAGTACATCGGTCTCGACCGTGTCGTACGCGGAGCCGGCCATCGTCAGTTCCAGGGTCCGTGCGGGATGGTGCCCGTGATGAGGAGGCGGATGTAGAGGTCGACGCCCCAGACGGTGAACATGCTCGTCCAGGCCCACAACTCGTGGCGGACATTGAGCACCGTCACGCCGCGCCACAGCCGGTAGCGCGCGCGGTGGCAGGAGAAGCAGTCCTGGCCGCCGCCGGCCAGGTGGCGGAACGCGTGGCAGCCGAACGTGTATGCGGACAGACAGGCCACGTTCACGAGCATGAACACGTTGCCGATGCCGAAGTGCGGCGCGCCGTTGAACACGAGGGCGGCGATCGCGTCGTACCACAGGATCACGACCTGCACGGCCGTGATGTAGAAGGCGTACCGGTGGAAGTTGTCGTAGACGAAGAGCCGCGTCTCCCCGCGGTAGGTCGCGCGCCGGGGCTCGCCGACCGCGCATGACCTGGGGTGCCAGAGGTAGCCGCGGAAGAGGGCCTTGCGGTAGTAGTAGCAGGTGGCCCGGAACGACAGGGGGATCCAGAAGATCCAGATGCCGGTCGGGATGGCGTAGCCGGCGATGGTGACCTGGAACCCGGGCGAGTTGAACGGGCTCAGGTAGGGCCCGGAGCGCCCGCTGGGGAAGAAGAGGACGACCCAGGCGGAGTACAGGGCGAACGCGCCGAGCACCACGACGATGGCGGTGGGATAGACCCAGTCGGGGAGGACGCTGTAGGGATTGCGGACCGCGGCGGAATGGGGCTGGTCCGAGTGCGGCGCCTGCTGTGTGACTGCCACCACGGTGGAGTGTAAGCACGCCGGCGGATCGGCATGCCGCTGCCCTTCCGCGGTGCTCCGGGCATGCTCCGGCCCTGTGGTTTCCCCCATTGACGGCCACTTGACAGCGGGGCCGTCGATCGCCCCTCGATCCGTATCGAGTTGTCCCATTGACAGCCGCTTGACACGGCGCAACGATGACCTGTAGTCCGGCGAGCAACCGCCAGGGGGTGTGAAGGTGATCGAGCAGGCCGACCTGCGCCTGACCGACTGGGTCGGAGCGGTGGTCGGAGCGCGGGCACAGGTGGCGCTGACCGCGCCCGCCGACCAGCACCGTGGAGCTGGGGTGAGCCTGTTCCTGATGGACCTCGTCTCCCTGCCGCCGATGCGCGGCCAGCGGCGCGCGCCGCTGCAGCTGGCGCTCCGGTACCTCGTCACCGCCTGGGCCGAGGACGCCGCCGCGGAGCACCGCCTGCTCGGAGAGCTCGTCGCGGCGGCGATGCAGGAGGAGGACTTCGAGGTCGTGCTCGCGCCGACCCCGCCCGAGACCTGGCTGGCCCTCGGCGCCGCGCCGCGCCCCGCCTTCGTGCTCCAGGTGCCGGTGCGTCAGGCGCGGCCGGAGCCGGCGCCGCCGCGAGGGCGCGGCCCACTCGTCGTGCAGGGTGTCGCGCTAGCCCCGCTGTCCGGCGTGGTGCTGGGACCTGGCGACGTGCCGGTGGCAAATGCTCGGGTCGAGGTGCCGTCGGCGGACGCCGTGGCCGAGACCGATCCGCTGGGCCGCTTCCGGTTCCCCGCCCTGCCCGTGGAGCCCCGCCAGAAGCAGGTGCGCGTCCGCGCGCGTGGACGCGAGATCGACGTCGAGATCGCGCAGCCCGAGGAGAGCAGCGCCGTGGTGATCCGCTTCGACCAGTTGCTGGAGGCTTGAGATGGCGACGACGTACACCTCTCCGGGCGTCTACGTGGAGGAGGTCTCTGCGGGCACCCACCCGATCGTCCCGATCGGCGTCAGCACGGCGGGCTTCGTGGGCGAGGCTCCCAACCCGGCGGCGCTGGTCAACGTCGCGTGGCCGATCAACAACTGGACCGAGTTCGTTCGCCACTACGCGCCCGAGGGAACCACCAGCACGCCGCTCTCCCACGCGGTGTTCGGCTACTTCATGAACGGCGGCTCCCGCTGCTACGTGGTCAACACCGGCAAGGACCAGCCGGTGACCGGCGGCGGCCGCGACCGCGCCGGCCTGCAGGTGCTCGAGCAGGTGGACGAGGCCGCGATCGTGGTCTGCCCCGGATACACGGACGTCGCGTCGTACGAGGCCATCCTGAGCCACTGCGAGCTGATGAAGGACCGGGTCGCGATCCTGGACGCACCCGGGAGCGTGCCCAACATCGACCTGCTGACGAAGGTCGGCACGGTTGCGGTCGAGGCCCCGAAGGACAGCACTGGCGGGAGCGGCCGGCGCGGCGCCTCCGCGGCCGCGCCGGTGCCGGCGCCGCCGGCGGGGCTGCGACCTCGCCTCTCCGACTACGGGACGCTCTACTTCCCGTGGATCACGGTCAGGGACCCGCTGGGAAGCCAGGGCCTGATCGACATCCCCCCCTCCGGGCACATGGCCGGCATCTGGGCCCGCTCGGACGCCACCCGGGGCGTGCACAAGGCGCCCGCGAACGAGCCGATCCGGGGCGCCCTCAACCTCACCTACCGGCTGACGGCGGCGGAGCAGGGCGAGCTCAACCTGGCCGGCGTCAACTGCTTCCGCTTCTTCGAGCGGGAGGGGATCAGGGTGTGGGGCGCGCGCACCCTGGCGGCGAGCAGCAGCGAGTGGCGGTACCTGAACGTGCGGCGCCTGTTCATCATGGTCGAGAAGTCGATCGCACGGAGCACGAACTGGATCGTGTTCGAGCCGAACGACCGCACGCTCTGGAAGTCGATCCGGCGCGACGCGAGCGCGTTCCTCACCTACCTGTGGCGCACTGGCGCGCTGATGGGGCGGACGCCGGCGTCGGCGTTCTTCGTCAAGTGCGACGAGGAGACCAACCCGCCGGACGTGATCGACCTCGGGCAGGTCGTGACGATCATCGGGATCGCGCCGGTCAAGCCGGCGGAGTTCGTCGTGTTCCGGATCAGCCAGTGGGATGGCGGGTCCTCGGTCGAGGCTCTGGGAGTGGCGGGGTAAGCGATGGCACAGCAACCACCTGCGGCGACGGGGCCGGCGGAGCCTGGAGCGGCCGGCGCCGGCTGGACGGACCCATTTCGCGGTTACAACTTCAAGCTCGAGATCCAGGGTGTGACGGCGGGCCACTTCACGGAGTGCACGGGGCTGGGCATCCGGGTGGACGCGATCCGATACCGGGAGGCGGGGGGCACCGGTGTGGTGCACCGCGTGCCCGGCCAGGTGGACTACGGCGACGTCACGCTCAGCTACGGCCTGACGCAGTCGCACGAGCTGTTCGACTGGTTCATGACGGCCGTCGAGGGCAGCCCACAGCGCAAGAACGTGTCGGTCCTGATGCTTGACAGTGCAGGCGTGAACGAGGTGATGCGCTGGGACCTGATCAACGCTTGGCCCTCGGCCTGGCGGGGCGCGCCGCTGGACGCGCTCGGCCAGGAGATCGCGATCGAGAGCATCACCCTTGTCTTCGAGTCGCTCCACCGAGCCTGAGCGGCGCTGGGAGGGCCCGCTGGGCGCCGGCCGCCTGACGGCCGGCCCGCCGGCCGACTGGCTGGCCCGCGTGCGGGCGGCGGCGCCGGAGCTGCTGGACCCGACGCGCCGGGCGCCGCTGGAATGGCGGGCGCCGGGTTCGCCGGCGCCTGGCCCGCTGCCGGCCGCTCCGGCGCCGGTGCCGCCGCACGTGGTTGCGGGCCCGTTTGCGGCGCCGTCGCCGGCGCACATCGTGGCCGGGCACCTGGCGGCGCTCGTGCCGCCGCATGTCGCGGCCGGTCCGCTGGCGGCGCCTTCGCCGGCCCGCGTGGTGGTCGGTCACCTCGCGGCGTCCGTGCCGCAGCACGTCGCCGCCGGCCGCCTGGCCGCTCCCGTGCCGCAGCACGTCACGGCCGGTCGACTGGCGGCTCCGGCGCCGCCCCATGTCACGGCCGGTCGGCTGGCGGCTCCGGCGCCGCCCCATGTCACGGCCGGTCGGCTGGCGGCTCCGGCGCCGCCGCATGTCAATGCCGGCCGGCTGGCGGCTCCGGCACCGCCCCACGTGGCGGCGGGCCGCCTGGCGCCGCCGGTGCCGCCACGCGTGCCGGCAGGCCCGCTGCCGTCGTCCGCGCCCGCCCATGTGGTCGGGGCATCGCTGCCGGCACCCGTGCCGCCCCGCACGAGCGCCGGCCACCTGCCGGCGCTCGCGCCGCCGCACGTCGCTGCGGGGCAGCTGGCCGCACCGGTTCCGCCCCACGTCGCGGCCGGACCCTTTCCGGCAAGGGCGCCGCTCCCCGTCCACGCAGGACGGCTCGCGGCCCCGGCGCCGCCGCACGTGCCCGCAGAGCCCCTGCCCACGCCGGTCCTGCCGCGGCGCCGGGTGGAGGCGATCCTCTCCTTCTCGGTGCCCGCACCACGCCGCGCGACGCCACCCGACGTGCCGGCCCGGCCGTCCGACGATCGCTGGCCGGCCCTGCTCGAGCCCCCGGCCGACGACCTCCCGGACCCCGAGCGCCAGCTCCGCCGCCGGGACCACGAGCGCCGGCTGGACGCCGAGCAGCGAGGGCGCTGACGCCGTGGAGCGGGTGTCCTTCCTCGTCGAGTCGACCGGGGTGCGGCTCGCGTGCCTGCTGAACCCCGAGACCCTGGTCGTCCGGCGCGTGGCCGGGGTCCGCGTCCGCCGCTCTGCGGCCGGGGCACTGGCCGGCGCCGAGCTGAGCGACGACCCGCTCCTGCACACCGGCGGCGGCCGGACCGAGCTGGACCTCGACCTGCTGTTCGACGTGTCGCTCGGGGGCGGCAGCGTCGCGGCCGACGACGTCCGCGACCTGACGCGGCCGTTCTGGAGCCTCGCGGAGAACGCCGGAGCCGGCGGCCCGCAGGTGCGATTCGTCTGGGGGAAAACGTGGAACATCCCGGGCGTCATCGTCTCGGTGGCCGAGCGCCTGGAGAACTTCACGCCACAGGGCGTCGCCCGCCGATCCTGGCTGCGACTCCGCCTGTGGCGGGTCGGCGAGTCGGCGCCGGGGCGCCGCGCCGCGGGACCGCCGCTGGACGTCGCCCAGCTCGCCGCACTTCCGCCCGACGCGTTCGCCGTGCGCACGCTGGGCGGCGGCGCCGGGCCCGGCGGCACCGAGCGCCTGGACAACTTCCTGGCCCGCAACGGCGTCTCGCCCGGGAACTGGAAGGCGATTGCCACGCTCAACGGCATCGACGACCCGCACCGCGTGGCGGCTGCCTCGTCGCTGCGGCTGCCCCCGCCCGGAGGCGGCAGGTGAGACCGCTGCAGACGCTGCCGCGGCTGCGCGTCGCACTGGACGGCGCCGCGCTGGGCGTGGATGCGCTCGGGGAGGTCCGCGTCACCCAGGCACTCTCTCTGCCGGCCCAGTGCGAGCTGGTCTTCCGCGATCCGCCCGGCGGCCTTGCCGACCCGCTGCGCGCGCGGCCCGGTGCTCGCCTCGAGGTGCTGGTCGACGGCCACGCCACGGCCCTCTTCCAGGGCGAGGTGACCGCCGTCGAGCACGTCTTCGAGGCTGACTCCGGTCGCGAGGTCCGGCTGCGCGCGTACGACCCGAGCCACCGCCTGCGCAAGCGCCAGACCATCCGGGTGCACGTCCGGGTAACGGCCCGCGGCCTCGCCCAGGAGCTGGCGCGCGAGGTCGGCCTGACCGTCGAGGCCGCCGCGGACGGCCCCAGGCACGAGTGGATCGTGCAGCACCACGACAGCGACCTCGCGATGCTGGTCGAGGCGCTCGAGCGATGCGGCCTGTTCTACACCGTCAGGGACGGCGTCATGCACCTGCTGACGCTCGACGGGCTGGGCGAACCCCTCACGCTGGAGCTGGGCCGCACGCTGCTCGAGGCGCGCCTGGAGCTCAACGAGGACGGCGCCTGTGCCGACGTCCAGGTCGCGGGCTGGGATCCGGTCAAGGCGCAGACGTACCTTGGCCGCGCCGGCGGGGCCCGGAACGGCCGTCAGGTCGCCGCCCGGCTGTCCGGCGGCGGCCGGCGCTCGTTCGCGGACCAGTCCGCGCACGATCAGCTCCACGCCGACGCGCTGGCGCAGGCCGAGCTCGACGTGCGCGCGACCGGCGAGGTGCGCCTGTGGGCCGTCGCGGAGGGCGACCCCCGACTCCGGCCCGGCGCCCGTGTGACGCTGGCCGGCGTCGGCGATGCCTTCACCGGCCGCCACGTCCTGACGCGCGTCACGCACACGGTCGACGACCGGCGCGGCTTCGTCTCCGCGATCGAGACCGAGCCGCCGCGGCTGGGTGCCCGGCACACGGCGGCGGTCGTGACCGAGGCGATCGTGACCCAGGTGCACGACCCGGAGGGCCGCGGTCGCGTCAAGGCACGGCTGCCCGGCTACTTCGATGTGGAGACGGACTGGATGCCGGTGGTCACGCTGGGCGCGGGCAGCGGCAAGGGCCTGCAGGTCCTGCCCGACGTGGACGACACCGTGCTCGTGCTGCTCGCCCACGAGGACCCGGCCGAGGGCATCGTGCTCGGCGGGCTCTACGGGCTGCGGGACGTCCCCGACAGCGGCGGCGTGGTGGGCGGGGCCGTCCGCCGGTTCCAGCTCCGCACCCCGGGTGGCCAGTTCGTGCGCCTCGACGACGAGCGCGGCTCCGTGCTGGTCGAGAACCGCTCCGGCAGTCGGGTGGAGCTGGCGCCGGACCGGGTGACGCTGCACGCGGCCGCCGACCTGGAGATCGCGGCGCCGGGGCACCGGGTCCTGATCCGCGGCCGCGCGATCGATTTCGAGAGCGCGCTCCTCTGATGCGGTTCCTCACCGAGAAGGCGCTGCTCGTCTGCGACCACGAGCTCGGCCACGTCCGGCTTGCCCCTCGCCAGGGGCTGGTCCGGATCGACGGCCAGCGCGTGCTGGTCGACGACGACCCCGAGCTCCGGCCGATCAAGGGCTGCCCCAACACGAGCCCGCTGGTCGGCATCCTGCCCTGCCGCACGACGCAGCGTGTCGAGGCCGGCTACTCGGACCTGCTGCGCATCGACGGCCATCGGGTCTGCCTGGACCCGGTCACCGGCCGGACCGACGGCGTGCCGCCGGTCTTCAACTACCTGGTCAGGGACCCCGGCCAGCGCCTCGTGGGGTCGGACCGGTGAGCGCCCAGTTCCCCCCCTCACCGGTCGCGGGGTCAGGGGGGGAACGTCGTCTTCCGCTCTTCCGGACGTTCGCCTTCCAGCATCCCGACATGCCCGGACCGCAGGGCACCGGCCTGCTGCTCCGCGCCGGCGGCGGCACGGCGATGGTCGAGATGGGGGATGCCGTTCGCCAGGCGATCTACCTGCTCCTGACGACGATCCCCGGCGAGCGCGTGATGCGACCCGACTACGGGTGTGACCTGCACCACCTCGTGTTCTCGCCCAACGACGAGACCACCGCGGGCCTGGCGATCCACTACGTGCGGCGGGCCCTCGACCAGTTCGAGCCGCGGGCGGACGTCGTCCGCATCGACGCGGCCGCGAATCCCGACGACCCGGGACGGCTGGACGTGACCGTGGACTACCGGGTCCGGGCCACGGAGCAGGACGGCCAGCTCACGGTCTCGATCAGCCTGCAGGGGGAGCCGACCTGATGCCGATCCCGACGCCGAACCTGGACGACCGCACCTTCGCCGACCTGGTCGACGAGGCCCAGCGGATCATCCGGCAGCGCTGCCCGGACTGGACCGACCTGACCCCGTCCGACCCCGGGATCGT
>Ga0126369_10001910_pt1 | contig 14700 bp, 9 predicted proteins | sample PanSoiMetaPlot_1_FD_109646 | JGI IMG/M metagenome (GOLD analysis project Ga0126369, IMG submission 109646) | Tropical forest soil microbial communities from Panama - MetaG Plot_1 | ecosystem: Environmental > Terrestrial > Soil > Tropical forest > Bulk soil | place: Panama | collected 2016-02-17 | reverse complement strand
GCGGCGCGAGTCCTATGGAGCCGACATCACTTACGGAACGAATAACGAATTCGGGTTCGATTATCTCCGCGACAACATGAAGTTCGACGTCGCGCACTGTGTCCAGCGCGCGCACCATTACGCGATAGTCGACGAAGTTGACTCCATCCTGATCGACGAAGCTAGAACACCGCTCATCATTTCCGGTCCCAGTGAAGAATCCACTGACAAGTATTACCGCATTGACAAGATCGTTCCCCGGCTGCGGCGTGATATCGATTATCAAGTCGACGAAAAGCACCGCACCGTGACCCTGACGGAAGAAGGTAACGGACGAGTTTCATCGCTGCTTGGAATCAAAGACCTCTTCGATGAACCCTCCTGGGAAAACGTCGAGATCATTCACCACATCAATCAGGCTCTACGCGCGCACACGCTGTACAAGCGTGATGTGGAATATGTCGTCAAGGATGGCGAGGTCATCATCGTCGATGAATTCACCGGTCGATTAATGCCTGGACGGCGCTGGAGTGATGGTTTACATCAGGCAGTGGAGGCGAAGGAAGGACTTCGAATCCAGCAGGAAAACCAAACGCTCGCGACCATCACGTTCCAGAACTACTTCCGCATGTACAAAAAGCTGGCGGGCATGACCGGTACCGCAGAGACGGAAGCGGAAGAATTCCTGAAGATCTACAAGCTCGACGTCGTTGTGATTCCCACGAACATGCCGATGCGGCGCATCGAAAATCCCGACATGATTTATCGAACTGAGCGGGAGAAGTTTGACGCCGTGGTCAAGGAAATCAAACAGTGCAACGAGAAAGGTCAACCGGTACTTGTGGGCACGATATCCATCGACCGGTCGGAAAAGCTCAGCGGGTTGTTGAAAAAAGCAGGCGTGAAGCATGTGGTGTTGAACGCAAAGTACCACGAGAAGGAAGCCGAGATCGTCGCTCAGGCGGGACGGAAAGCTGCCGTCACAATCGCTACGAATATGGCGGGCCGCGGTACCGATATTCTGCTGGGAGGAAATGCCGACTTCATCGCGCGCGACCTCTTACGCAAAGGCAATATCGACCCCTTGACTGCAACCCCGCAGCAGTGGAACGCGGCTATCGCGGAAGTAAAGCCGCAAATCGATAAAGAACACGAAGAAGTCGTTCGAGTTGGAGGCCTGCACATCATCGGTACGGAACGGCATGAAGCGCGGCGAATCGATAACCAGCTTCGCGGACGTTCGGGCCGCCAGGGAGATCCGGGATCATCCCGCTTCTATGTATCTCTCGAAGATGATCTGATGCGGATTTTTGCAGCAGACCGCATCTCCGGAATCATGCAGCGGCTCGGCATGGAAGAAGGCGTCCCGATCGAGTCGCGCTTCGTTTCGAAGCAAATCGAAAATGCGCAGAAACGAGTAGAGGGACAAAACTTCGGCTACCGCAAACATGTTCTCGAATACGACGACGTCATGAACAAACAACGCGTAGCCATCTACGGCTTGCGTCGTCAACTTCTCGAAGGTGAAGACCAGAAAGAATATTTGATAGGCATCGCCGACGACATCATGATTGAAATGGTCTCGACGCATGCCTCCGAGAACACGCATCCCGACGAATGGGATCTGAATGGCCTTCAAACCGGAGTCTTAAGACAGTTCGGTTTCGATTTCCGCGCTGAAGGCATCGATCCGACTCAGCTCAGTTCCAAAGAAATCGAAGATCAACTAATCGCGAAGGCGCATGAAAAGTACGATCAGAAAGAAGTGATCATTGGTCCGGCTGCAATGCGATATCACGAACGCATGCTCATGCTGCAGATCGTGGACACGCACTGGAAGGACCACCTTCTTGCAATGGATCATCTTAAAGAAGGCATCGGCCTGCGCGGCTACGGCCAGCGGGACCCGCTGGTGGAGTACAAGAAAGAATCATACGAACTGTTCGAAGGCCTGATGTCCCGTATCGAAGAAGACACACTGCGCTTTCTATTCCTTCTCCAGCCGGTTGAAGAACAGAAAAAGAGCGAGGAGATGGAGCGCAAGCGTAAGCGCTCTGAATTCGTGATGTCGCAGCAGAGTAGCAATGGCGGTAACGGTACGCCGCAGCAAGTTAAGCGCGACGGCGCCAAAGTCGGACGCAATGATCCCTGCCCGTGTGGCAGTGGAAAGAAATTCAAAAAGTGCCATGGGGTGAATGTTTGATCGATAAGAAAATTTCAGGCGATGCGTACACCTTTGACGACGTCCTGATTGTTCCTCTCAAATCAGACGTCCTGCCCACCGAAGTTCGAACCAATACAAAGCTGACAAACTCGATCGAATTGAATGTGCCGATCGTGAGCGCCGCAATGGATACAGTGACGGAATCGCGCTTGGCCATTGCGCTCGCGCAGCAAGGCGGCATCGGAATCATCCACAAGAACATGCCCATCGATAAGCAAGCCGCCGAGGTTGATAAGGTGAAACGCTCGGAAAGCGGCATGATCGTAGATCCGATCACCATGTCGCCGAACGACAAGATCGAAGATGCTGTGAAACTCATGGCGCACTACAAGATTTCCGGCGTACCGATCACGGAAGATGGCCGGCTCGTCGGCATTCTGACGAATCGCGATCTTCGGTTCGAGACTCCATTCCATCTGCCGATTCGTGAAGTGATGACAAAGGACGACCTTGTTACGGTGCCCGTGGGAACGACGCTCGAAGAAGCGCAGCGCATTTTGCACAAGCATCGGATCGAAAAACTGCTCGTCGTCGATAAGAACCAGAACCTCAAAGGACTGATCACGGTCAAAGACATCACGAAGAAAATCAAATATCCGCTGTCGGCAAAAGACAACCAAGGCCGACTGCGAGTCGGCGCCGCGATTGGTGCGACCGGGGATTATCTCGAACGTATGGCCGAGTTGATCCGGGCGAAGGTGGATGTCATCGTTGTGGATACCGCGCATGGGCATTCATCGCGAGTCTTGTCCGCAGTAAGGGAAGCGAAGAAGCGCTTCCCGGAGATGGGCATCATGGCGGGAAATATCGCGACTGAGGAGGCGGCAAGGGACTTGGTCCATGCCGGAGTCGATGCCGTGAAGGTCGGTATGGGACCTGGATCGATCTGCACGACTCGGGTCGTGAGCGGCGTCGGTATGCCGCAGATTACGGCGATTCTGTCGTGCTCACGCGCAACACGCGAAGCAAATATTCCACTCATCGCAGATGGCGGAATCAAATTTTCGGGAGACATCACAAAAGCTCTCGCGGCCGGCGCAAATTCCGTGATGATTGGATCGCTGTTCGCAGGTACTGATGAGAGTCCTGGTGAAACCATTCTTTACCAGGGCCGAACTTTTAAATCCTATCGCGGTATGGGCTCGCTCGGCGCCATGCAGGAAGGTAGCCGCGACCGATATGGGCAAGATCAGGAATTACCCGGCAAGCTGGTTCCCGAAGGCATCGAAGGACGTGTACCCTACAAAGGCCCTCTTTCATCCATGGTCACTCAATTGGTGGGCGGACTTCGGTCGGGAATGGGTTATTGCGGTGTAAGCACGATCGAGGAATTGCAGCAGAAAACCCGGTTCATCAAGATCACCGACGCCTCGCTTCGTGAGAGCCACGTGCATGACGTGTTCATCACGAAGGAAGCACCAAATTACCAGCTGGACGAATAACCACAGAGACACGGAGAAGGCCGCCATTGAACTTCTCAAAATGGCGGCCTTCTCTGTGTCTCCGTGTCTCTGTGGTTATTTAGCCGATGGTGGTCTTAGTGCCCCGCCTGAACGGTTCCTTGCTCAACTTCTCTGCTTCGGCCTGTGCGCCGTAGGCATCATCACCGCTGTTGACTGCCTTTTGATATTCCGTTACGGCCCGGTCACGTTGACCTCGAATATCGAAGATCTTGCCGCGGTTGATGTAAGCCCAAACCTCGACCCATTTCGGCTTCAGATCCCCATTCAGCGCTTCCTGGAACATGCCCGCAGCCGCCTGAAGATTGCCTAACTCGAATAAGGCTTCGCCCATACGGAAATACGCGAGAGAGTTATGGGCATCGATGTCGATCGCCTTCTGAAATTCGTCGATCGCCGAATTATGTTGGCCGTCGTTGGCATATTCTTCGCCGCGAGCGATGAGCACCGCGACGCGAAGGTCGCTCGACATGCGAAGTATCCTCTCTCTGGGATCGATGAGAACTGTCTTTGGCTTCCGCTCCGTCTTCACGTCCAGATCACTGGACGGACCGACGACTTCTACGCGGGCGTATTCCGGTTCACCATCGGTTTGGACTTGAAATTCGACCGGCATCTTGAACAGATCGAGATCCTGCTTAACCGTCCCGTCGACGCGATACCCATTTTTCTGACGCCAGATGGTGTAATCGACTTTGAACTCGGGGACGCCCGAACCATTTAACCACTGATCGAAAAAGTAGTTCAGATCGCCGCCCGCAACTTCATTGGCAAGCTTTTCGAAGGCTTCAGTTGAAGCGGGCGTGTTTTGAAATTGCTGCACATACCTGGCGACAAGTTTCTCGAAGTTTTCTTCACCGATCACCCACTGCAGCATACGAATTACGTACGCGCCTCTGTACCGAACCAAGGAATGATACTCGGGCGCATCTTTATCGAGACCACCCGCTTGCCGAACCGTGGTGTTTCCCTCATATCCCAGCGCTCTGACCAACGCCGCATGGATGTGCGGTTGCGCTTCCGCCGGGGCCAGGGATTTCTCGAAGTACATAAGACTCGCGAATTGCGACATCCCGTCGACCATCCACCCGTCCGAGCTTGGATCCTTTACCGCAAACTTTAAGGGGAACCACTGATGTGCAACGCTGTATGCCATTGCATCAGGATCAAAATCCTTGCGAATGCCGGTGGATGGCAGGAGCAGCATTCCCACGGACCACTGCGAAGGCCAGTTTGCTCCTTCGACCTCGACAATGCGGAAGTTGGGTGAGGGTGGCGGTCCGAATCTCGCAGTGTAGAAATCAACCATTTTGCCGACGGCTTCCGCCATAGGCGCCACCGCGTCAGCGGCGGCTTTGATTGTATTAATCGAGATATCGGCTTTTTCCGATTTCACGTTCGACGTATTGTATTTGCCTGCTGCGAGAGTTCCCCAATACGACGGCTCTGTGCTGGCGTAACCATCACCGGATTTCGCCAGGTCCGTCACCAATGTCCAACCTGCAGGTGCTGTAACGGTTAGCCGCATGTCGGCCTTGTCCCGATAAAGCCCGTTTGTCGGAAACCACCTTCCGGCGTACAACAAGAAGGCGCTTTCATCGGAGATTTTGGCCAATATCGGGTCATGCCGGTCTTCTTCCGGATTCAGGATGCCGGAGTACTCGATGTGCAGGACAGGGTTGGTGGTGAACTGTTGACCACTAAGATCGATTTCCACAGTCGAATCAACATCGAACTGCCGAAAACGCGTCTCAGTGCCGTTGATTGTTGCTTTCTCGACCCGTAATCGCCGATCGAGTTCGAATACCGCATAGTTCTGCCGGTCAAGCTGCTTGAAGCGGATATCGGCTTTGCCGGACAGACGATGTTCTTCCGGCATTAGAGTGATATTGATGGAGTACGACTCTACGTCGATCTTCGGACGATCTGATTGGTCATCTTGAACCACCGCTTGCCGGTTGCGCGATTGCGCAAGCAACGGCGTCGACAATGATGAAAAACACAACGGCAGGCTGAAGAACGCTGCCATTCTTGACATTCTTAACATTCTGATCATTGGGGTGTGCCTCTTAAGGAATCCTGACCACCAGTTTGCCCATTCCAGCGTTGTCGTTTTGGTCATACACGCGGAACGCAATGACATGCTCGCCGGATGTGAGTTCGCCGGACAGATAGCTAAAGGATTCGGACTTCGAATCGATGATGCCGTCTTTCGGAAAAACAGGCCGCCAATCTCCCGTATCTATGGCGACCTCCGCCTGAGTGAGTGTAGACGTCTGGTCGGCCGCCTCGATAGCAACCCGCGCGCGCTTGTTCTCGAGGCGATCGAGCCTCATAGTGACCACGGGCGGTGTGTTGTCGATAATGAAGGGCCGGCTCTCCATTTCGCCTCGCAACGTTAGATCTGGCGGATTCGATGGCTGATCGCTGGCGACGATGCGAACGACGTATGTTCCATCCGGCAAGGTATCTGAACTGATGGTGTAGAAATTGTCGTCGAGATCGCGCTTCAAAACCTTCCAGGTGCGTTCGTTGTCGGCGCGGTAGTAAATGTCATAGACCAGGGTATCCTGATTTTTATCCGTCGCGTTCCACTGAAATGACTGCGATCCCCTTTGGGGCACGCGACGCGGTGGAAGCGGTTGGACTTTTGGCTGCCCGGCGCGAGCGTTCGCCCGGATAGTGGCTGGATCGTTGGGATTGAAATTGTTTCCGGTATTGATTGGTGTTTTCTGCAGCAATACGCCTGAAGGCAGCACGTCAATATTCGTAATTTCGGGCCGGAAATTCTGCTGAAGATACGGAATCTTCACGGAACTGAGCCGGGGCGATCGAGTGCCGTTTGAATTCAACACGGCTTTCCATTGAATAAACCGCGCCTTCGGACTGGAAACGGCGCCGCTCGCATCGGCCAACTGCCAGTCGGACCACGTCTTATCCGGCGCTCCGGTATTGCCCGTACGCGTTGACACCTCGATACTGTCGCCCGTGCCAGATTTCCAGGAAACCTTGCCCCATGACGAAACAGAATCCGTATCCTTTACGGTCGATTCATAGGTTCCCGATGTCGCCAAGGCATCGCCGATGCGGAAAAGCTTTCCAACATTCGAGGAAGTAGCGTAAATGCGGTTACCGACATCGAGCAGACGCGTCGTCTGCTCTTCGGTAGATTCCAGTAGAAGTGTGGTGCTTTTCGGACCTTCCAACGAATAAATGCGGCCCTTGGTGCCCGTGGAGAATAAGAGCTTTCCATCGCGGGGCAAAACCGAAAACACCATTTCGTCCCGAGATCGCCATATCGTATTAACGACGCCGTCCGGCAAAATCTCGAGCACAGTACTCTGTGAGTTCGCGTCGCTCCCGCCTTTTCGAGTCTGCGATCGCGGTGTATCCGATGAAACGGGTTCGAGCGGTTCGATCACTTGAATGTCTTGCGGCGGCTCGGCTTCATTGACCGTAACGGTTATCGTCGGCTGTGAAGTTCCTGAATTCGTTGCCGATACCGGTGATGACGCGGATGGAACGTTTGGCTCGCCCGCCATCGCCGAGGCGTAAATCGTGCCGTTCGGCGCAACAGCAATTGCGTGAATCTCACGCATTCCGGAATCGTAGAGTACGAATGCTTTTCCTTCAGGAGAAATGCGATAGATGTAACCCTTTGGGTCGCCGCCGGCGATCAGATTTCCGTCTTTATCGACGGCCATCGAAATAATGTGTGTTTCGTCGGTGTCGTAGAATGGGTTGCCTTTCCCATCCGGTGTCACGCGATAGATGATGCCTTTGTCTCCTGTGCCCACGAGTAATCGGCCTTGCTTGTCGAAAACGAGCGACCAGATGTATTTTGCCTTCGGATCGAAGAACTCCTTCGCTGCGCCATTTTCGATCTTGTAGACCTTGCCGTCGGGCGATGTAGCAGCGTAGAGCACGTCATTGCGATCGACGGCTAGGGCGAGGACATCAAGCTCGGCTAGATCGACGACTAACGCGCCCTTTCCACCAGCATCCACTTTGAACACTTTCCCATCGTGACCGGTGCCCAGATAAACGTTGCCCTTCGAATCCGCGACTGCGGACCAGACCAGCGTCTGCTCGGTGTTGAAGACCATGTCGAAGCGAGGAGCGAGTATCAGTTCGTCATCGCTCGTCAAAGATAGGTTCGTCAGCTTGCCTTTTCGGAATTCATCGTAGGTTCGGACTTCCCAAAATTGAGGAGTAACCGCGAGCAGCGGAATAGCTGCTACCAGAGGCAGGACCCAAATGATTTTTTTCATATTCAAAAATTGTCGCCGGGGACATGGGGGCAGCCCCCACGTCCCTCAACCAATCGGCTTTATCGTAAGATTTAACGTCCTCTGCCCCTGAATCACGTATTTCGACTGCGGAAGTTCGTATTCTTGTACTGTGGACTTCGGAAGACCGGACACGCTTCGGCTCGAAGATCGGTCCGAGTTTATGAGAGCGGCCATCGATGGCGGCAATGAAGGAAGTTCTTCACCTCCAATGACGACACCTGGCTCAGAGCTGACAACCTTAATATAGAGCCGGTCATTCTTTCGCAGCTTGTTCAGTTCGCTGACGACCTGTTTAACACCGGCTGGAACACCTGAAGGACCACGGCGAATGTCGATATTGGTCACGGTGGTGCCGTCCCCCACCAGCAGTTGAACCTGTCCCGCCGGCAGGCCGGCAGGAATCTGCACAGGGTGCTGTTCGATAACGGTGTCGCCACTCGTCGTGCGAAGATATGCGGTCAGCATTACCGTGTCGCCCGGAGCCACTTCGGCCTTGTTGACGGAAATACGCTCCAACTGCGCGTTCGTCTTGCGATCCATTGAAGTGATATCGAGATTGATGTCGTCTATCTCAACTCCGTCATAGCCGGCCATCAGCAGATATTGAATAGGAGTCACTGCGGCGATTGAAGCCATCGCGGGACCGTTCATGTCGCTCGAAAAAACATTGCCTATGTTGACGGGATCCTGGTTCTTCAGGTGGACCTGACCGGACACGTAAACCGTCATCTCGCCTAAAACGCGCTCGCTTGCCGTGATGGCATTGAACACGATGAAATTCATGAGAGGAGCTGTAAGAAAACGATCCGCAGCGACCTGAAACTTGTATTTGTTCTCGGCATTCAGGCTCGTGCGCATTGTCAGGTTCACCGGAATCATTTTGGAAGTGGCGCCCAACGTACCTCCGATTCCAGTCGACCGATCCTGCTGGAACGCCCCAACGACATCCATCGGCACGGCAAGCTTGAATGAATTCTGCAGATTCGGCAGCAGTGAAATCACGTAACCTGCCGACATGGGGACATCCGTCCGACCCACCGTCAGATTTGGGTGTCCGAACGCATATACTTTGTTCCCGTCAACGTACGTCACCGTTCCGTTTGCGCTCCAACTAAGGTCACCACGAATTAATTCGACATTGACTGACGCTCCGGGCTCAAGCTTGCTCGGCGTAGCACCGAGATTTTGTGCGCTTCCACCTCCGCCACCTTGAACCGGAGTAAATCCAAACGCGGAGAAGAACGGCGCAAACTGTTGAAGCGCCGCCGGGGTCGCGCCGGATACAAACAGCGGCGTTTGGATGCGAGTCAAAGCGGCAGCGTTTGCGGATGTTCCGGCAGAACCGCCGCTCAAAAGCGATTGCGGGAGCAACAACTGATGAAGCGGCGTGCCTGCGGCAACCTTCTGGAGTTGGTTATAGACGAACGCGGTCGGCGACTCGGATAGTAAGACTCCGCCATTACCCGATCCATCGGCCGCGCCTTGCGCGATTTGTTTCGGGGGCGTTGGGTTTTTCTGATCCAGTAGCCCAAGCATCTGTTGGATGGGCTGAATGCCTGCGATCGGTTCTGTGGCGTATGGAAATGAGAAAGCGACCGCGCCCAAAAGCTTGCCGTCGATATAAACCGGACTTCCGCTCATTCCCGCGATGACGCCGGTCCGAGCGATCGGTCCACCCGAAAGACGCGCTAGAATCATGTCCTGTTTGGGAGCAAAGTTTTTCAGAACCCCGAGCAGCTCCACATCAAACTGCTCGATCTTTGTTCCTTGAAAGACGGTTTTGCCGAAACCCTTCATGCCGGGCCGGACTTCGTCGACTGACATAAACTGCGGCGTCTGGGCTGAGAGGGTAAGTGAAAATGCGCTAATCAGTAAGATCAGGAGAGAAAAACTGCGGCAGGTTGTTTTGTTCATGATCGATCGGCTCGATACCTTCGTAAATTCAATGTTTTCAAGCAGAAAATGACAACTCATCTTAAAGGAACGGCGGAGTTTGTGTCAACGCCACACGACTCTCAATGCTGAGCGGATTTGTACTGGCCGGAGGCAAGAGTACTCGAATGGGACGAGACAAAGCACTCTTGGACTGGCACGGTCATACCCTACTCCAACATATGGTCGAACTGGTACGAACAGTGGCAGATCCAGTACAGGTGGTAGGTCGCAGCCCACTTCAGGACCGACTGCCTGGATTGGGCCCGTTGTCCGGCATCGCAACAGGCCTTGAAACGAGTTGCACCGATGCAAACCTCTTCGTCGCTGTCGACCTCCCTCTTTTGACGCAGGACTTCCTGAAATATCTGTGCTCACGCGTAGAGCACTCCAGCCATCCGCTGATGGTCTGCAAGATTGGGTCCGCATTTCCCCTTTGTCTCGGAATTTGGCGGCCGCTGCTGCCCGAAATTCAGAGACGGCTTAGTGCCGGAGATCTAAGTATCCGAGCTTTGCTCGAGAGCGGATATACCGAGGTCATCCTGGAATCGCAACTTACTGAATTGGGGTTTGACATCTCCATGTTCCAGAACATCAATACCGACGAAGATTACCGATCCGCTCTGCTGTAGGGGCGGTCTGTGACCGCCCACTCGCTCCAATCTGCGCATCAGGGGCGGTCACAGACCACGCCTACAGCCACTTTCTGTTTGGCCCAGTTCTGTCCCTGGCGTGAAATACTTTTTTCGACTATCGAACGTTGCTGGTAAAGGGTCGTTTTAAGGATGCCCGCGATACCGCCTGTCTCTTCACTTTCGACAGCTAAGCTTCTGGTTGTCGATGACGAACCGGAGATGGTCACGTTGGTTCGAGAACTACTGGAGTCTCGAGGATACCAGGTGCTCGGCTTATCCGACTCGAGAGAAGTTACAGCTCACTTCGATGAATACGCGCCCGATGTATGTGTTTTTGACTTTCATATGCCGCACAAGACCGGTGCCGATCTGCTGGATTTCGTCAAACAAAAAGACCCAACGGTAGAGGTAATCTTCCTTACCGCGCAGGATGAAGCGGCCCTTGCTGTAGATCTTATGAAACGTGGCGCTCTGGATTTCCTGCTGAAGCCCGTTGACCTGAATCAACTCTTCTTAGCCATCGGCCGGGCACTCGAACACCGGCGGCTGATTGTGGAGAATGAAAGATATCGTCTCCAGCTAGAACTACTCGTTATGGAAAAAACACATGCACTGAACGAAGCGTTGACCGATCTGAATCAAGTTCATGCTGCGACCCTTGATGCGCTATCGATGGCACTCGACTTCAGGGACCAAAGCACCAGCGGGCATTCGCGACGAGTGGCCGATCTGACGGCCGGAGCCGCGCGAAATATGGGTATAAAGGATGCCGCGCTCGTGCAGATTGAACACGGCGCCTTGCTGCACGATATCGGCAAACTCAGAATCCCCGAAAGTATTTTGTGGAAGCCGGCCAGCCTGACCGAGCTTGAATGGGAAACGATGCGACGTCACTCAGAATATGGATACGAGTTCCTGAACAACCTCGAGTTTCTGAAAGGCGCGGCAGATATTGTCTACGCGCATCACGAAAAATATGACGGAACCGGTTACCCTCGTCGACTTCAGGGTGAGGCAATTCCTTTTGGCGCACGTGTCTTTATGATCGTCGATACAGTCGACGCCATGATGTACAAGCGGCCATACAACAAGCCCGTTTCATTTACAGATGCCGCCGCGGAGGTTCGCCGATGCGCCGGCACTCAGTTTGACCCGGACCTGATCGAGCCGACCCTTGACTATCTCGGCGGCCACATCCCCAAAAGCTGATCTAGGTGTGGGTCAGACCACTCGTCCCCTGTGCCGGGTGCGTTAATGGACGAGAGGCCTGGCCCCTGTGCTCCTTTACAAACCGCTCGCTTGACCCGCGCTTGACGCCCGATGCTGGGCGTCCGCCAGAACGAAGTTACCCTCACCACACTGGCTCTTGCTCGCAGCGTGCTCGGTTGATGGCAAGGTGACTACAAAATTTGCGGACGGGTGAGCGGAACGCATTAGCAGCAGTCCAACCAAGAAAGCAGTAACGAAGATAACGATTCGTATAAATCCCCACGCCATGATGCCCCCACCTTGGAAAGAGGAACAGAATTACCTTTTCTTAATGCCTATGACCTACCACCTAGGGTCGCACGGGCAAGTCCACCGGACTATGCGGCAACTTAAATCATTGATTTCGTGCCCATGGCTTTGCGGCAGCAGCTTTGGAGGGAGTTTTGCACCCCCCTCTAGGCAGTCGTCGACAAAGGGAATTTTTCCCATATAATTTTTGGAAATGAGTACATCGAACATTCATACATCAGATTCGACCGCCCGAAAGGAACCCTCGGCCAAACACAAAACGAAGGTTCTGATCGTCGACGACGAGCCCGCAATTCGCGAAGTGCTCGAGATGATTTTGCAGGAGTGGGGCTACGACGTCCGGCTCGCGGCTGACGGCGCCGAAGCCAAACAACTTGTCGAATCGTATGATCCAGAGGTCGTGATATCGGATGTTGTGATGCCGCAGTTGTCAGGTCTCGATCTCTTGCGCTGCCTGAAGGCGGGAAATCCCAGCCGGCCCGTGATTCTTGTAACTGCCCATGCCAGCATCGATCTCGCAGTGGAATCGATGAAGCAAGGAGCACAAGATTTCATCACGAAGCCGATGGACTACCCAAAACTCAGGGCCATCTTGAAAGCGGCCGAATCGGATATTCAAACACGACAGACTTCCAAAAAGCTGACTTCACAGCTCGAGCGCGGTTCGGGCTTTGGAGAATTCGTCGGCACGAGCAAGCCGATGCGCGAGGTGTACGATCTGATTTTGAGCTTGAGCTCCAGCGATGCGTCCGCGCTTATAACCGGAGAGAGCGGAACAGGTAAAGAACTCGCGGCACGAACCATACATCAACTCAGCAAGCGTGCCAATGGTCCCTTCATTCCAGTCAACTCTGCCGCCATTCCCGAAACTCTGATCGAAAGTGAAGTTTTCGGTCACGAAAAGGGCGCCTTCACAGGCGCAGTTGGCACTCGTCCAGGGTGTTTCGAGTTGGCAAACAGCGGCACGTTGTTCCTGGACGAAATCGGAGAAATGCCGCTACAGCTGCAGCCTAAGCTGCTTCGAGTTCTGGAAGACGGAAAAGTGCGGCGGCTCGGCGGCAAACAGGAATTTGAATTTGATGTACGCGTGATCGCGGCAACGAATCAGGAGCCGAGGACCGCAATCCACGAAGGACGGATCCGCGAAGATCTTTACTACCGCCTCACCGTGTTTACGGTTCACTTGCCGCCGCTACGCGATCGCAAAGAAGATATCCCGCTGCTGGCCCAGCATTTCATCGGCGAGTTCAATAAGAAACACGGAACGAACGTCGAAGCTCTTCGTGAAGACGCGCTCGAGATGTTGATGAACTATTCATGGCCGGGGAACGTGCGGGAATTTCGAAACGTCATGGAACGGGCCTTGATCCTGTCCAGAAGCGAATGGATTGAGACTTTTCATCTGCCGCCGTACCTGAGACATCCGGGTATGGAATCGTCTTCAAAGATTGTTCTCCCGCTTGGAATCACCGCAGCGGAAGCTGAGCGAGAGCTCATATTGAAAACCCTCGAGAAAACCGGACACAACAAAGCCGAGGCCGCGCGTCAACTTGGCCTGGATGTGAAAACCATCCGCAACAAACTAAAAACGTACAAAATCGAGGACTAATGCGGTCTGTTCCGCTACTTCTGGCGATTGGCGTCAGCGTGTTCTTAGCCTGGCGCGTGTATCGTCTGAAGAAAGACAACAGATCGATGCGTACGCGGTTCATTGAGATTGACCAGATGAAGCGAAACTTCATCTCGCATGTGTCGCACGAGTTGAAAGCTCCCCTCGCCTCCATGCAGGAAACGACGCACCTGCTCTTGGAGCAGATTCCCGGACCGTTGACGGATAAGCAAAGAAGGCTGCTCGATCTAAATCTACAAAGCGGCAAACGACTGGCGCAGATGATTGGAAACATCCTGGATCTGTCCAGACTCGAGGCAGGCATCGTCGAATACGATATGCAGCCCTCGGATATTGCGGAGTTGACACACAGCGTAGTGATGGAGTTGAGTCCACGAGCGCGAGAAAAGTCTTTACGGATCCTGACCGATATTCAGCGTGATCCACTGATCATCGATTGCGATCCGAACCGGATGGTGCAGTTGTTCACAAATCTATTGGAAAACGCGATTCGTTTCTCAAAGAGGGGCGGGATTATCGGCATCCATGTTCGAACCCTGCGCGAGTTTCCTAGAATGCCGCAATCGGCTCACGCACGCATCACCGGCGCAAAACCGTCCGACGGATTTGCACTCGTCAAGATTTCGGATTCCGGACCGGGCATCGAAGACGCTCACAAGGAGGCCGTGTTTCACACGTTTCATCAGGTCAAACACGGAAAGAAGAGCCACGGCGAAAGTCTAGGGCTGGGCCTGGCAATTTCTCGTGCCGTTGTTGAAGCTCATCGAGGCACGATCTGGGTTGAAGATAACCCTACCGGCGGCGCGGTGTTTTTCGTTTTATTGCCCGGCGCGGGTAAACAGTCCTTAGCCGAAGCGTCATGACGGGGGAATTTTAAAATTCTCCTTAGATGTGCATCACAACGCCCGTTGATGAAATACCGGTAATCTGCTCCATCGCCCGCACGTACCAGCCGACCTGCCGCCGATAACGCGATCGTCTGTCACCTTGGTCTACATCGGTTTTGAAGTCGGCGATAACCCATTTTCCG
>Ga0126369_10001909_pt1 | contig 14703 bp, 9 predicted proteins | sample PanSoiMetaPlot_1_FD_109646 | JGI IMG/M metagenome (GOLD analysis project Ga0126369, IMG submission 109646) | Tropical forest soil microbial communities from Panama - MetaG Plot_1 | ecosystem: Environmental > Terrestrial > Soil > Tropical forest > Bulk soil | place: Panama | collected 2016-02-17 | reverse complement strand
GGCGACGCCGTCAGGCCGGCGTCCCAACATCCTCGTCATCTTCGGCGACGACATCGGTTACTGGAATATCAGCGCCTACAACCGCGGCATGATGGGGTATCGCACACCCAATATCGACCGCATCGCCAAGGAAGGTGCGATCTTCACCGATCTCTACGCCCAGCAGTCCTGCACGGCGGGACGCGCCGCGTTCATTACCGGCCAGAGTTGCTTCCGCACCGGCCTGCTCAAGGTCGGCCTTCCAGGTGCAAAGGAAGGGCTGTCAGACAAGGACCCGACGCTCGCAGACCTGCTTAAGCCGCTCGGCTACGCTACCGGCCAGTTCGGCAAGAATCACCTCGGCGATCGCAACGAATTTCTGCCCACCGTGCACGGCTTCGACGAGTTCTTCGGCAACCTCTACCACCTCAACGCGGAGGAAGAGCCGGAGAATCCAGACTATCCAAAAGCCCCCCAGTATCCGAATTTCTTCAACAAATATGGCCCGCGGGGCGTTCTTCACACCTTCGCAACGGACGTGGATGATCCGAGCGAGGATCCACGGTTTGGCCGTGTAGGCAACCAGAAGATAGAGGACACCGGTCGACTCACCAAGAAACGCATGGAGACGGTAGACGAAGAGTTCCTCAACGCTGCCATGGCCTTCATCGACAAGAACAGCCGAGCCAACAAGCCCTTCTTCTGTTGGTTCAACTCGACTCGCATGCACATCTACACTCACCTCAAGCCAGCGTCGCAAGGCAAGACCGGCCTGGGACTTGAGGCCGACGGCATGGTCGAGCATGACGGCATGGTCGGCCAGTTGCTCAAGCAGCTCGACGATGTGGGCATCGCCGACAACACCATTGTCATCTATACGACCGACAACGGCGCTGAAGAATTCTCGTGGCCTGATGGCGGCACGACGCCGTTCCACGGCGAAAAGAACGCCAGCTGGGAAGGCGGCTACTGCGTCCCTGGCGTGATTCGCTGGCCGGGCGTCATCAAGCCAGGCACCGAGATCAACGACCTCATGTCGCATGAAGACTGGGTACCGACGTTGGTGGCAGCTGCCGGCGAGCCGAACGTCAAGGAAAAGCTCCTGACCGGGTACCAATCGGCGGGCAAGACATTCACGGTCCATCTCGACGGCTACAACCAGCGTGACTTGCTGGCCGGAACCGGCCCAACCAAACGCAAGGAGTATTTCTACTGGACCGATGACGGCAACCTTGCCGCCTTGCGCTTCGACCGCTGGAAGATCTTGTTCCTGGAGCAGCGTGCCGTAGGTCTCAATGTGTGGCAGGACCCGCTGGTGCCGCTTCGCTTGCCGAAGCTGACGGACCTGCGCGCCGATCCCTTCGAGCGGGCCCAGACCGACGCCGGAGAGTACGACAAATGGCGCGTCGAACGTGCCTTCGTACTTGTCCCGGCGCAGGACGTGGTGGGCGAACATCTGCAAACCTACGTCAAGTTCCCGCCGCGGCAGAAGCCCGGCAGCTTCTCCCTCGACCAAGTGTTGGCGAAGCTGCAGGAAGGAGGCGGCAGCGGCAAGCACTGACGTAGTTGCCGGAGCCCCGACTGGTCGACCTTGCCCGTCGCCTCGGGGCTGCCGGTGTCCGGATCAATTCCACGTCGACGCGCTCGCGCTGGTCACCCTGATGCTGGTGGCCATGACGATCGCAGTGATGCGGTTCCGGCGGACGCTGCATTGAGACGGCCCCAGTGTGTGCTCTGGGCACCTGACGGCTGGCCGGTCGAAGCGTGCCGTCAAGGCAGGCGATCCGGCTCGAACGCATCATCCCCGTAGAACTACCACCCGATCGATACCGATACTCGTGTCCAACCAAATTCTTACACTGATCGCTACCACGACAAACAAAAACAAAAAGAAGTGCGAAAACATCGGGAGCGATTTCAGTGACAATAGCCGCGGCACCGGCATCCACCGCGACGGCGCAGGCTTCGGAAGCGAAGCGCTTGGGCCAACTCCTCTTCGGTATCATCTGCATGGTGATGATCGCCAACCTGCAATACGGTTGGACTCTGTTTGTTAATCCGATCGACCAGAAATATCATTGGGGAAGGGCGGCGATCCAAGTCGCCTTCACCATCTTCGTGCTCACCGAGACTTGGCTGGTGCCCTTCGAGGGCTACCTGATTGACAGGTTCGGGCCGAAAATCATGGTCTGTGGCAGCGGCGTTTTGGTTGCGGTTGCCTGGATCATCAATTCGCTCGCGGACTCCCTCTTTCTCCTCTATGTCGGCGCCGCGATCGGCGGCATTGGCGCTGGAGTTGTTTACGGCGCGTCGGTCGGCAATGCGCTGAAGTGGTTTCCTGACCGGCGAGGACTTGCCGCCGGCTTGACGGCAGCGGGATTTGGTGCCGGATCGGCGCTGACCGTGGTTCCGATCGCCGATATGATCCAGACGAGCGGTTATGAAGCAGCTTTCCTGTGGTTCGGCCTCGGTCAAGGCATCGTTGTTGTTCTTGTCGGGCTGCTCCTGAAGGCACCACAGGCCAGCGAAGTCCCCGCGCCCGCCCACCCGGCCATGCAGCAAACGCGTCGCGACTACGGCCCGACCGAGGTGGTCCGCACTCCCGTGTTCTGGGTCATGTACGCAATGTTCGTCATGGTCGGCGCGGGCGGCCTGATGGCGATCGCCCAGCTCGCACCCATCGCCAACGACTACAAGATCGCGAACGTACCGGTGTCGATTCTCGGGTTGACGCTGCCGGCGCTCACCTTCGCCCTGACGATCGACCGCGTGCTCAACGGCGTGTGCCGGCCGTTCTTCGGCTGGGTATCCGACCATATCGGCCGCGAGAACACGATGTTCATCGCCTTCTTCATCGAAGGAATCGGCATCTACGCGCTGCTCCAATTCGCTGGCGACCCGGTGCTGTTTGTTGTCCTGTCAGGCCTGGTGTTCTTCGCCTGGGGCGAGATCTATTCGCTGTTCCCAGCGGCCTGCACCGACATCTACGGCCGCAAGTTCGCGACCACGAATTACGGCCTTCTGTACACCGCCAAAGGCACTGCCGCGTTGCTCGTCCCCCTCGCCAACGTCCTGACCGCGGCGACCGGCAGTTGGCATGCGGTGTTCTATGTCGCCGCGATTCTCAACATCGTTGCGGCGAGCATGGCTTTACTCGTGCTCAAACCGATGCGCATTCGGATCATGGCGCGAAGCTGAATCCGCACGGGGACCTACATGCTGCGGTCAGGTTGAGAACTTTACTCCCGACCAATTGAGGTCTTCAACGAAGGGAGGAGTCGATGCCTACGGTATTGCCAACAACTTATCAGCACTGGGACAGGCGAGACGTCCTGTCCGAGGCGTCACTGGAGGCGGTTTGTCTGTTCAGTGCGCTCGGCATTATTTTCTCGTTGGTATTTCTTCTCGTAATGGGCCCCGATGGTGCCTTTACGGAATGATCAGAGGGAAAGTCGCCCCTGAACCCGCATGGCGCCTCTTGTCAAAAGAGGTTGCAAAATGCGCTCATCTGGGTCGACGAAACTGCCGACGCGGGAATTTCCATTCCGCCGCCATCGTCTCGCGCAGGATCGTCGCAAGCTCCGGCAGGCACGATCCGCAATTCGTTCCGGCGCGGAGCACCTTGCCGATCTCGGCGACGCTCGCGAGTTTTCCGGCGGTGATGGCCTCCACAATGGCGGCACGGCCCACCGCGAAACAAGCACAGACCATGGGACCCGGCGATGCGACGCCGGCCAGCGAAACGCCGGCAAGAACGCGGGAGCGATTATGGTCCGGGATCGGCTCGGCGAACATTGCGGCGGCGGTTGCCCGATCCGGCAGACTTGCGCGATCGCGCGCGATGAAGAGACAGGCGTAGAGCGCGCCTTTGGCAAAACTCGCATAACGGAAGACGCTGCGCGCGGGATCGGCGTAGACCGCGAGATCGGACGTCGCGGCGACGCCGAGCCATGCCAGAATGCGCCCCGCATCGGGCGTTTCCTGATCCGTCGCCAGCTGGCCGACGTCAGCGAGCGTATACGCAAAACCGCCTTCGATGGCGGTGCGGCACCAGTAATCCGGCGCCTCCAATTGAATGCTGTCGCGCCGCAGCAGCAGGCCGTACCAGGCCATGGGTTGTGGCGCAACCATCACGGCCGTCGCCTTCAATTCGGGTTGGCCGGAAACGGGATCGCAGGCCCCGCCCACCAGCTTGTCGGCCGGGCCGGTGGATGAATTGCTCGCGCTCCAATGCATGGCGGCGAACACCTCGCCGCGTCGTTGAGCCTCTGTCACGCGCACGCGGATGACCGCCGCGCCGTGGCGGCTCTCGATTCCGGCGAAGCCGCCGTCGACGAGTTTTTCCCGCGCGGCATCATCGGGATGCACGTCGAGGACGGGTTCGGGCGTGTGCTGCGCGAGGCGGGGCACATCGCCGGTTCGCGTCATCGTGTGCCACTGGTCGCGAACGCGGCCGGTATTGAGCATCAAGTTTCGTGCGCCGCTGGCGGTCTCGACCGGCGCCCGAAATGGGGTCGCTACGAAACGCGCCCGCCCGTCGGCATAGGCGAACCGTCCATCCGCGAACAGCCGTGCGCTCGAAGCGCCATCGCGGCGCGCCGGCCACTGCACGGGTTCGAGCGCGTCATAGGCGGCATCGTCGAGCGCCGCGAGGGCGCCAATATCGAAAACACGTTCGCCCCCGTTTTCGAATGCCGAAAGCGCCGCATGCTCGCGAAAAATCTGCGCGGGATTTCGATAATCGAACGCCTTTGCCCAGCCCATGCGGCGGGCAAGCTGCGCGAGCATCCACCAGTCCGGCTTCGCTTCGCCGGGCGGCGGGCGAAACGCGCGCTGGCGCGAAATGCACCGTTCCGAATTCGTCACGGTGCCGTCTTTTTCCGACCATCCCAGCGCCGGCAGGCGTACGTGGGCGAATTCGCTCGTGTCGTTCGACCTGACATCGGCGACGACCACGAATGGGCACGCGCGCAGCGCTTCACGCACACGATTCGAGCGCGGCAGGCTGACGGCGGGGTTGGTGCCCGCAATCCACAGCGCCTTGATGGCGCCGTCGCGGACGGCGTCGAACAGTTCGACGGCCTTCAGGCCCGGTCGCGTCGCCATGTTCGGCGCGTTCCAGAAGCGGCGCACGCGATCGATATGCGCGGGTGAATCGAAATGCATATGCGCGGCGAGCTGATTGGCGAGGCCGCCGACTTCGCGCCCGCCCATGGCGTTGGGCTGTCCCGTCAGCGAGAACGGCCCCGTGCCGGGACGGCCGATGCGGCCTGTCGCGAGGTGACAGTTGATGATCGCATTGACCTTGTCGGTTCCGGCCGAGGATTGATTGACGCCCTGCGAATACAGGGTGACGACACGTGTGGTTTGCGTAAACGATGCGTAGAAGTCGCTGATCGCTGTGGCATCGAGCCCGGTGAGTTCCGCAACCTTTTGAACAGAGGGCGTCGAAGCGCCCGCCGCCGCAACCGCGGTGTCGAAGCCGTCCGTGTGCCCTTCGACAAATTCATCATCGAAGGCTTCGCTCGTGGCGAGATGCACGAGCAAACCATTAAACAGCGCGACGTCGCTGCCGAGCCGCAGGGGCAGATGCAGATCCGCATCGTCGCAGGTGGAGGTGCGGCGCGGGTCGATGACGACGATCCGCGTACCGCGCGCCGCCCGCGCCGTGATCAGCCGGCGATAGAGGACCGGGTGACACCAGGCCGCATTGCTGCCGACCAGCACGACGAGATCGGCTTCGTCGATATCCGCATAACAGCCGGGCACGACATCTTCGCCGAAAGCCCGGATGTGGCCGGCGACCGAGGAGGCCATGCAGAGCCGCGAATTGGTGTCGATGTTCGCGGCGCCGAAAAAACCTTTCATGAGCTTGTTGGCGACGTAGTAGTCCTCGGTGAGGAACTGCCCCGAGACATACATCGCCACCGCATTCGGCCCATCCTTCGCGATGGCCGCAGAAAATTTCGCGGCAACGAGGTCGAGCGCCTCGTCCCAGCTGGCGCGGCGGCCGTTGATTTCGGGCGCGAGCAGACGCTGTCCGAGGCCCAGCGTTTCGCCGAGCGCCGCGCCCTTCGAGCACAGGCGGCCGGCATTGGCCGGATGGGTGGGATCGCCCTGCACCGCCGCGCCGGGCGAGGAAGTCGCGTGCGGCCAGGCCGCTTGGTCTCCCTCCTCCCTTGTGGGGGAGGGATGGGGTGGGGGGTCGAGGAGTTGTGGCTCGAACGTGCCCCGCCCGCCGACCCCCACCCCCGACCCCTCCCCACAAGGAGGGGAGGAGAAACGAGGCCCGGCCTCTCCTTCTCCCCGTCCCCGCTTGCGGGGAGAGGGTCGGGGTGAGGGGGCCTCTCCACAAGTTGGAGCCTGTGGAGAGGCCCCCTCACCCGCCCGCACCCTATCCTCCCCCGCAAGCGAGGGAGGATAGGGTGCGGGCGACCTCTCCCCGCAAGCGGGGAGAGGTGAAGCGGCAAGCACCCCGCAGCCGACACCGCAATACGGGCATGTGGTGCGCACCGTTGCGGCAAGCGGAACATCAAGCGGAATACGGAGCATGGCGCGCTCTCCTACGCCGCCATCGCCACGGCGCGCCCGAAGATGAGACCGTCGCGCAACGGCGTGATGTCGCGTTTGGATTCGATGAGTTCGACGAACCACGGGCCGTCGGCGATCTCACCGTAGAGAATCGCTCCCACCAGACGTCCGTCGTGCACAACGAGCTTCTTGTACTGGCCGCTGCCGGCGTCGCGCAGCGTGATTTCCTCGTCAGCATCATCGCGTGCCGCCAGCACGCCGGCAGAAAACACATCGACCCCGGTGACCTTCAGGCTCGTATGTGGAGGCGGCGCCACATAGGGCTCCGTTCGCTCGCCGCACAGCACGGCCGCGCAGATGCGCGCCTGCTTCCATAGCGGACCGACCAGGCCAAAGGTCTGGCCGCGGTGCTCGACACATTCGCCAACCGCGAAAATATCCGCTTCACTCGTCGCCATGAAATCATCGACGATGATGCCGCGGTTGACATCGAGCTTTCCGGCGCGCGCCAGATCGATGTTGGGCCGCACGCCGACCGCAAATACGACGAGATCGGCCGGCAGTTCGCGTCCATCGGCAAGTTGCACGGCCTCAACACGCGTGTCGCCGAGGATCGCCTCGCTATGCGCCTTTGTCAGCACGGTCACGCCGCTCGCTTCGAGGTCGCGCTGCAGCAGCAGGCCGGCGGCTTCATCGAGCTGGCGTTCCATCATGGTCTGCATGAGATGGAGCACCGTGACCGCCATGCCGCGCTTCATCAGGCCGAACGCGGCTTCAAGGCCGAGCAGCCCGCCGCCGACCACGACGGCGCGGCCGCCATTGCGGCTGGCGTCACGCATGAGTTCGAGATCCGCGATATTGCGAAACGCGCAGACGCCGGGAAGGTCGAGCCCCGCGACGGGCGGCACGAGCGGGCGCGAACCCGTCGCCAACACCAGCCTGTCGTAGCCGACCGTGCGGCCCGCCGCGGTCGTCACCGTCTTCGCGCTCGCGTCGAGCGTCACGACGGTTTCGCCGGCTGCGAGCCTGATATCGTTTCTGGCGTACCACTCGCGGGAGTGAACAACGATGTCGTCGATCTCTTTTTCTCCCGCGAGCACAGCGGACAGCAGGATGCGGTTATAGTTGGGACGCGGCTCCGCGCCGATGACTTCGATCTCGAAGCGCTCGCGGTCGCGCGCGAGGATTTCGTCGATCACGCGCATCCCGGCCATGCCATTGCCGACCAGGACGAGGCGCTGTTTGCAGCGCGGCCTCATGTGGCCTCATATCCGCGCCGCGCCGAGTTCTGCGGATGCGCCCCAGGTGCGTCGCCAGCGGCTCTTGAGGCCCGTGAGTGCGACGAGCGCGCCCACGCACAGCATGCCGAACGCCAGGAAGCCCGGATGATAGGAACCCGTGAGCTGCTTGGCGACGCCGAGGCTGGACGCGAGGTAGAAGCCGCCGACGCCGCCCGCCATGCCGACGAGCCCGGTGATGACGCCGATCTCGCGGCCGAAGCTCTGCGGAACGAGCTGAAAGATTGCGCCGTTGCCCATGCCGAGGGCCAGCATGGCAATAACAAAGATGGCAAGCGCCATCGGGGCAGACCACACGCCGAGACTGATGAGGGAAAGTGCAGCCGCCGCGACCGTGTACATGATCGACAGCGAAAACACGCCGCCGACTCTGTCCGCGAAGGCGCCGCCGAGAGGACGCACGAGCGAGCCGACAAACACGCAAGCCGCGGTGAAATGGCCGGCGATGACGGGGCTCAACCCGTACCGATCGTTGAAGTAGATCGTCAGCGAGGAAGAAAGGCCGACGAAGCCCCCGAAGGTGACGCTGTAGAGAAACATGAGCCACCAGGCATCGGGGACCTTCAGCACGCTCAAATAATCGGCGCGCCTTTGCGGCGGGGATGCCTTCGGGCTGTTGCGCGCGAGCCGCACGAACACCGCGAGCGCGACGGTGAGGGGGAGCGCGGCCAGGCCGAACACGTTGTTCCAGCCGAAATCGACGGCGAGAGTGGGCGCGAACAGGGCCGCGAACACCGTGCCGGAATTGCCCGCGCCGGCGATGCCGAGCGCCGTCCCCTGATATTCGGGCGGATACCATTGCGACGCCAGCGGCAGCGCGACCGCGAAGGAGGCGCCCGCAACGCCGAGCGCAAGCCCGAGCGCAAGGATCGCCGCGAATGAGTGCACGCCGACCAGCCAGGCGGCGAGAAGGCTCGCGATGACGATCACCTGCAGGATGATGCCGGTGAGCTTCGGCTGCAGCCGGTCGACCATGACGCCGGCAACGATGCGCAGCGCCGCGCCGGAAAGGACAGGCACCGCGACCATCAGCCCCGTTTGTGCCGGATAGAGATCAAGGTCCTTGGAGATTTGCACGCCGAGCGGTCCGAGCATGACCCAGACCATGAAGCTCATGTCGAAATAGAAGAACGATGCAAAAAGCGTGGGCAGATGACCCACGGCGAGGAACCCCTTTTTCATCCAGCATGCTCCGGCGACGTTGACAGACGAAGCAGGTGCAACTGGCATGCCAGATGTTCGCACGTGCGAAATGACTGTGTTTTTATCGGGGCGGCTATCGCGTCACGAGTTGTAGCCGAGCAAATTTTAGACGGCGTGTCGAAACAATGCGCGATTGCGAAATTTCGCAGCAATTGCTTGAAAAATAACGATTAAGATGATTATTTGAGCAATGGCGTGAAAACGCTCAGCGGGCTGCTTCCGGCGGTATCGGAATAGGAACTGACGGTTTCTTTGCCGAAACGAGATTATATGCATCGCAACAATAACAGGTGTGCTGCTCGATTAGCGCTGCAGCTGAACGCGAGATCGTAGCCCGCATTAAGCGAAGCGAAATGCGGGACTGCTGTGAAGCCTGCACTATTCGCCGCCTTGTTGTAATACAGCCCGTTCCAAGGCCGATGTCACCCACTTGTTGAGGCTCATTCCGGCGCGCTTTGCAGCGGAAAACATGGCTTTGTGAAGCGACGGCTCGGCGCGCACCACGAATTGGCCGGAGAACGGCTTTTCCGGATCCTCGCCGCGTGCCTTGCAGAACGCCAGATAGTCCTCGACCGACCCGGCGAATGCCTTCTTCAGCTCGGATACGGACCGCCCCTGGAAGGTGATGACATCGCGCAGATTGATCACTTCGCCGTGGAAAATCTCAGCATCCTCGTCGTATTCGACAGTCGCCTCATAGCCTTTGTATGTCATCGTGGTCATGGCGTGATCCCAGCTTCGGTCAGAAAACGGCGCACCGACCTCACCGCCCCCTTGTCGGTTTCCTTTCGAGGGTGGGGCCGGTGAAACACGGCGCGCACGCCATTTAGCGCAACGCGTACGCGCGACCCTTCTCCCTCACTGATTTCTCCGCCACAGGCCGCGAACAACGCCTCGATATCGCGCCAAGCGACCCCAGCCCGAATCGGGGTTGCAAACACCGCCTCAAGGGTCGATTGGTGAGTGCGGCTCAGCTTCATAAGTATCACTTTTCAGTATCATTTCAAGGCCAACGGTCCACGGCAGAGATCGTAGCCCGCATTGAGCGAAGCGAAATGCGGGGACAGCCTCGCAACTTCCACGGCCTATTCCGAATTGCTGCCATCAAGAGCGGCCCGTATCAGAGGGAGCGCAAGGCATGACACGCTCGGCCGTCAGTGCGGTCCGAAAGTCTGCCAAACTATTTCATTGTTGCGAGCAATTCAGCAGAAGCACCTTTTATGTCAATTTTTTTTTCCCTTCAGCGGCTCCAGGCTGGTGATGCCTGCGGTGCCGGTGAGATCAAGCTGTATGAGGCTGGGCAGCCCCTTCAGCGGTTCCACGCTCGTGATGCCGGTGACGCGGGAGAGGTACAGTGTGTAGAGACTTATCAGCCCTTTCAGTGGCTCCAGGCTTGTGATGCCGGCATCGTCGAGAGAGAGCCATGTGAGCCTTCTCATCCCCTTCAGCGGCTCCAGGCTCGTGATGCCGGCGGCGTTGTCGACGGTGCGCGATGTGAGACTTGTTATCCCCTTCAGTGGCTCCAGGCTCGTGATGCCGGTGGCACCGTTGAGCCAGAGGTCTGTGAGGTTTGTCAGGCCCTTCAGCGGCTCCAGGCTGGTGATATTTGGCAGTTCTATGGAGATGGCCCCTGGACCGCTGAGATCGAGACTACGCAAACCGACCAGCTCGGCAAACGGCGAAAGGTCATCTATTACGATTGTGTAGCGATTAATCTGGCGATCCGGCGCACCGCTAGACCGGCGGTCTGACGTGTCAGCGAGGCCAATCTCGGTAACTGATCCGATGCTTTTCAAGAGAGGTATAGCCTCCCTCAGGAGCGCCTGCGTCGTCTTCAAGGGCAACAAGGCCCTGGTTCCGGCATCATCCCTTGCGCCTGTTGTTGTGATTCCGAGCTGTGCCAGCCGGTCAAACGTGGCGAGACGCTCCTGATCCGGCACGACGACCCACGTGTAGTAGGCGGTGCCGCCTCCCAGAAGCGCGACAAGTGCGAGCGATGCCGCAACGGCATAGCGTCGCGTGGCGCGGAGGGCCCGTTGCGGTCGCGTGCTCTCGACCCAGACGCGGTCGAACAGGCGCCGGTAGATCGGGTTGCGAACCACCAGATTGCCATTGTGGCCGCGCTTGGCCAGGCCCGAAAGCTTCAGCTCAGCGTGGGCCAGCGTTGTGCGATCGGGCACATGCCCGTCCCTTAAAATCCTCGCGTAAAGCCCGATGGTTGCGGTCTGGTCCGACAGGCGCTCTTCCAGAAATCGCAGGATTTGCTGGAAATGAATATCGTTGCTCGCGCGGTCGAGCGTATTGAACGTCCGGGTTACGAGTTCGTCGACTCCCTCAACGTCGCCTACGTGCTTGTCGACGATGTCTGCACAAAATTTCTGGGTCAGATACGGCTGCCCTCCAGTCCAATGGAGGACGCGGTCCAGAAGGCGCGCGCTCAGCTCAGCGTCGGTTGTCAGCGCACTTGCGAGCGGCGAGAGATCATCGAGGTCCGCATCGAAGTCCCGCAATTCCAGAGTCGTTCCGACGTTGTAGGCGGTGGTGCGGCGGTCCTTGATGAGTTCATTCGGCGTGGCGACGCCGAGCAGGCAGAACGTAATCCGGCGGTAAGCCTCGACGATCGGCCGTTCATTGTACATGCCGCGGATCGCCGTGAAGAGGTCGTCTGTGTAAGGCAGCCTGAGCGTGCTGTCGATCTCGTCAAGAAAGATCACCACCGGCGCGGCAATTTCATTGCCGACCACTTCGCGAAAGAAAGACAACAGGCGCTGATTGATCGTATCCGCGTCGCGCTCGGCCCACCATGTTTTGAAGTCGAGTTTCAGGCGAAGGCTTCGCACGATCTTGGACAGCAGACCCAGATAGTATGCATTGAGGTCGGGAGGGCTGCCCAGTTCGCTGGCGAGATCGATGGTGACCCAGCGCACGCCTTGCTGGTCCAGTTGATGCACCGCGCGCATCATCAGGCTTGATTTGCCCATCTGCCGGGATGTCAGGACGTTGACGTATTGCCCCTCAAGCAGCAGGCGGAGAAAGACCTTGTCCTCGCTCCGCTCGACATAGAGATGCTGGCGCGGATTGAGGGTGCCGCCGACCTGGAGATGAAGGTCCGGGCTCATCGCAGATGCTTGAAAAATCGAGCGTAGAGGAGATTGGCCGGGACAACATCCTTGCCGCGTCGCTCCACGAGCCCTGCGCCGCGCAGCCGGTAAAACGCGTTGTTGTTCAGTTCACCTGTTCTCGTGATGACTCTCTGCATGGCAACGGGCATGTCAGGTTGCTGCTGAGGAAGAAATGATCTTGACCGCAGGTGCTCGCCAAATGGCCCATCGATGTCGGAGGCTTTCTCCATCAACGCTTCGAAGCTCCAGTCCGGCGAAGAAACCAGCCGATAGAATGCGAGACGCGTGAGATAGGGTTGGCCGGATAACAGCTCGTATAATTGATCAGCTCAGAATCGCCCAATGGACTGCCGTATGCGCCATTAATTTGACTGAGCTGGGAGCGTTCGAACGCTTCCAGCTCGATTGCCGGCGTCACGTTGAAGGGCGAACGATCCGCCTCCGCGACCAGGAGATAGGGTTCGGTCGCGATCACCAGAGCCAAATCCACGTCTTCCCAGGGCGAGGAAATTTGCGCACGTTCATTGTGCCAATAGCGCAGCATGCTGAAGAATTCAGACTGGTAGGGACGGCCAAGCAGGCGATCGACCTCGTCCATCGCGATGGTGATGGGTGAGCCAATGGCGGGTAGAATCTTGTCTTCAACGAAATACGTGAAATCGAGTTGGCTCGCAAAGGCGAGGTCAATTTCCGGCTTCAGCTTGAATGCGCGGAGCAATATTTGGGCAAGTCTCCGGGCGAGCGCCGGAAATGCGGAAAGGTCCGCCTCCGAGAATGATTGGAAATCTATGAACGCGAATTGCTTGCCGGTTGCCTTGCAGGCCGCGAGATAGCGGATGAGCAGGCTGGACTTGCCCATCTGTCGCGCGGCCTTGATGACAAGGGTTCGCCCTCTGAACTGCGCGGTTCTATCGATGTGACCGTCCGGGTCTCTGCGAACATAGAAATGGTCATCGAGCTTGATGGTACCGCCAGGCGGGAGAAGTGCGCGGGGATCTGCAGAGGCCTGCGGCCGCCGACGGTTTTGTAAGTGCTGGCCGGGCGCCGTCAGGTCGAGTTCGTCGAGAGCGGGCGCCGAGGTCGAGGACTTCGGATCGACCTCCGCTAAGCTCATTAGCAGTTCGCTGATGACCCGATCAGTATCGCCATCGCCGGTCCACATGACGTACTGAATGCGGCCCAGATACGCATCGAGCTCGTAGTCCAGTGCACCCTGGTAGTTGACCCGCACCGGCAGAATCGCTGGACGGCCGTCGCGCCGCCGTCGCTGATGGGCCAGACGGACCTCTGCCTGGACCATTTCGCTTTCGGCCGCGGATTTCGAAAGAAGAACGATCAAGGAGTCGCACCACGCGATTCGTCGTGCAATCTCGGCGACCCAGTCGGTTCCGACCTTCATGCCGACATCGATGAAGACGTCGTGGCCGGCCGCTCCAAAGCGGTCGCGCATCGCGTGAGCCAGCTTCTCGTCTTCCGGCACACTGCGCTTGTATGAAATGAAGAGCTTGGCAGGAGTTGTCTTGGCTACAACTCCGGCCGACTGCTTCTCGCCATCGCAGCTGTCCGACGGCACTTCATTTTCTCCAGCCCCCACGAGGTGAATTTATCTCAGTTGCAACGGGGTGACGAGCAGGATTTTGCTACTCGGAGTGGCTGCTTCTACTGAATGAGTAGAGCAACCCTTTCCAGAATTTTAGGCGAATTTTGAAGCGTCTCAGGCGCCAATTGAAAGTCGCGGCGGGCCGCCAAACCGAACAAGCCTGCACGCGGGGGTGCAAACAATTTGCCGCCCGCCATCAAATGATCACACTCCTACGTCATAGTCCTACGCATTGGCATTCCGTCCGCCATTCGGGCGGGTTTTGTCTTATCGGCGGAGGAGACTCTCTTTATTCGCTGTTCCGGTCAGATCAATTCTCTGTTCCGGCGCAAAACATTCCCTGATGCGTTTCATCGGGAATTGGCGGGCAAGGCAGTGGAATCGCGGCGCAAACTGACGTCGAGCAGCGCCAAAATAGCCAAAAAAATGCAAATTCCCTGATATTTTCCCTGTTCTCAGGGAAATGCGAGGGCCCCCGCCCAACAGCGGCCACTGCCTCACGTGGGGCCGCAACGCCGCCGTGCATTGGAGGGCAAGGGCGGGCGGGACCAGCCGGCTTTTGGCAGAACGAAATACCCCTTTTTACGCGAGGAAAATCAGTGCCTTGCATAAGCCGGGGTGGGCGGGCGAAAACGCCCGCACTCCCGGCCGCCATCCCCCTTCACCCCTCCGGCAAATCCGCCGCCCACTTCGCCCTGATGCGCGCGTCGAGCTCGCGGCTTGAGCGCGCCACCACCGGGAAGCTGTCGCGCCGGGCGAATGGCTTGCAGGCGTCGATCACCACCCGCGCGTTGCGGCGGTCGGTGTCGGTGTCGTAGCACATCGGGTCGAGGTGCGTGCTCCAGCAGCCGCGCACGATATCTACGTCCTCGCGCGGATCGCAGCGCGTGCACATGGCCCAGATCACGTCGTTGATGTTGGTCGGATCGATGTCGTCGTCGACCACGATGGTCCAGCGGTTGGCGTAGGC
>Ga0126369_10001908_pt1 | contig 14708 bp, 14 predicted proteins | sample PanSoiMetaPlot_1_FD_109646 | JGI IMG/M metagenome (GOLD analysis project Ga0126369, IMG submission 109646) | Tropical forest soil microbial communities from Panama - MetaG Plot_1 | ecosystem: Environmental > Terrestrial > Soil > Tropical forest > Bulk soil | place: Panama | collected 2016-02-17 | reverse complement strand
TCGCCAGCAGCCACGCCAGCGCGATCTGTCCCGGCGTGGCCCCGTGCTCGGCCGCGGCGGCGTCGAGCGGCCCGCCCGGACGGGCCAGGCGGCCGACGTCCAGCGGGTTCCAGGGCAGGAACGCAAGGCCCCGCTCCTCGCAGGCGGACAGCACCTCGTCCGACGATCGGTCGGCGAGGCTGTAGCGGTTCTGGACCGACACGATCTCGGTCATCGCGAGTGCGTGCCGGAGCTGTCCCCGGTCCACGTTGGACAGGCCGATGTGCCGGATCTTGCCCTCGTCCTTCATGCGGACGAGCTCGCCCACCGACTCCTCGAACCGCACCCGCGGGTCCACGCGGTGCAGCTGGTAGAGGTCGACGCGGTCGAGGCCCAGCCGGCGCAGGCTGCCCTCCAGCGCCTGGCGCAGATGCCTCGGCCGGCCGTCAGGGCGCCACCGGGCGGGACCGTCGCGAAGCAGCCCGCCCTTGGTGGCGATCACGAGATCGGACGGGTAGGGCCGCAGCGTCTCGGCGATCAGCCGCTCGCTGACCTCGGGGCCGTAGGAATCGGCCGTGTCGATGAAGTTCACACCGAGCTGGACGGCGCGGTGCAGGACCCGCCTGGCCTCGTCCGGGTCGCGCGGCTCGCCCCAGATGCCCTCACCCGTGATGCGCATGGCTCCGAACCCGAAGCGGTTGACGGAGAGGTCGCCGAGCGTGATGGTCCCGGCGGCGCTCCTGGAGATGTCGCTCATGCCCTCGAGGCTACGCAGGCTGCCGTGGAGCCGCCGGGCCCCGCGACCGCAGGTACAGCATGGTGAGCGGAAGGTTCGCGAGCCACATGATCGCCCCCACCTTGGCGAGCGCGACCAGGTCGGGGCGGTGGAACGCTGGCGCGAACACCGTCATGAGCCAGGCCAGCACGACGTCCACGGCGAGCAGGGCGGCGGCCGTGAGGAGCCCGACACGCGGGCGCCGGATCAGCCTGGCCGAGACGAGCGGCGCCGCGTTGACGACGCCGAAGATCGCCGCCCAGGCGACGTACGCGAAGGGGTCGTACGCCCCGACGTTGGTGACGACCAGGCCGGCCGCCGCCAGCGCGACGAGGTTCACCGACCAGGTGACCAGGAGCCGCAGCGACCAGGTCACGACGCCGGCGCGGCGGGGCGCCGGCGCCGGCCGGAAGGGCTCGATGAAGCGGAACGTCGCCTCCGGGTCGCTCAGCTCGTAGCTGGCCAGCCCGACCCGCGGGCCCTCCCCCGAGCCCCCAGTCTCGCGATCGGTCATCCCGCCTCCTTGCTATCAACGCTATCAGGATTCCGGGCAACCGACGCTTTCTTACAGTCGAGCGCCCTCCCAGATCCGGCGCTCCTCCGGCTCGGGGTCGAGCAGGAGGCGGCACTCGGCGCCGAAGTCCATCACCGGCCGGCGAGCCAGGTCGTACGCCGGCCACGCTGGCAGCTCGCCGCCGCCGGGATCGCCGCACGAAGCGAAGCGCACGAAGGCGCCGTGATAGGCGCGAGCGAGCGCTCGGGGCGGGTCCTCGCCCACGAGCTTGCGGTGCTCGGGCAGCATGTCGAACGCGAACGCCGTGTCCATCCAGTGAAAGGCGCCCAGGATGCCGCCGCGGATGGGCGACGGCCACGAGAACCGGTATACCCACACCCGGTCGCGGTGGCACAGGTGGGCCTCGGCCAGCCGCAGCGAGGCGATCCGGAAGTGGTCCGTCGAGATGGCCGCGAGCAGGTCCAGCTCGGTGGCGCCGAGCCGCTCGACCGCGTAGGTCGCCAGCACGTTGTCCACCGTCAGGCCGGTCGGCGCGAACCAGTCGGCGATGTCGTCGCGCACCTGGTCGGGGTCGGTCCGGTTGGCGGACAGCGGACCGAGCTCGTCGCCGGGGAACATCGTGTACCGCGCCTCGTCCGCGGTGCAGCCCGTGAGGAGGTCGACGCCGGCGGCGCGGCCCTCCGCGACCAGCTGCGCCGGGTCGCCGTCCAGGACCGTGCCGTCCACGATCACCTGGTCGCCCGGCCCGACCCGCCACGCGGCCTCGAGAACGGTGTCGGCCGGGACCTCACCCAAGGCGTCGCGGTCCCCGGCCCGGATGTCCAGCGCCGCGAGGAAGCGCTCGGCGCGGCGGCGGGCCGGCTCGGCGGCGCCGACGCCCCGGCGCGGGAGCGACATCGGGATGGCGCGGCGGAGCAGCCCCGCGGACCGCGGGCTCACCATCAGCGCGCTCGTGAACCGGCCACCGTGCGACTCGCCGAAGGCCGTCACGTTGTCCGGATCGCCGCCGAAGGCCTCCACGTTGTCGCGGATCCACTCCAGCACCGCTACCTGGTCGAGCAGGGCGAGGTTGCCGGTGCCGTCCTCGCCGGGCACGAGCTCGTCAACGTAGAGCGAGGCGAAGGGAGCGACGCGGTAGCCGGCCGTGACGAGCACCACGCCGTCCCTCGCGAACGCCCTGCCGTGGAACAGCCGGCCGGTCGCCGTCCAGAACATGACCGGTCGCCGGGCCCGGTCGAGCCCCGGCGTCCAGACGCTGAGGTAGAGGACGTCCTCCTCGCTGCCGGCCGGCCACCGCAGGCAGTCGCGGACGCCGTCCCACCGCTCCGGGGGGTGCGGGGGACGGAAGCGCCGGATGCCCACGGGTGGCGCCGCGTACGGGATGCCGCGAAACACGACCCCGTGCTCGAAGGCGCGACCGCGCACGCGGCCCGACGCCGTAGCGACGACGTGCTCAGCCACGCGTCCGCACGCCTCCGGCCTGCCAAGTGACCGATAGTCGTGTGGCTGACCATCGCCAAGCTTCGCGGCGCAGATGCGCAGCACCGGCACCATCCATTCGCCTATAGTGACGTAGGCGAATCCGGCCGCGCAAGTTTTCGCCGGCGCCCGATGCGATACTGCGACGAGAGAAGATGGCACTGGCCCGGCGTCTGACCCGCAAGGAAGCCAAGGAGGTCACGCGTCGCCGCCTGCTCCGCGCCGCTCTGGAGATCCTGAACGAGCAGGGCGAGACCGACGTGTCGGCCAGCACGGTCTCGCGGGCCGCGGGCATCGCCCAGCCGAGCTTCTACGAGCACTTCCGCAACAAGAACGAGCTGCTGCGCGCGCTCGGCGACGAGCTTTTCCGGGTGATGCGGCAGGCGCTCGGCGACGTCCGCCGCACGGCGCTGGAGGCGCCGAACGACACGGAGCGCCTCCGGGAGCAGTTCCGCCGGCCGCTGGAGCTGATCGCCGCCAACCCGGCCTGGTTCCGCCTGGCGCTGCGCGCCCGTCACCTCACGTCCTCCCCGCTGGGCCACTCCAGTCGCGAGATGATCGGCAACACCCGCTACGACCTCGTCGAGGAGTTGATCCAGCGCGGCTACCCGCACGACAGCCCGGCGGACGTGCGCCGGCTCCAGATGGTTGCGGACGGCTACATCGCCCTCACCGAGACGCTGGCACTGGGGCACCTCAGCGGCCGCTACCCGGACCTCGACGAGATCGTGGACATGCTCGTGCTGTTCACGCACGGCCCGCGCGACTACCGCACGGCGCACCAGCCCGCCGGGAACGGCTCAGCGGCCGGTCAGACGGCGCAGCAGCGTGGCGCCGAAGTAGAAGCCGAGTAGCGGCACGAAGACGGCGAGCGCGTCCCGGCTCGCGGCGCTCACCGCGGGAAGATGCCCTGCCCGGGGGCGAGGACGTTGCCGGGGTCGTACGTCCGCTTCGCCCGCTCGAACGCGGGCCAGTGTGGGCCGAAGTGGCGGCGCCAGTCCTCGGGCGTGAACGACACGCTCCCGATGCAGTAGCGCAGCCCGCCGGCGTCGCGCGCCGTCTCGAACAGGCTCCGGTTCGCCGCGAGGTCGGCCTGGACGCGGGCCGGGTCGGGCGGCGCCGTCCGCAGGATGTCGAACAGGAAGCAGACTTCGCCGTCCGGGACGCGCAGGAACGGCCGCCGGAGCCGGTCGCGCCGGAGCGGGAACAGCAGCACCGGGCCGCCGCCCGTATCGGACACCGTGAGGCGGTCCATGATCGGGCCTGCGTACGCGTCGATCGCCGCGGCCGGGACGAACAGGTCGAACCACGGGTGCGGAAAGCCCCAGACGCCTGCCCGTACCTGGAACTCGACGATCGGGTCGAGCCGGGCCAGGAACGCGGCGTAGGGGACATCCTCCACGCGGGCGGCCGCGCGGGTGTCGTGCAGGCCGGTCAGCAGGACGTCATCGTCCGGCGTCTCCGGCGGCGTGTGGTAGCTCGCCGCGGCGAGGTGCCACGTCCATCCGCCCTGCGGTCCGGGGTCTGCCTGTCCCTGCACGTGGTCGAAGCGCCCGTCGAGGGCCAGCACGGCGGCGTCGGCCGTGAACGCCTCCAGGCTCGGGTACGACAGGTCGTACACGCGGGCGACCGGGCGAGCGGGCACGAGCCGGAGCCGCGCGCGGAGGATGATCGCGAACTGGCCGAGACCGCCCAGCACGGCGAGGAACAGCTCGCCGTCGCGATCGGCCGCGCACGTCCTGCGGACGCCGTCACCCGTGACGACGTCCAGCTCGAGCACGTTGTCGACCTGCGCGCCGAACCGGGGCGAGGCGCCGCCGATGCCGCCGGCCGAGAGCGTGCCGCCGACCGACAGGTCGAGGTAGTCGGTCACGACGGGCGGTGTCCGGCCGCCGGCCAGCGCCGCCTCGATCAGCGCCCGCCACGTCACGCCGGCGTCGACGACCGCGCCCGCCGGGCCGATCTCGTGGATCGCCGAGAGGCCCCCTGACTCGACGACGATCCCGCCGGGCGCCTGCGCCTGCCCGTCGGTGGCGTGCCCGCACCCGCGGCACGCCACCGGCATGTCGCGCTTCCCCGCGTAGCGCACGATCGCGGCCACGTCGTCCGAGGAGCCCGGCCGCAGCACGGCGGCGGGCGGGCGGTGCACGGTGTGGCCGAAGTCGTCGGCGGCGGCCGCCAGCGCCTCGGGGCTGGTCAGAAGGGCGCCGTCGAGCGGCGGCACGCCGGACAGCTCGTCCGCAACCCCCGGAGACACGCCGGCAGCGTAGCAGTGCCGCTCCTAAAGTCGAGCTTCGGATGTTCGATCCCGAGGGGCCGACGCTCCGCGAGCTGGCGGTCCAGGCCCTGTCCTCCACGGAGCGCGGCTACGACCTGCTGGCGCCGAAGTTCGACCACACGCCGTTCCGGACGGCGGCCGCGGTCCTGGATGCGGTCGCCGACTTCCTGGCGCCGTACGCGCCGTTCGGGTCTGGTCTGGACCTGTGCTGCGGCACCGGTGCGGGCATGCGCATGCTGCGGCCACTCTGCCGGGACCGCGTGGTCGGTCTGGACGTCAGCCGGGGCATGCTGGAGGCCGGCCGGCGGCGGGCGGGCCGCGGCGCGGCCTTCGACTGGGTGCGCGCCGACGCCCTCGACGTCCCGTTCGGGCCCGTGTTCGACGTGGTCGTCAGCTTCGGGGCGTTCGGTCACTTCCTGGAACGCGATCAGCCACGGCTGGTCGCCCAGGCCGCCGGGCTCCTGCGGCCGGGCGGCCGCTTCGTGTTCGTCACGTCCCACATGCCGCCGGCTTGGTCGGCGCGCTACTGGCTGGCGCGCGGCTTCAACGCCGCCATGCACGTGCGCAACCTGCTCGTGTCGCCGCCGTTCGTGATGTACTACCTGACCTTCCTGCTCCCCGAGGTGCGTGGTCTGCTCGAGCGGGAGGGCCTGACCGTCGAGGCCCGTCCGCTGGCCGAAGAGGGACCGCTCGCCGCGCTCCAGCTGGTCTCGGCGACCAGCCTGGTTGCGCGCCGGAGCACGGGCCCGGGGCGGGATTAGAGGCCGAGCCCGGGGGGGCCCGGAACTCGGCCTCGTGTGGTGGGGAGTGCCTCAGCAGGTCGTGGACAGCGGTCCGCCGCGCAGGGCGCTGATCGTGAGCCCCGCGGCCGGCTGGTCGAACAGCAGGCCGATGTGGAACACGACGTCGTTCGGGCAGAACTGCTGCACGCTCGCGTTGGTCCCGCCGTCCCGGAAGAACGAGGCCTGTGGAGCGGGAATGACCGCCTCGTCGAACCGGGTGGCGAGCGCCGTGTACGAGACGGCGCCCGGTACGTCGGTCGGGCTGTCGAGCGCCGCCAGGAACGCCGAGCCGACCGCCATCTGGGCGCAGGCGGTGCACAGCGCGCCCGCGAGCTGGCCGACGATCGGGAAGGCGCCGATGATGTTCGCGAGCTGCGTGCCGTGCTGCGGCGTCGCGAGGCTCACGTAGCGGCGCACCTGCGCGGCGCCGCCGAGGTTCTCGATGTAGTAGCGGAGCGCGAGGCCGCCCTCGGAGTGGCCGACCACATCGAGCTTCGCGGCGCCGGTCTGGTTCAGGATCTGCCGGGCCCTCGCGGCCACGGCCTGCGCGGAGAGGGCGATGTCCTGGGTGCCCGGGATGGCGCCCGGCAGCCCCATCGTGAAGACGGTGAGGCCGGCGTTCTCGAGCCGGCCCTGGAGCGTGTCAAGGAGCGCCTGCGGTTCGGTCAGACCGCCGACGATCAGAACCGGGGTGCTGCCCCCGGCCTCGGCCGGCTCGGCGCCGGCCATCGAAGCGACGACGGCACCGAGCGCGACGAGCGAGACGAGAAAGCGCTTGACCAATCTCTTCCCTCCATCTGTGGGCCGACGAACTTACTCGACGGTCATATTACCCAGCGGTAAGTTCGTGTCAAGAAGGAGTGTCGGTCGGTCCCCGCAGGCCGGCCAGCGTGAGGTCCATCAGCTGGTCGGCGATGTCGTCCGCCGGCACCTGGGAGTGGTCGAGCCACCAGTCGGCCAGCGAGCGCGCGGCCCCCAGGAACGCCTCGGCCAGCGCGTCCGTGGTGAGATGCGACGGCGGCAACGCGTTCCCACCCCGCAGGATGCCCTCGATCGCGTTGGCGACGCGGCGGCTGAGCCGGTGTCGCTGGCCGGCAAGCTTGCCGCCCGGGTCGCCCATCTCCCGGAACAGGACGCGGAACGCGTCCTGGTGCTCGCCTACGTACCGGTAGTACGCGCGCACGCCGGTTCTGAGCTGCCTGTCGGGACCGTCGCCCGCGGCGGCCGACTCGGCCACCGCCGCGTCGATGGCGGCGACGATCTTCCGGTAGGAGAGGTCGACGTACGCGAAGTACAGGCCCTCCTTCGAGCCGAAGTAGTTGTAGATCATCGGCTTCGAGATGTCGGCGGCCTCCGCGATCTCGTCCATCGACGCCTCGTGGAAGCCCCGGGCGGCGAACACGCTGCCCGCCACCTCGAGCATCTGCGACTCCCGGACGGCCCGCGGCACCTTGCGAGTTCCCAGCAAGCGTCGGCGAGCCTGCACCACGGCGTCAGGATAGCGGGCGTACGGCGTCATGCCCCGCTTGATCGGGCGCGCGGGTCACCCACCCAGGGCCGGTCCTCGACGGACAGCTTCGCGAACTGGCCGGTCGTCGTCACGGTGCCTCCTCGAACTCAGAACCAGCGGTCGATCGGCTGGCCGAGCAGCGCCGCACCGGCGCGCGTGATGGAGTTGTCGTTCAGCGAGGCGTGCTGCCGGATCGTGTGGATGTCGCGCAGGCGCCGCTGCAGCGAGGACGTGTCGTAGATCCCGGACGCGCCATGCGTCGAGAAGCAGGTGTCCACCACGGACGCGCAGAGCTGCGCGACCCACGCGTCGTTGGCGTAGACGCGGGCCAGCAGGGGCAGGAACGCCTGTTCCGGGTGGCGCACCACCCCGCGGGCCTCGGCACGCAGGAAGGCCCGCGCCGCCCGGAGCGACGTCTCCGCGTGGCCGAGGCGGTGCTGGACCAGTGGCGTCCGCGCCAGCGGCGCCCGCATCGACGTCCGCTGCCGCGTCGTGGCCGCCGCCACCACCTCGTCGATCGCGGCCTGCGCGATGCCCAGTGCGACGCTCGTGATGTGGAAGCAGAAGTCGACGATGGGGTACCTGGCCACGCCCGCCACGCAAGGCCGGCCGAAGAAGATGTCGAACGTGCGCTCCTCCGGCACGAACGCGTCCGAGACCGCGAAGTGGTGGCTGCCGGTGCCGCGGAGGCCGAGCACGCGCCACGTGTCCTCGATCTCGACCTCGTCTCGCCGCAGCAGCATCGCCCTGGCCGCCGGGCCGTCAGCGCCCTGCCGCGGCTGCCCCGCGTCCAGCACCACGCAGTTGCCGAACAGCAGGTCCCAGCGCTGACACCCGCTCGCAAACGGCCAGCGCCCGCTGACCCGGTAGCCACCCTCGACGGCGTGCGCCTGGCCCAACGGGGCGAACGACCCGCCGACCGTCACGTCCGGGCCGTCCGCGTAGATCGCGTCGTACGTCGCCCGGGGCAGGAGCGAGAGCAGCTGCGGGCTCTCGGCGCCGATCATGGCCGTCCAGCCCGTCGCGCCGTCCGCGACCGCGAGCGCCTCCAGCACCTCCATGCTGGGCAGCAGGCCGACCTCGTCGCCGCCGTGGGACCGGGGGACCAGCATGCGGAACAGGCCGGCGGCCGTCAGGTCCTCGAACAGGTCGGCCGGCAGGCAGCGCTCGGCCTCGATCTCATCGGCCCGCGCCCGGATGGCCGGCGCCAGCCTTCGGACCTCCTCGAGCACCGTCATCGCAGCTCCCGGCCGAGGGCCTCGATCGCTTCGTCCAGGATCGCGTGCACGTCCTCGCCGGGCCGGCCCTCGACCCACCTCGTGATCGCGACGTCGAAGGGGACCAGCGCGATGCCGGCCAGCAGCCGGGGCCGCAGGTCGGCGTGGTGGTCCAGGCCCAGCCGCCTGGCGATGGCCTCCGCCACCAGCTCGTGCAGGCGCTGCCGGCTCTCCAGCTCGCGCGCCCGCAGGGCCGGCGACCGCTGCAGCAGCCGCACCAGCGCGAGGGTTCGGTCGGCGTCCGCGACGTACGCGGCGACCCGGGGCCGGAGCGCGGCGTGGACGGCCGCGAGCGGCGACTCGCCCGGCGGCCGGGCCACGATCGCGTCGCGCAGGCGCTCGGCCATCTGGTCGAGGAACTGGAAGACCACGTCCTCCTTGGACGCGAAATAGCGGAAGAAGCTGCGGCGGGAGAGGCCGGCCGCGGCCGCGATCTCGTCGACGGTCACGGACTCGAAGTCGCGGTCGGTCAGCAGCCGCAGCGCGACCTCCGACAGGTACGACCGCACCGCCTGCCGCTTGCGCTCGTTGATGGCGGTGGTCAACTCATCCCCCCTCCGGCCGCCGGGGCCGGCCACCACCCCCGCGAGAGGCGAGGGACGGCCAGATCCCCTGCTTGCCCGGCGACAGGATGCCGTTGGGGTCGAGGGCGTCTTTCAGCGTCTGGTTGAAGCGCCGCTGCGCATGGTCGTTGAAGTCGTACTGCTCCGCGACCAGGTCCATGAACCGCAGGTGCGCCCGGTACAGCCCGTACCCGGCGCGCGCCACCTCCGTGACGAGCAGCTCGTACAGCTCGTAGGCTCGGCGGGTCTCGGCCTCGTCGCTCGTGTCGAAGATCATCGGGAGCACGTGCACCACGCTGCGGGGCGAGGCGATCAGCCCGGGCGAGTACGCCACCCCGTGGCGCTCGGCCAGCGACCGCATCAGGCCGCACAGCGCCGTGACGTCGCGGCCCGTCAGCGGGCACACCGGCGAGAAGTCGAGGTGGCCGCCGTGCTCGCCGCCACGCCGACTGACCAGCTCCAGGATGTCCATGCCGGGCACGCCCGCCTGCACGCGGTCGCCGGCCGGTCCGGCCTCCCACGCCTGGTCGCCGGCGTACTTCGTGCCGCCGAACGACGCGCCGCGGATCACCGAGAACGCGCTGCGGACGGCCGCGAACTGGGCGTCGACGACCGGCTCGCGCCCGTAGAGCGCGAACCGCATGTTCCAGCGTCCCGGTTCCGCCACCTCCAGCGCGTTGGCGCCGGCCGGGCCGCCGATCAGCGGGTGGTTCGGGATCGTGTGGTCGAGCAGGAGCGGCCGCAGCGCGTCGATCAGCGGGCCGAGGTCCGCGTCGTCACGGACGCGCACCCAGCCGGACAGGTAGCACTCGGGCTGCGGCATCAGCCACACGCCCATCTTGGTCACGATGCCGAAGTTCGACTGCATGAACAGGCCGTCCGGCGACGGACCGAAGCCGCGGCGGTACACCTGCCAGGCGCGGCTGCCCGACATCGCACCCATGCCGGTGCGCAGGACGTCACCGTTTGCGAGCACGACCTCCATCCCGCACTGGCTGCCGGCGTGGTCGCCGTACGGCGTGAAGCCCCAGCCATGGTCCAGCGCGTTGCCCACGACGCTGCCCCAGCCCAGGTCGGGCACAGATATCCACAATCTGTGCCCAGCCGAACGTACGGCCTCGTACAGGTCGAAGAAGCGCACCCCGGGCTCCACGAGCGCGTAGGCGAGCTCCTGGTTCACCTCCAGGACGCGGTCCATGCGGCGCAGGCTGACCAGCACCGACCCGCTCACGCGCGGCGCAGGACCGCCGTACGCGTTGTTGCGGCCCTGCGAGAACGTCCACAGCGGCACTCGGTGCTCGTTGGCGATGCGCACGACCGCCCGGACCTGCTCGACGGTTGCCGGCAGGACGACCGCCGAGGCGGTGAAGTCGTCCGAGCCGGCGAACGAGTACGGATCGCGGTGCGCGCGAAGGTCGTCCGCGGACGTCAGGAGCGCGTCCGGTCCCAGCGCGTCCGCGAACGCGTGGAGCGCGCCCACCACGTCAGGCGCTGGCCGAGCGGACGGCAGGACACACCTTCTCGGGGGTGGGCGGCATCCTACATGCTGTTCGGCACCGAGTGCCTGTGTCAACACTCCGTCCCCCTTGACCTTGCACCCAGGTGCAACCCGTACGGTGGGCCCATGGATGGCTACTCGATCTCGCAGGCAGCCGAGCGCACGGGCTTCACGCCGTCGGCGCTGCGGTTCTACGAGCGGGCGGGGCTGGTACGGCCGGGCCGGACGCCTGCCGGGTACCGGCGCTACACCGAGGAGGACGTGGGAGCCCTGCGGTTCATCGCGCGGGGGAAGCGCCTGGGGCTCGCGCTCGACCAGGTCGCCGAGCTGGTTCCGCTGTTCCGGGGCCAGCGCTGCGCCCCCGTCCAGGATCGGCTCCGAGCCCTCGTCGACCGCAAGATCGGCGAGGCGCAGGGTCGAGTCGGCGAGCTGTACGGCCTGACGTCCGAGCTGCGGCGCGCCGCCGGCAGCCTGCACGAGCACACGCCGGACGGTCCCTGCGACGACGCCTGCGGCTGCACCGGCGAGGCCGTGGCGGTCGGGCCGCCGATCGTCTGCACGCTCAGCGAGGAAGAGCGCCGGGGCCGCGGTGCCGAGTGGCGCGCGGCGCTGGCTGCCGCGACCGCCCGCGAAGAGACGCCCGCTGGCGTCCGGCTCAGGTTCCAACGGTCAGTGGCAGTGGGGGCGCTCGCGGACCTCGCGGCGGCCGAGAACGACTGCTGCCGCTGGGCGGCGTTCACGATCACGATCGGGCATGACGACGTGACGATGGAGGTCACCGGGGCGGCGGCCGCGCGCGAAGCGATCGTCCGGATGTACCGGCCGCCCGGGTAGCTACTCCTCGCCGCCGATCCGGACCAGCTCCGTCAGCAGCGACGGGTCGAGGCGGTCCAGCACGTCCACCGCACGCACGTTCTCGGTCACCTGGTCCGCGCTCGTCGCCCCGAAGAGGACCGTCGCCACCTCGGGCTTGGCCAGCGCGAAAGCGAGCGCCAGCGCCGCAGGCGTGGTGCCCACCTCGCTCGCCAGCGAGCGGAGCTGCTCCACCGCCCGCACCGCCGGCTGCACGCGCGGCGTGTCCAGCGCCCCCGCGTACCGGCCGGACGCCTCCGGCGCCGCGTACTTGCCGGTCAGCACGCCGCCGGCCAGCGCCCACGAGGCCACGACGCTGGCGGGGCACGAGTGCAGGGCGGCCAGCATCTCCGGGTCGTCCACCACCGAGCGCCGAACGAGGCCGTACACGAGCTGCGCCGCGCACGGGCCCGGCACGCCCTGGGCCATCGCGACACGCCCGGCCTCCGCGATCCGCCCGGCGGGCCAGTTGACGATCCCCCAGGCGCGCACCTTCCCTGACGTGACCAGCTCGCCGACCGCGGACACCACCTCCTCCATCGGCAGTTGCGCCGGCGGCGGGTCCGAGTAGACGAAGTCGAAGTGGTCGAGGCCCGTCCGGTCCAGGGACGCGTCCAGCTCCTGGGCCGCGCTCTGGTCGGGCCAGAACTCCCACCACAGCTTGTTCGCGATCAGCACCTCGTCGCGCGGCCAGCCCGAGGCGCGGAAGATCTCTCCGAACACGACCTCCGAGTACCCGGTCTTCAGCGGCGCAGTGCCGGTCTGGTCGTTGTAGCGCGCGACCTCCAGGAAGTCGATGCCGCACTCGCGAGCCCTGGCCAGGACCGCGGCGCCCGTCTCCCGCGGGATCCGCTCGTACGTCTGCCAGGAGCCCAGCGCCAGCACCGAGACCTCGACGCCGGACGCGCCGAGCGGACGGTGAGCGAGCGGAGCCATGCCGTCGGTTCTATCACAGGCGGCGAGCCGCGCGGTAGGCTGTCGGCGCCCGTCTCATGGCGGCACAGGAGGACGCCAGCCACGCCGACCCGACTCACCACGCAGGATATCTACGCGTTCTGGATCGCCGGCCTCTTCCTGCTGGGTGTCATCGCAGTGCGGGCCATGCGGCAGCCGCCACCCCAGCTGCGGCTGCCCCGGCCAACCGGCGCCCAGCTGTCCACGGTGCTGGCCTGGCTGATCATCGCCGGAGTCGTGCTCGTGGTGCTGTTGACGCGCTCGAAGTAAAGCGCGACGAACTCTTCGAGCCCTTCCGGAGGCGCAAAGACGTGCAGTATACTGCCCCCCCGAAGCGCAAGCGTGCCCGAGGCATCGGGGAGCGCCACACCGTCTCGCCGGTGCGAGCGGTTCGGGAGAGAGAGAACGAGAAAATGGGACTGGAGACAGTCAATACAACTGCGCCCAGGCGCCCGTTCCGCCGGTGGGTGGCGGACGTCCGGAGGGGGACGGCGACGACACCGGGCCACCTTCGCATGCTCTCGGTCGTCATCGCGGTGGTGGCGATCGCGCTGATGCTGGTCGGCTCGGGCGCCCTGTTCACCGCCCTGACGACCGTCAACACGATCCAGCAGCGCACCGTTCCCGACGTGGTCGGCATGCAGCACGTCCACGCGTGGCTGGCCGACGCCGACCGGAACGCCGCCAGCGCGTTCCTGGCCGGCGACGCCGAGAACACCGTGTCGCAGCTGCAGTTCGACACCGAGTCGGCCGCGACGAACCTCGATCTCCTGGGCCGGATCAACCCCGACGACCCGCAGTTCCGCTACGCGGCCGACATCGCGGCGGCCAGCCGTGAGCTGCAGCGCGCGACGGACCAGGCCGGGGTGAGCGCCGAGGCGACGCTGCGGCTGCAGGCCATCGCGCAGTCGATCGGCTACTACACCTCCCTAGTCTCGACCGCGGGCGCCCTGGAGGGAACAGACGTGGCCGGCGGCACGGTCTACCTCCAGGCGGCCACCAACCTGATGCATGGGAAGGGCGGCATCCTGGACCAGGTCGACACCCTGCGCACCCTCTACACGGGCGATCTGAACGGAGCCAACCTGGAGCTGCAGGTCACGGCCGGGATGCTGTTCGTCTACGTCGGCGCGGCGCTGCTGCTCCTCCTGCTGCTGCTCAAGACCCAGCACTTCGTCACCAAGAGGTTCCGGCGCAGGCGGAACGGCCGGCTGCTAGCCGCGACGTTGCTGCTGTTCGTCGTGTCGGGAGGCGGCCTGCTGGGCTCGTGGACGGCCGCGCAGTCCATCCGCTCCGGCGAGAACGAGTCGTACATCAGGCTGGTCAACCTGTGGACCGCCCGCTCGCTCCTGTACGACGCGAACACGAACGAGAGCCTGTCGCTGATCGCGGTCGGCAAGGGCGCACAGTTCGACCAGGACTTCCACCGCGAGACGGTCCAGCTCGTCGACCGGCCCCTGACGAACCGCATGGTCCAGGACGCCAGGAGCGGGCAGGTGGACTTCAACGGCCTGATCGCCGACGAGCTGCGGTCGGCCGCGACCGGCGACGAGCGCGACGCCGCGCTGCAGGCGCTCGGCGCCTACCAGCGCTTCCTGGAGGCAGACGCGTCGGTGCGCGCCCAGGCGGACGCGGCGCTGCGCGCTCAGGCGGCCGCCGCGGCCCGCGCACAGGCGCAGCGGAACGCCAAGCCGGCATCGACGCCGGCGCCGGCGAGTCCACCGCCGGCTCCGCCCGCGACGGCCACCACCACGCGGCCCTCGGTGAGCGACCAGACCCTGATCGCCGCGGTCGACGAGCTCGACTGGTACCTCGGCGCGTCCATGCAGGTGCTGGAGCGGCAGTTCGACTCGACCATGACCTACGCGCAGGTCACGCTCGCGGTCACGGCCGGCCTGGAGGGCCTTGCGATCATCATCGTGGCGCTGACGTTCTGGGGCGTCCAGCCGCGCATCGACGAGTATCGCTGACGATCCAGAGCCCCTAGGGGTTCCAGAACTGCTTTGGATGAGTGATTTCCGCTTGCCATCGGGAAGGCGGGACCCCTCACGCCCCAGCTCCGCCAGCACCGGCTCCCAGCCCAGGTTGCCGATTGGAAATCAGAACCGCGTGCCCGCACCCAGGGCCGACAGCCGGCGGATCACCGGCTGGCCCGAGACCTCCGGCGGGTGGACTGCATACCTCCGGTCCGGCAGCCGCTCCAGCCGCCAGCCCCGCGTCAGGCGCCGGTTGTGCACACCGCACAGC
>Ga0126369_10001906_pt1 | contig 14712 bp, 12 predicted proteins | sample PanSoiMetaPlot_1_FD_109646 | JGI IMG/M metagenome (GOLD analysis project Ga0126369, IMG submission 109646) | Tropical forest soil microbial communities from Panama - MetaG Plot_1 | ecosystem: Environmental > Terrestrial > Soil > Tropical forest > Bulk soil | place: Panama | collected 2016-02-17 | reverse complement strand
CAGACTCCTCCCGGCACGTTTCTTCCGGGCACAACTGGCGCTTGGAGCTATAGGGCAACTCCTATTGCAGATCCGTTCGCGAATGTTCCAGCGCCACGAGACCCAACGGATCCGTCGGAACCTATGCCTCTCCCGCTAAATCCCGCTACGCAAAATGTTCTATACAACAATGCGACTTACGGTTGTCCCGACCAATCGGGTTGTACTGTTTACAAGCCCGGCAAATATACCAGCCCGATTGTCGTGAAAAACAAGACTGTGCTTTTTGTTCCGGGTCTCTATTATTTCGCGATACCTGCAGGTAACTTCGATAAGGATAATTGCGGTACTCCAGGCGGCTGTATAGCGCGGCCGACCGGCCAATGCAATTATGCGATCACCGTTGACTCGAACGGTGTCGTGCGGATGGCATCGAATTCAGCACCGGAAAGCGATGGCAGTGGAGGCGTCACCTTTTTCTTGTCTGGTCCCGGCGGCACGAACGGTTTTGGCTCAGTCTTTTTCGGTTCCAACGCGGGAAACTCCGGCGGACGCACTATCGACGCGTTCACCACAAGTGGCGTCGGGTGCGCCGGTGGGCCGCTTCCCAACCCTGGTTTAAGTTTGCCCAGTACCGTCCAGGGAAACGTTTTGCTTGGGCCATGCACCTATGACGGGAGTTACACCCGGAGCAGCACAAACGTGTCTCCTGGTGCAGGAGCGACACAGTCAGTGAGAGGCATGATCTTCTTCCAGGATCGTAACAACGGCAATAACGATGGCCAACCGAGTATGCAGGGTGGCGGTGGTTTGCTTATGTCAGGCAACCTCTATTTTCACCATTGTCCATCGAAAAATCCGGTCACGGGAGCTCCAGCGCCGCCAGCAACCGCCCAATGCAACAGTGCGACCGAATATCACTCGTTCTTCCAGTTACAAGGCACACCGGGATCGGGAACCTTCCTTCTCGGCAACATAACGACCGACGAGCTGTCCCTGGGCGGAAACGGCAGCGTATCCATGCAATTGGACACACGCAGCGTATACACGATTCTTAGAGCGGCTCTGATCCAGTAATCCAGAACATGGAATTACTCTCTCTCAACCTCAAAGAGCGGCCGCCGCTCTATCCGCGAAAGCGGCTGCAACCGCGGCCGTTCCAGCTGGGCTCGGCGAATCTCAACCGCGGGGTCGTGCCGTATCGTGGGCTGTCTTATTCCGTCTTCCTTCATCACGTCGCAATTTTTTCGGTGCTCTTCATCCCATCGCTGGACAGCTATTTCCGTATGCCGGCCCTTCCGATAGGGGACCAGTTGTTCGCGATTAATCTGAATCATCAGGCAAAGCTCGTTTACTTTCCGCCCGTTCAGGCGAAGGAGGAGGGCGAAAAACGGAAGAATGAAGGCCAGGAGCCCCAGCCAAAACCGCAGCCGCTGAAAGCCCGATCTGTCCGCACCAAGGGCCTGAGTTATCCGGGTCCGCAGGCAATCATTTCAGACGTGCCGAACTCGACGAACAAATTCCAGACGGTGCTGCAGCCGAAGCTCGTGAATCCGCCGATCATCCGAATTCCGACTCCGCTGCCGAACATCCTTCAGATTGCCGATGCCGGACCACTACCGAAGCCTCCGGAGCCTCCCAAACTGGAAGCAACCATCGCGAAGAAAGATCTGGTGGTTCCGACTCCGTCGCAGGTTCCGTCGCAGCGTCCGAACGTCGTCCTTCCGAAGCCGACGGCAGCTCCCACGCTTCCTGTGCCGGAAAGACCCCTCGAGCCTCCGACTCTTGTAAGAAAGGATCTGACCGTTCCGGCGCCGACTCTCAGCACAGCACAGCGGCCAAAGGTGATCCTGCCGCTCGGGCCTGCGGCCCCTGCACTTCCGGTTCCCGAAAAACCTATCGAGCTGACGACAGCGCGCAAGGATCTAGCGATCCCATCCCCGTCGCAAGTGGCTCCATCACAGAGAGCGAACGTTGCCCTTCCGAACGCGAATTCGGCGCCCGTGCTTCCAGCGCCTGAAAGACCCATCGAGCCGCCAACGGCAGTGAAGAAGGATTTGACCATTCCCGTGCCATCGCAAGTCCAATCGCAGCGTCCGAATGTCGTGCTGCCTGCGCAAGCTGCAGCGCCCGCGCTTCCGGTGCCGGAAAGGCCTGTAGAGCCGCCAACCGTGGCCAAAAGAGATTTGACCATTCCGGCGCCGTCGCAGGTCCAATCCCAACGCGCCAACGTCCTCCTGCCGGGACAGACTTCGGCGCCCACTGTTGCGCCGCCCGCTCAGGTTGCCGCTGTGGACACTCATGGTGCGGATCAGCAAAACATAGTATCGATATCACCCTTGCCGGCCCCGCCTGGCCAAACAGCGATTCCTGCAGCAGAAGCCCGTGGACGCTTCGCGATTTCTCCAGATCCCAACTTGACGGCATCCGCAGCAGCGCCGGGCGTCAAAGCTGATGACCTGCCGAAACCGATGGCGGGAGTCGGAAAAAAACCTGATGGCCCGGCGGGTACAGCCACAACCGGCAATACGGGTGGAGCCGCCAGCGGCACAGCAGATAAAGGCAATGGCACCACGACAGACAACGGAACCGGTACAGGCGCGCGCGGGAGCGGATCGGGAAATGCTCCGGCAAAGAGTCCTTTTGGAGGACTCACCGTTCAAGGTGGCCGCTTGTCCGGAGCCGGCACTGCTACTGCGGCACCGCCCTCGCGATCAGTAACCACGGGTCCAAGCGCCCCTGCGTCGCCGAGCGGGCCGACGTCGTATAACATGACGGTCGTCGCCAATGCCGGCAGCGGCGGCGGGTTGCCCGACTTGGGAGTGTTCGCGCGTGAGCCGGTCTACACGGTGTATATCGGCATGCGGACGAAGAGTGGTGTCTCGTTACCTTCATGGACACTGCAGTATGCCTTGATTCCGTCGACCCCAAACCCCACCGCGGTCATTCCACCATTCCCCATCACGAAGGAGCCACCAGTCTTCCCGGCTGAGTTGGTTCGAAAGTATTCGCGCAGCCTGGTCATTGTGTACGCGATTATCGACGCCAAGGGAAACCTTCAGGAACTTGCCGTAAAGGAGAGTCCCGATCCTCAATTAAATCCGCTTGCGCTCGCGGCATTGTCCAAGTGGACCTTCCGGGCGGCAGAGCTCAACGGCAATGCGGTATCGGTAAAGGTACTGTTGGGTATTCCAGTCCTACAATAGATGCCGCGGATGACGCTCCGTGTCATCCTGCCATCCGCGGCTTTGTGTCTTTGTGTTTTTCACCCATCGCGATATATTCCGACAACATGAAAATCAAAGTTGCTCCGAAAGGAATGGGCCTTAACGATTTCGTTGCGCTCGAGGAAGGCTTTTTCCAGGCCGAAGGTCTCGATGTTGAATTCGATTGGAAGACTTTCCGAGGCACGCAATCGAGTTGGAAAGGAATGGAATATTTCGAGCGGCCGCAAGATAAAGCTGTCGGCGAGCAGGTGATCCAATGTGCGTGCTTGTGGGGCACGATCAGCAACGCGAGCGCGGGCATGGGTTTGATTGTTCCCGACTGTTACGGCATCTCGCCGTGGTCGATATTTGTCCGGCAGGATTCCAAAATTCGCAAGCCCGAAGACCTCCGCGATATACCGATCGCCGTGGGAATGCGAGCGGGCAGTCACTTCAACGTGCCGTATCGACTCGAGAAGTATATGCCGCTGGAGAACATTAAAATTGTGAACATCGGCGGCTTCGGTGCGCGCCTCAAAGCACTGCTCGATGGAGAGGTCGAAGCTGCAAGTTTACTGCCTCCACAAATCGACATGGCCAAGCAACTTGGGCTCCATGAAATTATTGCGGACGAATTCAAAACGCTGTGGTGGGTTCCCGAATCCACTGAAAACACCGCCGTCCGCGGATATCTCCGTGGACTCGATCGCGCCGAGCGTGTGCTCGAAGCGGATTTGCGGAAGTATCTGCCGCTGTGGAAGCACTGTGTTCCACCTGAGTTTCAAGATCGAGACTGGGACTTTAGCCGGTTCAGCCGTGGTGAACGTTTTATGTATCAGCCTATCTTGCGCGAGGAATTCAACGAAGTAATGCAGCAAGTTGAGCGATGGGGGCTCGATCAATACTTGAAGGATCGTTCGTTTGAAAACCTGGTCTACCGAGGGCAACAACGTGCTTGATTCAAACGGGATGAAAAACACAGAGACACAAAGACACAAAGGCACAAAGGCGCGCATCCAATGCTTTTTTACTGCGCGCCTTTGTACCTTTGTGTCTTTGTGTCTCTGTGTTTTTCCATATTCGTTCGGATTGCCTGGTAATGCCCTGATTGTGTGGGAAGCTTTTAAGATTCATGGCGGGCAGATCCATGCCGTCGAAGCATTCATGAGGGTCATGCCGGCCAGCGCTGGATCGGGTTGGGACTGAGTCGCGAAATCGGCGAGAAGCGGGTCGAGATTTCAGCGAGAAACTATGGCGATCTCAGTACGGACCGCGCCTTAATTCCCAAAAGACAAACGTTTTGTATTGGCGAGGAAACTGCATTCGACGCACCTGGCCCTACTGCTTCGTGATGTGGAAGTCGCCTTTTTCATCATCGTGAGTCCAGGTCCCCGTCATCGTATTGCCGTTTACTTTTCCATCGATGATGTAGTGTACGATCCGTCCGCGGTTGCCTTCGGCATCGAATTCCATCGAGATGGCTCCTGTTTCGGCTGTGAATGAAGCTTTCGTGAGCGGCAGAGATCGCGGTCCCGCGTGCACGATTCCGCGCAGGTTTCCGTCTTCCCATCGCAGGTCGACACTGATGGACTCACGTCGGTCGCGGCCGAGACCATATTCTCCCGACCACGTTCCGCTTGGGGCTTGGTTCGAAACGGCTGGTCGCGACGTGCAAGCGGAAAGTAGTAGGAGCGCAATGACGAAAGAAACGCATAGAGGTTTGTTTATCATTTCGGTTCTCAGTGCCGTTTCATTATACTCGGCGCGGCGATCGGCAAAAGATGGTGATGTTTTCGATTTGTTCCATTCCCCTCCTCGTGAGGAGGGGTGGCTGCGGCATCCAGAAAATTTCGGCGAAGCCCACCTTAGCGCCGCAGACGGGGTGGTCGCTCACAAGCCATATTGCTTGTGAGCGACAACTTTTCTTAATAGCTGCGCCCTATCGGGCTTGCGCGGGTTCCGCCCCCCGTCCGCCCAGTCGATACGTTTGGACCTAACTTAACCACAGGATGATCAATGAACCTTCGAAAGTTTTGTTTCGCAGCACTTGCTGTTTTCGTTTGCGTCAACTGCTTCGCTCAATCGCAGACCTCTTCCGGCGACATCAAAGGGACTGTCACCGACTCGACCGGCGCAGTCTTGCCTGGCGCCACCGTCACCGTGACTAACATTGATACCGGCATAGAGCGCTCCGCTACGTCGGACAATATCGGAAACTTCCGCTTCTTCCTGTTGCCGCCGGCTGACTATGAGCTCAAAGTGCAGCTCACGGGGTTTTCAATCTACACACGCCGGCCGGTCGAAGTCACGGTTGGTCAGATCGTGGTTATTGAAGCGGTTTTGCAGCCGGCTGCGGTGCAGCAAGAAATATTGGTCCAGGAAACATCATTGCAGGTTGAAACTGAGAAGACACAACAGTCCGATACGATCACGGAAAAGCAAATCGAAAATCTTCCCATCAACGAGCGGAACTTCCTCAACTTCTCATTACTCACGCCGGGCGTGACCGATTCCAAGGCGCTCGTCAGTTTCGGTCTCCCTCAGGCGCCGACCTCCGGACTGTCCTTTCTTGGTCAAAATGGCCGCTCGAACAACGTCACGATCGACGGCGTCGACAATAACGACGACGCTGTCGCGGCCGTACGGTCCACAATGAGCCAGGAAGCAGTTCAAGAATTCCAGATCAACCGATCGAACTTCTCTGCGGAATTCGGCCGCGCCGGCGGAGGGTTGATCAATATCGTTTCCAAATCCGGCACGAATCGTTTGAACGGCAGCGTCTTCGCATTTATGCGTAACGAGGCCCTGGATGCGAGGAATCCGTTTGCATTTGGTGCGAACAATAGCAAAATCGACCCGCCGTATAACCGGGTTCAAGCCGGATTTATTCTCGGCGGCCCGATAAAGAAAGATCGGACTTTCTTTTTCCTGTCGTATGAAGGCCTGCGCCAGCGTGAGTCCCGGTTCGTGACATTTCTCGAGAATACGAATTTCTTTCAGCCGACAGCTTCTCAGCGCGCGTTGATTCAGGGACTCACTGCAATTCCGGGCCTTCAAGGAATTGCTGCCACACTGAACAGTGTCCTGACGACGTCACGGCAGACGTTTCCCGCTACCGTGGCTCTCCTGGAATCCAACAGTGGTGTCTTTCCTTTTCGGAACAACGACAACACGGCATCACTTCGGCTGGACCATTCCGTTTCAGGATCGGATCAGGTATTCGGTCGGCTGACGTTCTCTGATATCGACACCATCGGCGGAGGAACCGGCGGATTGAAAACCCCGTCCCGCGGAGCCAACTACGCCATCCAGGATTACGCGGGTGTTTTCGGCGAATCGCATTTCTTTGGACCACGCCTGGTGAATGAGTTTCGGTTTCAGTTCGCGAATCGCGATTATAATGCGCTGCCCGCCGATCCTTTCGGACCTGAGATTACGATCAACGGTGTTGCTGCGCTTGGCCGAGACTTCTATCTTCCTTCAAAGCGCAACGAGAAACGATGGCAATGGCTCGACAACATGACCACCGTTCATGGTAAGCATGAGGTCAAATTCGGCGCCGACGTCCACTACATTCCATTCGATACAACTACTGAAGTATTTCTGGGCGGCCGTTTCATTTTTGGCGAAGGTATTCCTTTAGGGCTCGTCGGGGACACGTTTTTCGGTCCTGGAACAACCACGGCCATAGGGTCGGCCTTAGTTGCAGCCGGCCGCGCGGATCTGGTACCGAATTTATCGGCCTCAATTACTTCATTGCAGGCTTTCAATTTCGGACTGCCGATCGTGTATCAGCAAGGTTTCGGCGATCCGGTGGCAACCCTGAACAACAAGATCGTTGGAGCGTATCTTCAGGAAAACTATAAGCCCACGCGGAAATTGACGATAAACCTTGGCGTCCGCTATGAAATGGAATTCCAGCCGCCTCCAGTGCATCGTGACCGGAATAACTTCGGTGTGCGTTATGGTTTTTCCTACAGTCCCGATTCCCGGACTGCGATTCGCGGTGGATACGGGATTTACTATTCGCCGTTGTTCGAAGCTGTGGCCTTTGTAGCCCGTGTGTTGGACGGCACGCAAATTTCGCAGGTGTTTGTCCCGCTGACCGGCTTACCGGGACTCACTGCGACGTCCGCCCAAGTATGGGGTCTTGGGAAGGGACAAAACATCTTCGGAAACCGAGTGCTCACAGCCGCCGATATCGCTCCGCTTGGACTTCGTCCGGGTATTACGCCTCCAGTGCTCCTTCGGACGGATCCGAATCTGGTCAATCCTTACAACCAGCAATTCAGCTATGGGATCGACCGCACGGTCTACGGTCTTAACCTGAGCGCAAACTATATCGGGAGTCGCGGAGTGAGAGTAATTCGCTCACGAAATGTGAATCTCAGGCAAACGGGGACAAATGCCTTTGGTCCCGTGTTCGGGCCGATCAATCCGGCCATCCTGCAAGACAATCGAGTCGAATCGTCGGGGAGTTCGATCTACCACGGCTTAGCGGTGAGCGCGACGAAGCGGTACAGCGATCATTATCAATTTCAGGTGTCGTATACCCTGGGAAAGGCGATTGACGATACCGTCGATTTCATCACGGATCTTCAAGCGGCAAATCAGCTGAATCTGCGCAACGAGCGATCATTATCCGCATTTGATCAGCGCCATCGATTGGTCGTCAGCGGCGTAGTCGATCCGATTGCGGGCATCACGGTCGCGCCAATCTTTACCTACGGAAGCGGACATCCTTTCAACCTGCTCCTCGGATTCGACGCGAACAATGATACGCAGGCCAATACTGACCGTCCGCCTTTCGCAGGCCGGAACACCGGCCGCGGGCCGAATTACATCGACTTTGATTTGCGTGTTGCGAAGGAATTCCGTCTTCGCGGAGATTCGGATTACAGGCTGGAAGGAATCGTCGAAGCGTTCAATCTGTTCAACAGAGTTAATTTCTCCGGCGTCAACAATATCGTTGGTACGACGCCTCTCCCTAGCTACAGCGTTGAAGGAAACCGCCGCGCGAAGCCCGCGGATCCTCTTGGATTCACCTCTGCATTCGACCCCCGCCAGATTCAATTGGGAGTGAAGTTCAAATTCTAACTAAGTGGAGCCGCAGATAGCGCGGATGACACGGAAGGGCAATGGTCTGCTCCATTGCCCCTCCGTGTCATCCGCGCTATCTGCGGCTCGGCTTACTAAGAATTAAGAAATTCTTAAGAGAGAGTTCAGTGAAATTTAGAGTTAAAATTCGCCCCGATGGGTGTAGTACCGCCATCATTTGAAAGGATTGCGATGCGAAAGTATGTATCCGTTGCTCTAACGAGCATTTTGGTTCTATTGGCAGGTGCCTGCACGCAGAAGTCGTCTCAGGCGCCACAACAGCAGCCGGAGTACAGCTTAAATACAGTCAAGGATGTTATGGATTCTATCGTCGATCCGGCGTCAGACTACATTTGGGACGCTGTGGAAACCACAGTGAGCGCAAAGGGGGTTGAGGAGAAGGCGCCGCACACAGACGAAGACTGGAAGCAAGTGCGCCGGCACGCGATCATGCTGTTGGAGGCCACTAATCTCCTGCAAATACCCGGCCGCCACGTTGCCAAGCCCGGCGAGAAAGCCGATGATCCAAAGGTCGAGCTTTCTCCCGAACAGATCGAGGACTTGATCAACAAAGATCGCGCGAGCTGGAATAAATATGCACAGGGCCTGCGCGACGCAACAATGGAAGCCTTCAAGGCGATCGAAGCTAAAAACGCAGAGGCATTATTGAATTCGGGCGACGGTATCGACAATGCGTGTGAGAAATGTCATCTGCATTATTGGTATCCAAATGAGAAGCCGGTCGAAGCGGCTAACCAGAAGAGCGGTAGTTGAGATCTCGAATCGTTTTCCTATTACTCGCTTGCTCGATCGTTGCCGCTGGCGCGGTTGCGCAAAGCAACACCGGCACGATCAAAGGCCACATGCGCCTGACGGGCAAGTTACCCGGAAATCCGATCATCCGCATGGGCATGGATCCGATGTGCTCGAAGATGAATGCGGGCAAGCGCGTGATCCAGCAATATGTCGTCGCCACAGCCGACGGCAGTCTCGCGAATGTATTCGTGCGGCTAAAAGGAAACGTTCCTCAGACCCCGATTCCTACTCAACCTGTGGTCATTGATCAGCAGGCATGTGTCTACACGCCTCGCGTCGTCGGGGCCCGTGTGGGTCAAACGGTTCAGATCAAAAACAGCGATATGCTTTTGCACAATGTGGACGCCTCGTCCGGGAAGAACAACGGCTTTAACATCGCGCAGCCGCGTGCGGCCTTGGTTTACGAATTTAAGCCGAAGAATGAAGAGATCATGCTCCATCTCAAGTGCGACGTTCACAATTGGATGAATGCGTATGTCGGTATTGTTACCAACCCCTACTTCGCCGTCAGCAATACGATGGGCACGTTCCAAATCGACAAAGTTCCGCCCGGGACCTACACCTTAGAAGCGTGGCATGAGCGCTTCGGTCTCGTTTCAAAGCCGGTCACGGTAAAGGCAGGCGCTGTAGCCTCCGTGGATTTCGACTACGCAAGCAACGAAAAATAACCACAGAGACACAAAGACACAGAGAGGACAAAAGGGATCGCCTTTTGTCCTCTCTGTGTCTTTGTGTCTCTGTGGTTATTTCCGTAATTTTCCCTCCTTCCTGAAACCTTTTTGTGGCTAATATCTCCCACTATGCAATTAGCCGAAAAAATGTCCCGGATCGGGACCGAATCCGCGTTTGAAGTCCTTGTCAAAGCCCGTGCTCTTGAACGGCAGGGGAAAAGCATCATTCACCTGGAGATCGGCGAGCCCGATTTCCCAACCCCTGCCCATATCATCGAGGCCGGCAAACGTGCGCTCGACGAGGGCTGGACCAAGTACGGACCCACTGCCGGATTTTCCGAGTTTCGCGAAATCATCGCGGCATATGTATCCCGCACACGTCGCATCAAAGTCGATGCAGAGAATATTTGCGTCGTTCCAGGCGGAAAGCCGGTCATGTTCTACAGCATGGTTGCCCTGCTCGAACCGGGCGATGAAGTGATCTATCCCAACCCGAGTTTTCCCATTTATGAATCCATCATCAATTTCCTCGGAGCAAAGCCGGTTCCCGTTCCATTGATCGAGAACCGCGGCTTCTCATTCGACCTCGATGTGTTGCGCAAGGGCTTGTCCAAGAAAACGAAGATGGTGATCTTGAATTCTCCCGCGAATCCAACGGGTGGGCTCATTCCGGAAGAGGATCTTGTTCAGATTGCGGCGATGCTTCGTGATCGCGACGTTATGATTTTGAGCGACGAAATTTATTCGCGCATTTTCTATGAATCCGAGCCTTCGTCCATTAGCGGGCTTGACGGAATGCTGGAGAAGACCATCATTTTGGACGGTTTCTCAAAGACCTATTCCATGACCGGCTGGCGTCTCGGTTATGGTGTGATGCCACACTGGCTCGCGAATGCGGTCAATCTGCTCGCAGTCAATTGCAATTCCTGCACTGCAGGTTTTACCCAGCGTGCCGGGATGGCTGCCTTGGAAGGCCCGCAGGACGCCGTGGGCGCAATGGTCACCGAATTCCGGAAGCGGCGTGATGCGATGGTTAAGGGCTTCAACGAAATTCCCGGCTGGCGATGCGCCGTCCCCGCCGGGGCTTTCTATGCATTTCCAAATGTCAGCGGGACCGGAATGCCTGTCAAGGAACTTGCAAACTTGCTTTTGAATGAGGCAGGAGTCGCCTGTTTGTGGGGGACCGCCTTCGGCCAGTACGGCAACGGGTATCTGCGATTTAGTTACGCGAATTCTCTGGCGAATATTCAGGAAGCGATCGGCCGGATAAAGAAGGTTTCATCCCGCTGGATAAAATAGATAATCCCCTCCTCACGAGGAGGGGATTTCGCTTTATGAGGCTTTTCGACGCGGCATTTTCCGCAAAAGAATCTCTTCGAGGACGTGCAAGTCTGCGGGCTTGGTCACGTGTGCGTCAAAGCCGGCCGCCTTCGCCGTGGCGACATCGCTGTCCTGGCCATAGCCAGTAAGGGCGATCAAAACGACGTCGTCCAGACGCGTGTTGTCGCGCACGTGGCGCGCGACTTCATATCCGCTCAACACCGGCAGGCCGATATCGATCAGTGCCACATCCGGATGTTCCTCTTCAATCGCAGCGAGAGCGGTAGCGCCATCGCCCCTTTCAAGGACGATGTGACCCATGGACTCGAGCAGCACGCGCAACATCTCTCTCGAATCGTCCTGGTCTTCGACGACCAAAACTCGCTGCTTATCCGGAGAATGTTGGGGTCCGCGCAGCGGATGAATCACGGCTTTCGGCTGGCGCGGTAACGTTACGATAAATTGGCTTCCTTTACCGACACCTTCACTAAAGGCTTCAACACGTCCACCATGAAGCTCGACGATCCGGCGTACGAATGTAAGACCGATACCGAGTCCTCCTGTGGATCGTTCCAGTCCCTGTCCGTCTTGCACGAATAACTCGAAGATCTCGGAAATCATTGAGGGCGAAATTCCACGACCATGATCCTTTACTTTCAGGACAACGGAATCGTCGTTTGCAGTTGCCGAGAGATGAATGGCACTACCGGGTGATGAATACCGGACGGCATTTGATACAAGATTCACGACGACCTGCTGCATACGTGCCGCGTCGGCCCGCACGATCAACTTGAGCAGCGGGAGTTCCGTAATCAATTTTGCACTGTGTCCTTCGAGAACTGGGGTGAGAACCTCAATCGCACTGCTCACCACGTCACGCAAGTCGACGTCTTCTTTCCGAAGCTCGATCGCGCCACGTGTTATCCGCGATACGTCAAGCAATTCATCGAGAAGCCGTGCCATATGCCGCGACTGCCGACCAATGATCTGCCGCGCCTTGTCGACGGACTCCGATTTTACGTTCGGCGCTTGCATAACCATTGCTGCGCTAACCACAGCCGCCAGTGGATTGCGCAGTTCATGCGACAGCATCGCCAGGAATTGTTCGCGGCCGCGAGCGAGTTCTTCATTTCTCCGATGCAGTTCTTTGTTGCTGGCCTGCAACTGTTCTATGGTGGACTGCAACGACTCTTTTGGATTGCTGTCTTCGATCAGTAAGCGCGATATCTTACTTGTGTTCGCCGTTTCGAAAACGCGTCCGCCCATTTTTTCGATTTCCCGCACGCCGCGTGATCCATCGGGGCCGGTTCCCGAAAGAAGGATTCCTACAGCTTCGGGGCCAGCGTCTCGCGCCAGGGATAGAAAGAATTGATCGATCGGCAATGTCAAACCAGTCACTTGTTCATTGTCGCTCAGCAGAAGCCGCCGATCCTGAATCGTCACGTCTTTTCTTGGCGGAAGTAAGTAGATGCGGTTTGGCTGAATCTCGATATTATGCTCTGCCTGTAGGATCGGCAGATTGGAGTCAAGCCCAAGCAATTCGTCCACCACCCGTTGAAAGTGCGCAGACAGGGGTTGAATTACGATGAAGGCGATTCCCGGATTCGGCGGCAGCTCCTTCAAAAATTGCTTAAGGGATTCCAGTCCCTCTATGGATGCTCCGATACCGGCAATGCGGAATCGTGATGGGTTGCTATCGCGAGTTTTGGAAGCTGACATTGATTCGGAGTTCACTCAGCCCCCTCCTCGTTAGACCTAGTGAAGCGTATGTCTTGTAGCAAACACAAATCCAATTCGGGTGAATTGCTGTATCAGCTTGGGAACGACAAGAAACTGCGCAAGTTAGCAGAGGATGTCGCCGTGATGGGATTTGCGCCTACATTCTGAAGAAGGCGGAAAGAGGGCACCAAATGCCCCTAGATGAAATAAATTTTCCCGGTAGGGTGCATCTGTAACGGGAGGCCATACTCGGTGTATCATTCGAGGCCAAACATGAAATTCCGGTGGTAGGCCAATGAATCTCGCTTCTTTGATATTTGTCATGTTGTTTCATCATTCATTCGCCGCGGAGTTCGACAGTTCGAAACCCGTCGAATTGAAGGGTACGGTTACGCGACTCGACTGGGTCAATCCCCATGCGTGGATTTATCTTGATGTGAAAGATGAGAAAGGAAATGTGACCAGCTGGGGATGCGAACTCGGTAGCCCGAATCTTCTAATGCGAAATGGCTGGAGCCGTGATTCGTTGAAAGCCGGCGACGTCGTTGTTGTAAACGGTTCGCGCGCCAAGGACGGATCGAACATCGCAAATGCGCGCACCGTACGGCTTGCGGACGGCAAGCGGATTTTTAACGCGGGATCTTCGGGAGACCAGTCTCAATAAGGTTTCTTTAGCCGGCGCCTATTTAATCTGCTCCAGCAACGGAATATCTTTCGGAGCCTTCGCAGCAGGGAGTGACTTCAGGTAAGCGTAAATATCCGTCAATTCTTGATCCGACAAAATCTTCTCCGTGAACGCGGGCATGCCACCGGTCGGTTTCCGCACGTAGCGAATCAAGCCCTGCACGTTCAGCCCTGTTTGCGTTATTCGAGCGCCGTCACGCCCGCCCTGGCCGGTGGTTCCATGGCAGTAGTAGCAATTCTGCTTCATGAAGAGTCGCTTGCCGTTGTCCGCGTTCCCACTGGTCGCTGACTGGGCCGATGCAACAGCCGGCATCGCGATAACGAGGAATAAAAAAATCTTCTTCATGCTTGCCACTCCTACCTCGGTTGCGAAATCACGTCGACCAGAGCCGGTTCGCCGCGCTTCACGACATCAATGGCCTTTTTAAGCGCAGGTCCGAGATCCGCCGGATTCTCGATTGGGCCGACTCCATACATTCCGTAGGCCTTGGCCATCGTCGCATAGTCGATATTTGGATCCGTTATCGCGTTTCCGATGTCCACGCGGCTCACATCGCGTTGCGCTCGCGCTGCCATGTCCGCGACGAACATGCGTTCCTGATGGTACGAACGATTGTTGTGCATGATATTCAATAGCGGAATCTTGTGATGCACTGCCGTCCACAACACGCCTGGCGCATAGTTCAGGTCGCCATCGGATTGAATGTTCACTGTCAAGCGGCCGTACTTCCGGTTGGCGAGCGCCGCGCCCACCGCTGCGGGCGCGCCATAACCGATGCCATAGGCTCCATGTCCGCCGATGAATTGATAATGCTTCGTGAAGTCCCATAGCCGCGTCGGCCACCAGCTTTGGAACACAACGTCGGATACGAGGGACCAGTCTTCGTTCTTAACCAAGTTCCACAACTCGGCAGACATCCTCGCGGTGGTAATGGGGCTGGAATCCCAACCCCAGGCGGCTTCCTGCAACGCCTGTTCCTGCATCTTCTTCGCCGCTTCTGCGTAACGCGCCCCGCGCTGATCGAAAACGCGCTTGCGATCGGCAGTGATCAGCTTTTTGCACGACTCGATTAATAACGGCAGAGTCGCTTCGGCGTCGGCCGGGATCGCAATATCCGCTTCGTTGTATTGACCGAAATCTTGATAGTTGCTCTTCATGAGCAGATCCATGGAAGAGATCGTGATGATCTTGGCGCCGTCTTTTGTCAGCGCACGCACCT
>Ga0126369_10001904_pt1 | contig 14716 bp, 18 predicted proteins | sample PanSoiMetaPlot_1_FD_109646 | JGI IMG/M metagenome (GOLD analysis project Ga0126369, IMG submission 109646) | Tropical forest soil microbial communities from Panama - MetaG Plot_1 | ecosystem: Environmental > Terrestrial > Soil > Tropical forest > Bulk soil | place: Panama | collected 2016-02-17 | reverse complement strand
GCCGCGCCGCCACGGCTTAAGTTAACGCCTAGGGGGGGATTCCTTGCCAGCGGGGGAATTCGAGGATCACCGCCGATCCGCTTCCCGCGTGCCTACACAAATCGCTCGGCCTCACCCCAGCTTCACATTCGCCGCGCGACCCACGTCGCCCCACTTCTTGGTCTCCGTGTCGATCAATTGCGCGAATTCCGCCGCGGTGCTGCCGACGGTCGGCGTCGCCATGGCCTTGAACTTCTCCTTCTCAGGCCGCTGGCACACCAAGTTGAGCGACGCGCGGCGCCGGCACGTCGGCATTAGCTCGCGGTCGAAGCCGCTGAACATCTTTTGCATTTCGCCTCATTGGGCCGGACCGGAAAGTCACGTCCTTGCGACGCATGCGCCGCCTCGGGGGGCGGCCATTGATTGGCCGCCCCCCGCTTGTGCGTCAGGTTTCGTGTCCGGCGGCTTCGAGTATCAGCCGCGTGATGACCTGCGGATGGGAGATCATCGACAGATGGCTGGCCTTCACCTCGATGGTCTTCGCACCCATCCGCTTGGCCATGAAGTGCTCGAGATCGGGATTGATCGTGCGGTCCTCGGTCGAAACCGCATAGAAGCTCGGTTTCGATCGCCACGCGGCTGCGTAGTCTTGCCGGTGAGCAGAGCCTTCTGGAACGGCTCCTGGACCGCATAGAGCACCTTTGCGGTTCCCGCGGACAAATCGCCCGCGAAATCCCGCAGGAAGGCCTCCTCGCTGAGACGTCCTTCATCACCGTCAAAGACGATGCCGGCCGTGGCCGGCGGTGTCGGATAGGTCTTGGCCAAGGCGGTGTAATCCTCGCCCGCGTCCGCGGCCCGCGCGGCAACATACACGAGCGCCGAGACGTTCGGATGTACGCCGGCCTCCGTGACGATCATTCCGGAGAAGGAGTGACCGACCAAGACTGTCGGGCCATCCTGTCGCGCCAGCACGCGCTCGGCCGAAGCCACCGCCTCAGGCAGTGTCGTCAACGGGTTTTGGACGGCCGTGGCATTGAGCCCCGCGGCCTGCAATCGCGCGATCACCTCCGACCAGCATGATCCATCGGCAAACAGGCCGTGCACGAGCACGACGTTGCGCGCTTTGACCGGGGCGGTGTGGCGGCCGTGGTGCGTTTGGCGGAGATCAGCGATGCCGCGGCACCGGTAACCAGGGCGGCCGAAAACGTACGTCTGTTCATCATCATGATTATCCTCTTTCGTCGTAGGGTTCCTTTGACGGAATGCTGAAGCAATGCGCTTCAATGCGTCCTTCGGGCAGAATGCCGGTTTCGCAACCTGCTCGCGCAGCTGTGATCAAAAATTTCTGATGCGAGAACCTACTTTGTAAGATTGGAGCAGCGAGAGCCGAATAGATGACCGTGGAAGAGCGCGAGCAGCGCTGGGCAGAGGCGATGCGTGCCGAGCGGCGCGGTGACGCCGTCGCATACGAGCGCACGCTCAAAGAAGTTGCGACTGCCCTGCGTCGCTCGCTTGCGCCACGTCTCGTTCGCGCAGGACTCGGCGCGCATGAGGCTGAAGATTTGGTACAGGAGATACTCATCGGCTTGCACGGCAAGCGGCATACGTGGGATTCGGCCCGACCGTTCCTGCCATGGTTGCACGCAATCACACGCTACAAGCTCATCGACTTCACGCGCCACCGCCGACGGGAGACGCGGCGTCGTGTCGATTTGCCTCTTGAGGATTGGCTCGAAATCGTCGAGTCACCCGCCGATGAGGCGAATCGTTCAATGGCGGAGGTGGATCGGCATCTTGCCGTGTTGCCCGTCAGCCAACGCAAGATCGTCCGCGCGATCGCGGTCGAAGGCGCATCCGTCCGCGATGTCGCCCTGGGCTTTGCGACCAGCGAAGGCGCAGTCCGGGTGACCATTCACCGCGCGATCAGGCGGCTTCTAGGCCCTGCAGAGCCTACTCGATGATCGAACCGTCCCCGAGGAACGAGCATGACAAGCACCGATGACCTCATCCGCTCCCTTGCAAGCGCGGCCGGCGCGCGGCGGAGCGCTTCTCTCCATGCCGCCTTCGCAGTCACCGTTGCCGCGTCGCTTGCCTGCGCGCTCCTTCTTGTCTTTTCGGTCATCGGCGTGCGCCACGACTTCGCTGATATGGCAGTCAGCATACCGTTCGGGTTCAAGCTAGCCTACACGGGGTCATTGGTGGTTGGGACGTCCGTCGTAGCGCTCTACGCCGCGACGCCCGGCGCATCGGCCACCGCGCTATACGCTCTGGCGCCAGCGGTCATTTTTCTGGCTTTAGGAGTCATATTCGATCCAACCGCTTTTCCGATCACGGGAAGAACTAACACTGCCGTTGCCTTCTGCGTGATCTCCATCCTTTTTCTTTCGCTGCCAGCCATGATCCTGACTTTCGTCGTCATGCGGCAAGGCGCACCGACGCAACCTCTCTTCGCGGGAGCAGTCATTGGAATGCTTTCCGCATCTGTGGGCGCCATGGCCTATACGCTCGCCTGCAAGAATGACGGCACGGCGTTCGTTGCGACCTGGTACACAGCGGCCTGCGCCATCATGGCGTTTATTGGCGTCGTCGTGGGGCACCGTGTCCTGCGCTGGTGAGATAAAGGCGCTGCTGCTGTGCCGATATAAAACCCGGATGGCCCGACGGTTGTTAAGCCGGCGAGCCGTACTTCCAACCGTTTTGAAAAGTAGAGTTAAGGGGGCAGCCCGGACCCACCCGCACCGAAGGCACGGCGGCAATGGGCGACGCGCTGCAACAGCTCGCGGCGCAAGCGCCGGCCGGCCGGCCGCGCCTGAGGAGATTGCCGAGGCGATCGTGTTCCTGGCGACCGACCGCGCCAGTTTCATCCAGGGTGCGATGCGTCGGTGTTGCTGCGGTGGATGGCGATGACGTCGATCCAGAACGCCCAATCGCGGTCGCTTGCGCGCCACGCGCGTTGTCCCGTCCCGCTGGGGCCCGCATGATCATGCGCCACACCCTTGTTCGCAGGCCGCTGGCACACCGAGTTGACCGACGCGCGACGCCGGTACGTCGGCATTGGCCCGCGGCCGAAGTCGCTGAACATCTTTGCATTTCGGCTCATTGGGCTGGACCAGAAGGTCCAGTCCTCGGCCCGACTCGACGCAACTGTCCCGCAGCAGACCAGCAGACCTAGCGGTGAGGCGCCGACGCCTGGCGTTTTGCGCGACGCATATTGATCGTGGACATTTGCGGTTTGAGGAGGGATCGGATCCGCTCGGCATCCGCCGGCGTCGCCGGATTGTAGATCACCATGCCGAGATCGGGTCGGCCGTCGACCGCGAAGGCCGAATATTCCAGACCGATCAAGCCGGCCTTCGGATGACGCAGATGCTTGGTGCCCTCGCCATAAGTGCGCACGTCGTTGTCACGCCACATCGCCGCGAATTCGGCACTCTCGCGAGAGAGTTCATCGACCAGTTCCTTGACGCGCTCCGCCGCGCCCGCCCGGGCCGCCTCCGCCCGGAACGCCGCCACCACGAAGCGCGCGGCAGCCTCCCAATCGGGCTGCGCCGCGCGAACTTCAGGATTGCAGAAGATAAGGCGCAGGACGTTGCGCTCTCGCGGCGCGAATTTTCCATAGTCGGCCAGCACCGCCGCTGCGGCGCGGTTCCAGGCGACAATGTCCCATGTCGAGGTCTTCACAATGGCCGGACTGAGCTCCAGAGCGTCGAGTACGCGTTGTAATCGCGGCGTAACGTCTTCGGCAGCGTGGTAATGGACTTCAGGCGGCCGGCCGAGTGCAATGAGGAAAAGGTGCTCGCGTTCTACGTCCGTCAGCATCAGCGCACGAGCGAGGCGATTGAGTACGTCGGCCGAAGGCGCTCCGCCGCGCCCCTGCTCAAGCCATGTGTACCAAGTGGCACTGACGTTAGCGCGCTGCGCCACTTCTTCGCGCCGCAATCCCGCAGTCCGCCGCCGCGCCATTGGAAATCCGAATGCCGCGGGATCGAGCTTGGCGCGGCGATCCTTGAGGTAAGCGCCGAGTCGGTTAACGTTGCTGTCGAGAAGGCTCATCCTGGTAGACATTATACCCGTATAATGTCACTACTTTACCCGGATAACTCAAAGCGTCAAATCTCCTCCGTGTCAACTCGGAGGAATTCGTCATGCGTGTCTTTGTTACCGGCGCAAGTGGCTTCGTCGGCTCCGCGGTGGTCCAAGAATTGATCGCCGCGGGCCATCAGGTGCTCGGTCTTGCCCGTTCGGATGCGGCTGCCAAATCGCTCGCCGCCGCCGGCGCGAAGGTGCATCGCGGTGATGTTGCAGACCCGGAAACTCTGCGCACGGGCGCGGACGCCGCGGACGCCGTGATCCACACCGCCTTCAATCATGACTTCTCCAAATTCAAGGAGAACTGCGAGACCGATCGGCGCGCCATCGAGGCGCTTGGCGCCACGCTCGTCGGCTCCGACCGGCCATTGATCGTCACTTCCGGGACCGGGCTCATCACGCCGGCGCCCGGCCGGCTCGCCAGTGAGGACGACGAGCCTTCCGGCTTTAATCCCCGCATCGCGTCGGAACAGGCTGCAGCTTCCGTGGCGGTGCGCGGCGCGCGCGTCTGGGTGGTTCGGCTTCCACCATCGGTGCACGGGGATGGCGATCACGGTTTCGTTCCGCTGCTCATCGGTTTCGCGCGCGAGAAGGGAGTGTCAGCGTACGTCGGCGACGGGCTCAACCGCTGGGCTGCAGTGCATCGGCTCGATGCCGCTCATCTCTACCGCCTGGTGCTTGAAAAGGGTGCCGCTGGAGGCCGATATCATGCCGTCGCTGACGAGGGCGTGCCGTTCAAAGACATCGCCGGCGTAATCGGCCGCCGCCTCAATGTGCCGATCGTCAGCAAGAGTCCGCAAGAAGCCACAGAGCACTTCGGCTGGTTCTCCCACTTCGCTGCGCTCAACGGGCCGGCATCGAGCGAGCGGACGCGCGCATCGATGGGTTGGCAGCCGAAAGGGCCCGGCCTTATTCCTGATCTCGACCGCCCTCGTTATTTCGAATCCTGAAAATGGAAACGCGTCCGTATCTGACCCTCCTGCCGTGGCCCGCGCCGTTCATCCAGGGGCAGCCATTAGTGGCGCAACGGACGCCCAATTGTCCACGGGCGGCGGGGCGCAATAAGCGAAGCGCATTGCGCCCTACGGTCCTGTCCGCTCACGGAGGTGCAAGAGACGGAGACCGCAGCCCAGCACGCCACGACATTCTGGTCTGAAAATGTAAAGGTTAATGTACCCAAAGGAGACATGGGGCCGCACGCCAGAAACGCTCGAGCGTGTGAAGTGCCTCACAGAGCCTCTACTGAGTTGTGGGTAGCCTACGCAAGGCAAGTGGGTCGAATGAGGCGCCCAATCTCGATGCACTGACTGGCCATGCGCCAATCGCGCCGACGGAGCATTATCGTGGTGTCAAACGATCATCGTTCCGTGCGAATAAGCGCGGCAGAAGAATCAGATCGAACTTGCATCATTACCATGGTGCATGGCACCTGGGGCCGCGGCTTCTTTCCGAAAGAATACAGGGCGCGCACTCGATCACGGTTGGGTAAGTTGTTCCCCACCGCTCCACCTCCGTGGTTCCATGAAGAATCAGTCTTTCGGAGCAGGCTGGAATCGGAGCTCCGAAAACAAGACATCACTGCAACGTTTCGGATATTCCGGTGGAGCGGGGCCAATTCGGTATTCCATCGTGCTCGCGCGGCCGATGAGCTCAATCGCTTGTTGGCGTCTGACCCTGACAACGCCAATTCAATCGTGATCGCTCACAGCCACGGGGGCAACGTGGCCTTCCGAGCGATCTCAAAACTGGGAAGTCGAGGGGCAAAAATTAATCTCATCACGCTCGCAACTCCATTTCTACGAGTTTTTCCAACATGGTCGGGACCTAGTTTCTGGCAGGTCTATCGTACGCTTTTTTTTACACTCACATTGGGCGTTTCTATCGTAATGGGAGCACATCTTTCTGAGGCTCCTTGGCCTGAACTTTTGGGCTTCGGCTACTGGGCAGCCGAGATCGTTCTTCCCTTGGCCGTGATATGTGCGTTGCTTGTGCGCCTGATCATAAATCCATCGCCTCCACCAGCCAAAAGGCAGTTGGATCAAGCCAAAACGTGGGCATCGCGACCTTTCACCCTCGCCGAAGAGACAAATTACGATAGCGCAGGCCCCCACGCACCAAATCTACTCGTCATACGAGGCGTTGATGACGAGGCCGCACTTGCACTTGCGTTTGCAGCTATCGCCACACGCATTAATCGTGTGGCCATGGGAGCGATATGGAATTTTCTATTTTGGTTCATGTTTCTGCTTGGTTGGGTCGACACTTTAGTGCCCTGGGTCCTGATTAGGCTTGGTTACCTCGATATCAATTCGCGTTCCGCGTTACCGGAACTCCATGCCGATATTATGAGGCCATATGCTTGGGCTTTGCTAGCTGCAGCCGTCAGCGCTTTAATGCTTGTGGCGGTTCCCGCCCTGTTCAGGACCTGGTTTGGGAGAGAATTTCTGATTGGAGCCGCTCGCTGTGAGGTCGCGACCGATTCGGTTCCCGATTCAACACCGTCCCGAATCATCACCTTGGAAACGCCGTACTACCGGCCGTTCCCGTGGGTGCAACCTGAGAAGTCGAAGCAGGAACCATCAAGCACTTTGAGGATGCGCCATAAGATCTACAATTATCCTGGTTGCGCGCCGGAAATCGTCAAATGCGTAAATGAGCATTTCGATAGCCATCCTCAAGTATGTTAAGCGAGTTATTCGATCTATTGGACTATCGCAAGGGCGTCAAACGCACCGTGAGCGCAGTCGGCTCGTCCGCGAGCGGACTGCGCACATCAACCGGATCAAGGGACTGCTGTTCGCCCAGGGCATTCGGGGCATCAACGTCAAATCTCAATACAAGACCTTGGCTGCCGATGAACTCATCACCGGAGATGGTCATCGCTTGCCGCCCCGGCTTGCCTGCCAAATCGGACGGGAGCTCCAAGGGCTTGCCATGGTGCAGGAGCAGATAGCCGATCTGCGGGCGAGCCTATCGCAGTCAGGGTTGCGTGGGAATCCGAGCTTCGCAAAATGTGGTCGGATTCCCGATCCTACGATTGGGTGATTGTGGGGGCCACCACCGCACGGCGGCCTCCCCAGATGACCTTGGACGTTACAGCCCTTCGGCGGGATACACGTCTTTAGGGTATGGCTTGGCGTGCACCATCACCCCCACGATCATGCAAGGCTTGTCCGACCGGTTCGACCACGCGTGGTTCACGCCCTGCACAACAGCCGTGTCGCCGGCCCGCAACAGCACTTCGTCGGTATCGGTGACGAGGCAGATTTCGCCGTAGGCCACCAAAAACATGTCCAGCGTATCGGTGCGATGCATGCTCGGATGAGGCCCTAGGTCTTTGGGCGTCGGAGGATATTTCTGCTTTACCTTCTGTTGAGGTCCTGCAGGATTTCGATGTGTTTTTGTCTGTCCGGGATATCCGGCGGTATCTCCAGCGCTCTGAAGGTGAGGCCGTTCTCTGATGGCTCGCGCTGGGTCACATCCTTGGCGCGATCCCCCTGATCGTATTGTCGATCGGGAGCTCCGTCGTATTCCACAGTGTGGTTCGCCAGAATATCTGTGGCACCTCCTGATACTCCGGATTGTCGCTGTAGATGACACCTGACATCTTGTTTTCCTTGATGCCGATCACATGGCGCTTGATCTTTGGCATTATAGTTCTCTTGCTTTACCTGGGCTGAACATCGGAGCGCTGGCGGGATCAATTGGCTGCGGGGAAGCCGCTTTCGGGCACAGCGGGACGACGCCACTCGCTCTGCCCCGCGATTCCATCGGCGAGGGCGTGCACGGTCGCTTCACACCAGCTTCGGAAAGCCATGGAATCGAGGCCGAGGCAGAACACGCGCACCCCATCCTCCAAAGCCTTACGGCAACCTTCAGCATTAGGCGTGAGCACCGGGCCTCCCATCACCGCAACATCGTGCTTCTTCGCGCTGGCCAAGATTTTTCGATATGCTTCCGCGGCCTGGCGGCCAGCGCCCATCTGCGTGCCCTCGCCGAGCGAGAATGCAAGGTCGCCCTGACCAAAGATCACGACGTGCACGTCTGGATGTGAACAAATCTGGTCGATTAATTCCACGCCCTGAGGGTTCTCAATCATCGGAACCAAGTTGATTTCGCGGTTATTCCAGTCGGCATACTGGTTAAAGCTGCGGAAGTTAAAGTTCGCTGCGCGAACCGAGGGACAGATGCCTCTATCCCCCTTGGGCGGGAAGAATGCGGCCTGGGCAACCGCGTCGATGTCGTCAATCGATCGGATCTCGGGCAAGAAGATTCCCTCTGCTCCGGCCTCAAGCGCGCGCCGAATGTCGGTCGCATTGTGGGGATCCCGCACGCGGACGTAAGCCACGACCCCAGCGACGATACATGCACGTACCAGATCCTCGATGTTCCTCGGATTAGCGCCACTATGTTCGCTGTCGAGCATGACGAAATCGAAGCCGGTTGCACCGACGACCTCGATCAACTATCGGCGACGGGCTTCGTTAGCGCCAAAGCTGCGCGCCTTTATCGACGTGGCAAAGAAAACCTTAAAATCGTTTGAATGAGCAACGTCTGTTTCTGCACATCGATATAGTCGTTACTTTCAGACCACCAAGGAAGTGCCTAGTCACTTTCCTGCGCCGGGTCGCCTTAGATCACGACTCTCCACGCGTTCTCGTAAAGGCTCGCGCAAGGGGACGCGGCCGACGAAATCGGCTGGCGAGATGCCTTTACGGGCAAACCTTTTGCGGTAGGCCCCCGGCGCCTCGCCCACGGCCTTGCGAAACACACGTGCAAATGAGGCCACGTCCTTATAGCCGAGAGATTGGGCGATCTGTTTCTGCGGCCAGTCCCCTCCCTCCAGGAGCTCGCGCGCCCGCGCAATGCGAACGCGCCGACAATACTCGATCGGGGTCATGCCCGTTGCACTCGCGAACCGCCGTAGCAGCGTGCGCCGTTCCAGCCCGGCAGCCGTCGCCAGGGCCGCAAGGGAGACGCCTCGTCCGTCCCTCATGTGCACCCACTCCTGAGCCTTCAACACGGCCGAATCTCCGTGCGTCTGAGGAGGAGCAAACCCAGTAAAATAGCGCGCCTTACGCGCTGCTGGATCGTCAAGAACAGAGCGCGCCGTCTCTGCCCTTATGGCCGGGCCAAGAATCCTATCAACGAGAAACAGGCCAAGATCGACCCATGACAGATATCCGCCCGCCGTGATGACATCGCCATGATCAATGATGCGCCGATTTGTGTCGACGACGATCTTTGGAAAACGCTTCGCCAGCGCCTTTGCGCAAAGCTGATGTGTGGCAACCGATTTCCCATCGACGAGACCCGTTTCGGCAAGGATAAACGTGCCCGAGCACAGGGAAGCCAAGGTGGTGCCGGCGGCATGGCGATTACGGACCCACGAGACAGTGCCGGCGGGTATATCAGGATCCGGAAGGTTCACCATGGTCAGCGGGATGATCAGAGTCCGCGGCTGTGGGCTGCCGCGCGGTGCGCTGTCATAGATGCATGAAAGATTCGCGTCGAAGCTGTCGACTGGCTTCCAGTGCGTGACGCGAAGCGCGGTTTTGCCGGATCGCCCTTGATCGAGTGCAATCGTGGAGGCGAGGTCGAACAAATCGGTTAGGCCCAGGATACAGGCCACCTGTGCGCCAGGATAATGCACGATGCCAATTTCGTGTGCAGTGCTTGCAGACATCGCTTTGTCCCTCCCGGTCAAAACTTTGACCCTTCAGGCAATTGAAATTGCCGGGGGACCGGACGCAACTTAGCGAAATCAGCGAATGCTGTCACCCTGGTCGATTGGTGCCACTCATTCCTCGTGGAGACCCACATGACCGCCACATCACCCGAACAGAACAAGGCGCTCGTGCTGAAAGCCTTCGATGCGCTGTTCAACAAGCGTGACTATGTCGCGGCGGAGCGGTTGTGGTCGGCGACTTATACCCAGCACAGCGCGCACATTCCTCCCGGCCGCGACGGCTTGTTCAATCTTGTTTGCGGCCTTCCCGACACGCTGCGTTACGAAAATCACCTGATCCTCGCCGAGGGGGACTACGTTATCGCGCACGGGCGCTTCTCGGGGCATGGTCGCCCAAGGTCATGGATCGCCGCCGACGTCTTGCGCTTTGAAGACGGGAAGCTCGCCGAGCACTGGGACGTTCTTCAGGACGAGGCGACCCGAGCCGAATCCCTGAGCGGTCTGCCGATGTTCGGCGACCGCTTTCCGGCTTGAGCGCGACCCATGGCAAGCACAAAGTTTGCTCAAGGTCGTGCGACGCATAACACGGAGAACATCGCCGATGACGTTCAAGATTGCGGTCAACGGAATCGAGCCTCCGTCGACGTCGACGGCGACACGCCGCTACTCTGCGTGTTGCGCGACGTTCTTGGCATGACCGGCACGAAGTTCGGCTGGTCGATTGGTGCTGGATTGCGACGAGGGTGGACGCTCGGACGGTACGCGCCGCCGCGCCGTCTCGATTGTTGGCGGCGGGAATGGGAGTCCTCCTGAAGGAGGTAGTGCGCAATGGACACATCCACGAAGCCCACAGCGGTGGCGGTCTCGCGAATTGCGCTCACCGTCAACGGCCAGTCGCGCCAGCTTGAGCTTGATCCTCGCACATCACTGCTCGATGCGCTACGTGAGCATCTACACCTCACCGGCACCAAGAAAGGGTGCGATCACGGTCAGTGCGGCGCGTGTACGGTGCTGATCAACGGCCGTCGCATTAACTCGTGCCTGACCCTCGCGGTCATGCACGACGATGACGATATCGTAACCATCGAAGGTCTAAGCGCTCCCGAAGCTCTTCATCCACTTCAAGCCGCCTTCATCGAGCGTGACGCGTTCCAATGTGGCTACTGCACCCCCGGGCAGATCTGTTCGGCCGTCGGTATGCTCGCCGAGGCGAAGGCGGGTTGGCCTAGCCACGTCACCCCGGATGTAGGGTCAGGGCAAATCGTCCTGTCCGACGCCGAGATCCGCGAGCGCATGAGCGGCAACATCTGTCGGTGCGCCGCGTATCCCAACATCGTCGCGGCCATTCGGGACGTTGCCGGGGGAGCATCCCGATGAAGCCGTTCACATACGAGAGGGTCACTGACCCGCAGGCAGCGGGAGCGGCTGTGTCGCGAGCCGGCGCGAGGTTCATCAGTGGCGGCACTAATCTTCTGGACCTGATGAAGCTCGAGATTGAGCAGCCGACGCATCTGGTAGATATCAGCCGGTTGCCTTTGAAGCAGGTCGAAGATCTGCCGGACGGCGGGATCCGGATCGGAGCGCAGGCGGCAAACTCGGAGGTTGCCGCCGATCATCGAGTGCGCGGGCGCTATCCAGCCTTGGCGGAGGCGCTGCTCGCCGGTGCCTCGAGCCAACTACGAAACAAGGCATCCATCGGAGGCAATCTCCTGCAGCGTACGCGCTGCCCGTATTTCTACGACACCGCAGCAGCCTGTAACAAACGGACTCCGGGAACAGGTTGCGCGGCACTCCGTGGCTTCAACCGCATACATGCGATCCTCGGCGCAAGTGACGCCTGCATCGCCACGCACCCTTCGGACATGGCCGTCGTGATGTCGGCGTTGGAAGCGCAGATTGAGCTCCTGGCACCGGACCAGTCCACTCGCCGCGTAGCAATCGATGATTTCTACTGCCGTCCAGGGAGCACGCCGCACATCGAAACTGTGCTGCAGCCTGGAGAAATGATTACTGCCGTGGTTCTGCCGCCGCCGCCCCCCGGGCGCCAGCGCTATCGCAAGGTCCGCGACCGCGCCTCGTATGAGTTCGCACTGATCTCTGTGGCTGTAATCATTGCGACCGATCGCGAGACTATCACCACGGCACGCGTGGCATTTGGCTGTGTAGCACACAAGCCATGGCGCTCGATTGATACGGAAGCAGCGCTGAAGGGCCGTCCCGCGACGCTCACCACCTATCAAGCAGCGGCCGAGGCGGCAATGAGGAGCGCCGTCGGACGGGGCCACAACGACTTCAAGATCGAGCTTGCCAAACGCACGCTCTGTCGAACTTTGGCCGATACCGTGCAACTTGAGTCCGGGAGGCCATCATGATCGGGAGTCCTGTCAGCCGCGTTGACGGTCCGGTGAAGGTCACCGGCGGAGCAGCCTACGCGTATGAGTACGGGAAAGACGAGCCGCCGCTTTACGGCGTAATTGTTACGGCGACGATCGGGCACGGCCGTATCCGGGAGATTGACACAGCTGATGCGGAACGGTCGCCAGGGGTCCATGCCATCATCACGCATGAGAACACCCCGGCTCAGGGCGCCCGTGATGAGTCGAACCCGGCGCCGTACTGGCGCGCCCGTCCAACTCTCACCAGTCCTCATATCGGCCATTACGGCGAGCCGGTCGCATTGGTGGTCGCCGCGACGCTCGAGCAGGCCCAGGCGGCGGCTAACCTTGTGCGCATAGCGTACGCAGCCGAGCCGGGACATTTCGACTTCATGGCTAACGCCGAGAGGGCGTACGCGCCGAAGCAATTAATCTTCGGCCTGCCGACCGATAGCGCGGTGGGTAATTTCGATGCGGGATACGATAGTGCTCCGGTCAAGATCGACCGCCAGTACAATACGCCGTATTGCTTTTCCCAACCCATGGAGCCGAATGCGTGCCTAGCTGTGCCGCGCGGAGAAGATCTCGTGCTCTACGTCAGCACCCAGATCGTCGATGCCGCGCGCAGTTCGGTGGCCAGCACGCTGAAAATCGATCCGCACACAATCCAGGTTGTGAGCCCCTACGTTGGCGGTGGTTTCGGATCCAAGCTGAGCATCCATTCCGAGACCATTCTGGCCGCCATCGCCGCGCGTCGCCTGAACCGGCCGGTGAAAGTCGCGCTGACGCGGCGGCAAATCTTCCATGATGTAGGCGTGCGCCCCACGTCCATCCAGCGAATCCGCCTGGGCGCGGGGCGGGACGGCGGGCTCGTTGCCATCGGTCATGATGCGACCATGCATACGAACCCTGAGGAGGAATTTGTCGAAACGAGCGCGCTTGCCACGCGCAGCTTTTACGCGGCGCCCCATCGGCTGACGCGGCATCGCCTGGTTCAGTTAGACATGCTGCGCGGCGAGGACGTGCGGGCGCCGGGCGAAGCGTCTGGCTTGCTGGCGCTTGAGTCTGCGATGGACGAGCTTGCGCATGCCCTCAACATGGATCCCATCGAGTTGCGTATCCGCAATGAGCCCCCACTCGATCCCGAGCGAAATGTGCCGTACTCGGAGCGGCGCATCATCGAATGTCTGCGGGAAGGAGCGCGCCGGTTCAAGTGGGAACGGCGTCAGCAACAGCCAGGAACGGTGCGCGACGGCAGGTGGCTTGTCGGGTTCGGCGTTGCGGCGGCCATTCGTGTCCACCCGCAGGCGCCAGCGAAAGTGCGGGTGCGGCTGGCCCCGGACGGCAGCTGCATCGTGTTGTCGGATATGACGGATATTGGGACCGGGACCTACACGGTTCTCGCCCAAGTGGCAGTTGAGCGCTTGGGCCTGCCAGTTGACCAGGTGCGCGTCGAACTGGGACGCTCCGATCTGCCGGCGAGCTGGGGATCGGGCGGCTCATGGGGCGCGAGCAGCTCCGCTGTCGCGGTCTATCGCGCTTGCGAAACCCTTCGTGAAAAGTTGCAGGCGGCGGCGCGGGCCGATCCGATTTCCCCGCTCTACGCTTCGGGCAACACGGCGGCGCTCTTCTCAGAGGGCCGAGTGGTCGCGGATCAGACATCCGAAACCCTCTGCGACTTGCTTGCACGCAATCATCCCCATGGGCTCGAAGCGGAGGGAGACAGCACCCCGATGTGGGCAGACCCCAACTTCGGTAACCACTCCATCCATACGTACGGCGCTCATTTTGCCGAGGTGGGTGTGGACGCCGATACAGGGGAGATCCGGCTCCGGCAAATGCTGGGTGTCTTTTCGCCCGGCCGCGTTCTGAACGCCAAAACGGCGCGTTCCCAGCTGATTGGCGGCATGACTTTCGGAGTCGGTATGGCGCTGCTCGAAGAGGCCGTGGTCGATCTGCGCTCGGGCGCATTCGTCAACTGCGATCTGGCCGGGTACCTGGTACCGGTCCACGCGGATATTCCAGTAATAGATGCCGTGACACTCGACGGATTCGACGACAAGGCCAATGTGCTTGGCGTCAAAGGGCTCGGTGAGCTGGGCATATGCGGCGCGGGGGCCGCCGTCGGAAATGCGGTATTCAACGCGACCGCAGTGCGCGTGCGGGATTTCCCAATCACCCTGGACAAGTTGCTGCCCGCCCTGCCACAGCAAGTCTGACTCCACGCGAGCCGGTACTCAGAGGATCGGTGCGCTCTTGAGCTCGATCCGGGCTCAGTCTGAGCGGTGCCGGTGGTCGCACCCATTGATGTCTGCTTGGCCCCTTCCTGCCGTGGCCAGCGCCGTTCATTCAGGAGCAGCCATTAGAGGCACAGCGGACGCCCAATTGTCCACGGGCGGTAGGGGGCGCAATAAGCGAAGCGCATTGCGCCCCTTCGTCTCAACAGTCGCCGAAGGCGCCCGCTGCCGAGACGTCGTCGGTGCAATCCGAAGGCCGTAAGGTGGGCGGGAATTTTGGCAGGGGTGACGGTGTCGGCGTCACGCAGCCTTCGCGCCGGTGCGGCGCAATGCGCTTCGCTTATTGC